>Ga0316189_10004385_pt1 | contig 13578 bp, 14 predicted proteins | sample LowCovwburrow_MG_FD_204930 | JGI IMG/M metagenome (GOLD analysis project Ga0316189, IMG submission 204930) | Coastal sediment microbial communities from Maine, United States - Lowes Cove worm burrow | ecosystem: Environmental > Aquatic > Marine > Coastal > Sediment | place: USA: Maine...
CGGCCTTCCCAGAGCAGGCTGCGGGCTTCATTTAATGCCTGCTCTGCATCGCCAAGTTTCAACAATGCCATCGCTTTCTGGGATCTGAACCAGCCGGCTATTTTTGGCGTTATCTGTTTGCCGGGGACTGCTCTTGCCAGCAGCAGATCAGCGCGATCGATGATGTCCTGCCAGCGCTCGAGCGCCGACAGTGTCTCGATGTACCTGAACTCAAACGCATACCAGTCGGGAGTAAACTCGGGGTAGAACTGCTGCTGCTGTTCGATCATGCGCATGGCCAGTCCTGAAAGTCCGATCTGCGCGAGCTCGCTCAACTGTTCGAGGGACTTGAATGCTACAGACTGTTCAGCATCGGGCATGGCAGCTTCTGCAGCGGAAACTTTCTGTGCCTCAGCTGGTAGCTGGTTGTTTTGGGGACTCCCGCTGGAGACTTCCGTGGACGCTTGTCCAGCGGTTTGCTGTGTTGATTCACTGGCGGGTTGCTCGGGTGCTTGTGCAGCCATTGACGGGCCAGCCAGACAGCTGGCGGCGAACAAGCACATCAATAGATTTCTGGGAAAACACATAGAGTTAAATATAACGCAGACAAAAAAAAGAGTGGTCATTTGATCACTCTTTTTTTTAAACGGGCGCTTCCCTGAATCAAGCGGGTAGACATTCAGATGTTAGCCACAGCGGTTTTTATTTTCGTAGGAGCGGCTTTAGCCGCGAACAATCCGTCAGATGGCGATGAATTCGCGGCTAAAGCCGCTCCTACGTTTACAGTAGTCCAGATCAAAACAACAAAATATTCATTTGCCGCTGGGTGCGTTTTAGATTAAAGCTTCTCTTTGATACGAGCAGCCTTACCTGTGAGACCTCTAAGATAGTAAAGCTTGGCACGACGCACCTTGCCGCTACGCTTGACCTTGATATCAGCAATGCTGGGGCTGTAGGTCTGGAATACACGCTCTACACCTTCACCGTGTGACAGCTTGCGAACGGTAAAGGCTGAATTGAGGCCACGGTTGCGCTTGGCAATCACCACGCCTTCAAATGCCTGAAGTCGTTCACGCTCACCTTCCTTTACACGAACCTGTACGACAACATTGTCACCGGGATAAAACGCCGGGATTTCCTTTGTTATCTGCTCTGCTTCGAGCTGTTGAATAATGTTGCTCATGTTAATACTCCGCTAATGCCTGCTGCGTATGGCCAATGGCCCGCTAATCTTCAGCCTGTTGATATTCCTGCTGGAATTCATCAAGCAAACTCTGTTGTTCTTTATCCAGTTGCACCTGTTCCAGTAATTCCGGTCTGCGCAACCAGGTTCTTCCCAGAGACTGTTTCAATCTCCAGCGAGCGATGGCCTTATGGTCTCCGCCCAGTAGTACATCCGGCACCCGCCTGCCGTTTACTTCTTCCGGCCGTGTATAGTGCGGGCAATCCAGCAAGCCCTGCATGAATGAGTCCTGCTGCGCAGAATCTTCATCACCCAGAACTCCGGGCAGCATTCTTGCGATCGTATCGATTAAAACGATTGCTGCAAGTTCGCCGCCACTGAGCACATAGTCGCCGATAGAGATTTCTTCATCGACATACTGCTCTATCAGGCGCTCATCAATTCCTTCATAGCGCCCTGCGATCAGGATTAAGTCCATATCCTTCATTTCGGCATCAGGCAGTGCCAGTTGCCTGACTTTCTGCTGATCCAGCCTTTGCCCCTGCGGACTCAGGTAAATCACTGTTGCCGACGCGCCAGCCTGCCGCCTGGCTGCATCGATGGCATCAGCCAGCGGCTTTACCTTCATCAACATTCCGGGGCCACCGCCATAAGGCCGATCGTCCACAGTACGGTGACGATCATGGGTGAAGTCCCTCGGATTCCAGCAGCTTAGGCCGATAATCCCCTGCTTGATGGCGCGGCCGAGCACACCTTCTGATGTGATTTGCCCGACCATCTCAGGAAACAGGGTGATTACGTGAAAATGCACCTTATCCAGGACCCTGTTTCTGATTAACCCAGTACAAAAACTTTAAAAATCCTCGTCCCAGTCAACCAGTATCCGGCCCTGCTCGAGATCAACCTCGAGTACCGCATGACCCGGCGTCCATGGAACCAGGTACTCCCTGCCGCCCTGCTCAGCCGATTGTTCATCACTGACGACGAGCACGTCGTTTGCGCCGGTTTCCATCAGGCGCTGAACCGTTCCCAGTTCGATGCCTTCCCTGTTAATGACACGTAAACCGATAAGTTCGCGCCAGTAAAATTCATCCTCGCTCAATGCCTGTAACTGGTCCGGAGTAATCGCGATTAAAGCACCGGTCAGTAGCATGGCTGCGTCCCTGTCATCAACACCTTCAAGCTTGGCGATGACGGTTTTGGCCTGGCGCCTGCCCTGTTCGAGCTTAATCTCGCGCCATTCACCCTTTCCATGGCCGCCCTGTTTGATATACCAGGGGTTGTAGTCTGCTATTCCTTCTCGCGGGTCCGTGTCTGAATGCACCTTGACCCAACCTTTGACTCCGTAGACTCCGGAGATTTTGCCAACAATCAGCTTTTCATTCGCAGCTGACATGGCCATCTACGCTAAACAACTCAAGCAGCCTGCTTGCGCGCCTCTTTAACCAGGGAAGCTACGCGGTCTGAGGTACCGGCACCGTTTGAAACCCAGTGATCAATCCGGTCAAGATCAATCTGCAGGCGCTGCTCAGCACCACGTGCACCGGGATTGAAAAAGCCAATACGCTCGATATAGCGGCCATCACGCGAGCGACGCGAGTCCTTGACGTCAACGTGATAAAACGGCTTCTTCTTGGCGCCGCCTCTTGATAAACGAATCGTTACCATTTAATAAATCTCTCAAATGTCTGTATTGCAGGCTCAGGCCCGCAGGAAGCCGCGCATTTTACGTGATTTTTTTTAAATATGAAATGCTTAGAGGCGATTATTTGTAGTCGTTCAGGCTTGATCTGACAGTTGTTGCCGATTTTCGTATACGCTGAAAAACAGCCTATGCTGAAGGTTTAACATACTATTTTCTCGCAGAGGCGCAGAGAACGCAGAGGTGACATGTGTTTTTTGCAAAGACAGAATCGTTTTATTCTTTTCCTTTGCGTTCTCTGCGCCTCTGCGAGAGTAAATATCTGTAGTGGTCGCTTTGGTGGGCAAAGCCCACCCTACTTGCTGTGTGGATTCACAGATCTGTGAGAAATACCGGTTAAAATCCCATGCCGCCAGGGCCCATGCCGGGGGGCATGTTACCCTTCATGCCGCGCATCATCGCGGCCATTCCGCCCTTGGACATCTTCTTCATCATCTTGCGCATCTGCTGATGCTGTTTCATCAACCGGTTGACGTCCTGCACCTGTAAGCCGCAGCCGGCTGCGATACGGCGCTTTCTTGAGCCCTTGATAATGTCCGGAAATTTGCGCTCCTTCGGCGTCATTGACTGGATAATCGCGATCATGCGGGTTATTTCGCGATCATCGACCTTGTCCTTGACCTTGTCAGCCATGCCGCCCATGCCCGGCAACTTGTCGATCAGGCCGGTCATGCCGCCCATGTTCTGCATTTGTTCAAACTGGTCCTTGAGGTCGTTGAAATCAAAGCTTTTGCCCTTGCGGACCTTTTTTGCCAACTGCTCGGCTTTCTTGTGATCAACCTTCTGCTGGACTTCCTCGACCAGCGACAGCACGTCACCCATGCCCAGTATGCGCGATGCAACACGATCCGGATGAAACGGTTCGAGCGCATCGATTTTTTCACCGATGCCCATGAACTTGATCGGCTTGCCGGTAATCTGGCGAATCGAGAGCGCAGCGCCACCCCGGGCGTCACCATCGGTCTTGGTCAGGATCACACCGGTCAGCGGCAGGGCCTGATCGAAAGCATGCGCTGTATTGGCCGCATCCTGGCCCGTCATACTGTCGACCACGAACAGGGTTTCGACCGGCTTCGCCGCTGCATGGACACGCTTGATTTCGTCCATCATGGCGTTATCGATATGCAGACGGCCGGCGGTATCAACCAGCACCACGTCGATATGATGCTTGCGCGCATGATCGATCGCCGCAGTCGCGATCATGGCAGGGTCCTGCTCGGTTGTGCTGGGATAGAACTCCGCACCCACCTGGGAAGCCAGTGTCTGCAGCTGCTCGATAGCGGCTGGACGATAGATGTCACAGCTGACCAGCAGGGTTTTCTTCTTTTCCCGTTCCTGCAGTAATTTTGCCAGCTTGGCCACGGTTGTTGTTTTACCCGCACCCTGCAGACCGGCCATCAGGATAACTGCCGGCGGTTGCGTCACCAGGTCGAGGCTTTCATTGGCCTCGCCCATAAGCCGGACCATTTCCTGCTGAACAATACTGATAAACACCTGGCCCGGCGTAAGGCTGGTCAGCACTTCCTCGCCCATGGCGCGTTGCTTCACATCATCGATAAATGTGCGCACAACCGACAGTGCAACATCGGCCTCGAGCAGCGCCATGCGCACTTCGCGCAGGGCATCCTGGATGTTTTCTTCAGTCAGACGACCCTGGCCGCGCAGGCGCTGCGCGGTCTTGGCAAGGCGATCACTTAATCCGTCGAACATGGGTAATTTTTTTTGGCTGGTTTTTGAATGGGTGAATTATACATGTAAGGACAAGTTAACAGTGAATAGTGAACAGTTAACAGAGATCTGGTCGATTATATAGCTACGCCTAATCCACACTACACACTCGCAAGCCCGGCAATGATTCCTGCTTTCAAGATCTTGTTTCGCCTTGATGGCGAAACCAAAGGCAGATAAAAGCGAAAAAGTTGGTGATTTCTCATTCATTTGAATGCGCTCAAGCTGTGCTCATTTATGTTTTTTGGCGCGCTCAGATGCTAACATGCCGAACTTCAGCCCGCATATTGCACGAAGGCGGACATGGAATACTCGTTAGTAATTAATATCAAGAGTCATATTCGGCAGAATGTGCAGGTTTAAATCCTGTTACAGCTTGCCCCTAAAATCCAAATCCTTCATGTAATATGCGGGCTAGTGTAATCACAGCAGCCATGTTTTGTTGTTTATTTTTTGTGACGAGGCTCTCAATGTTTGGCTACAATTCAGTTATCAGTAATTATAGATCCGCATGACTAACCTATTAGCTGCATTTACCGCCGTTACGCTCTACCTGGGCTGCACTGTCCTGCTCATGATGAAACTGAGAGGCTCAGGCAAAGTCGCAACACTGAGCAAGCAAATGATACTTGTGCCAGGCTTTCTGGGACTGGGTGCGCATCTTTATACCCTGTCGATGAGCATGATGAGCCCGATTGGCATCAATATCGGTTTTTTTACCGCACTATCGCTTGTCAGTGCCTTCATCACCCTGTTCACACTGGTGTCAGCAATAAGGCATCCGATTGAAATTCTCGGCATTGTCGTCATGCCTGTTGCCGCATTTGCCATGGCGGCTGATCTTGCAACTGAATCCGTTCGCCTGCTGCCGCCAGGCAGTCCCGGCGGCCTGATATTTCACGTCGTGACGTCAGTCATTGCCTACAGCATTCTGGGCCTTGCCGCACTGCATGCAATCGTGCTTTCGATACAAAACAGTTTCCTGCACAAGCATCAGCCCGGCGGCCTGATACGGCTGCTGCCGCCATTAAAGACAATGGAAACATTGCTGTTCGACACCATCATCATAGGCTTCGCCTGCCTGAGCCTTTCACTGCTTAGCGGCATGGTTTTTCTTGAAGACATGTTTGCCCAGCACCTTGCCCATAAAACCATCCTGTCTATTCTTGCCTGGCTGGTGTTCGCCGTCCTGCTCATCGGGCGCTGGAAGGTCGGCTGGCGCGGGCGCACCGCAATTCGCTGGACACTCGGTGGATTCATCAGCCTGATGCTGGCTTATTTTGGCAGCAAGTTTGTGCTCGAAGTGATCCTGGCTTCATCCTGATAACCGACTGTATCGTCACAAAAAATAAAAACACCGCAAGCGAACGAGACCTCCATTGAGCCACATTTCAACCGGCACCCTGTTCATTGTTCTGATTATCCTGATTCTGCTTTCGGGCTTTTTCTCAGGTTCGGAAACGGCATTGATGACCCTCAACCGTTACCGCATGAAAAGCCTTGCACGAAAAGGACATCGTGGCGCAAAGCTCGCACGCTACCTGCTGAAGCGCCCGGACCGCCTGCTTGGACTGATTCTGCTCGGCAATAACTTTGTCAATATACTGGCTTCCGCCATTGCATCGTTGATTGCGATGAGATATTACGGCGAAGCCGGTATTGCGATTGCAACAGGCATACTGACTTTTGTCATTCTGGTATTCGCCGAAGTAACGCCGAAGACACTTGCCGCGCTGAAGCCGGACAGGTTTGCATACATTGCTGCTTATATTTATACGCCGCTACAGAAAATCTTTTACCCGCTGGTATGGATGGTCAACCTGATCTCGAACAAAATACTGGCGATATTCGGGGTACATTCCACATCCAGCTCTGACGACAGCATGAATGCTGATGAGCTGCGCATGGTCGTGCACGAAGCCAGGCAGTTTATTCCGGGTAAACATACCGACATGCTGCTGGGTATTCTCGATCTTGAAAACATCAGTATCGAAGACATCATGATTCCGCGCAATGATATTACCGGGATCGACCTCAATGATGACTGGAATGATGTGGTGCAACAGATTACCAACAGCCATCGCACGCGGGTCCCTGTATTCAAAGACAGTATCGATCACACCATGGGCATGCTGCATTTACGCAAGGTGCTCAACCTGGTGGTACGGGACGAGCTTACGCGTGAGACACTCGAGTCGCTGATAAGCAAACCTTATTTCATTCCGGAAGGCACATCGCTGACACGCCAGCTGCTTAACTTCCAGAAAAACCGCAGGCGCTCAGGGCTTGTTGTAGACGAGTACGGCAGCATTTATGGTCTTGTTACGCTGGAGGACATACTCGAAGAAATCGTCGGCCAGTTCACCACGGACTCCTCGGTTCGAAATGCCGGCATCCTTCCACAGGAGAATGGCAGTTATCTTATCGATGGCAGCACGCATATTCGTGAAATCAACCGTGAGCTGGACTGGGAGCTGCCCACCGATGGACCTAAGACACTGAATGGATTGATACTGGAACACCTGGAGATGATTCCGGCGCCGGGAACCAGCCTGCTGATTGCCAACTACCCTGTTGAAATCACCCGCACAGATAACAATGCGGTACAAACGGCGCGCATATATCCGCAACTGGCAACGCAAACCGAAACGCCTGAAAGCAACAGGGAAGCGAACTGATGGCCAGGGCCAGAATGTTATATGTGTGTTCATCATGCGGCGCCAGCCAGAGCAAATGGGCGGGCCAATGTATGGATTGCGGTGAATGGAACACGATGATGGAGAGCATACCGCAAGCCAAAGGCAACACAGCGGGCTTCACCCCGGGCATCAGCAGTGATATACGCATTCAGACCCTGGATGAAGTTCAGCTTGAGACGGAAGAACGTACAAAAACCGGCATCGGCGAACTTGATCGCGTACTCGGCGGCGGCCTTGTACACGGTTCCGTCACCCTGATCGGCGGCGACCCCGGCATCGGCAAATCGACCCTGCTGACGCAGACCATGGCGGCGCTGGCAGGCAGCCTGCCCTGCCTGTACGTGACCGGAGAAGAATCCCTGCAGCAGGTCAGCCTGCGCGCCAGGCGTTTGGGCCTGGGCGATCGCGAACTCAACCTGCTCTCGGCCACCTGTGTTGAAAACATCATCGCACTGTCCGCCAAACAAAAACCGCGCGTGATGGTGATCGATTCCATCCAGACGATCTATACAGAAACGCTGTCATCCGCGCCGGGCGCCGTCAGCCAGGTGCGTGAAAGCGCCGCACAACTGGTACGCTTCGCCAAGCAGAGCGGTACTGCTCTTTTCCTGGTCGGTCACGTGACCAAGGAAGGCACCCTCGCCGGTCCACGCGTGCTTGAGCACATGGTCGATACCGTGCTGTATTTCGAAGGCGACTCCGGTGAGCGCTACCGCATGATTCGGGCCGTCAAGAACCGTTTCGGCGCCGTCAATGAACTCGGTGTTTTTGCGATGACCGACAGCGGCCTCAAGCCGGTCAACAATCCGTCAGCCATTTTCCTGTCACGTCATGATGAGCCGGTTCCGGGCAGCATCATCACGGTGATACGCGAAGGCAGCCGTCCGCTGCTGATTGAAGTACAGGCGCTTGTCGATGAAAGCCACAGCTCCAATCCCCGTCGCATCTGTCTTGGGCTCGACGCCAATCGACTCAACATGCTGCTGGCGGTGATGCACCGTCACGGTGGCATCGCCCTGTTTGACCAGGACGTGTTCGTCAATGTCGTCGGCGGTGTCCGTGTCACAGAAACCGGGGCTGATACCGCGCTGCTGCTAGCGGCCTTATCGAGCTTCAGGAACAGGCCATTGCCAACGGACCTGATCACTTTCGGCGAAATCGGCCTGGCCGGTGAAATCCGCCCTGTACCCAACGGCCAGGAACGCCTGCGCGAAGCCGCCAAGCATGGCTTCAAACACGCCATCGTGCCCAAAGCCAACATGCCGAAGAAAACCGAAGCCATCGAAGGACTGAATATCACACCCGTGCAGCGCGTGAGTGAACTCGTGGATACGAGCTTTGACTGACACGTTTAAATTAGTCTACCTGCCGTTACACGTCCCCATGCCAATAAACGTAAAACAGTTATCTGCCGCAAATCACGCGAAAAGCGCAAACAGGACAAACAGGCTGAAACAAAATCAATGTTATTATTTTTTTTGCGTATTTGGCGTTGTTTGCGGCTAAAAAAATAGTGTTGGAGACCTGCACAAACGAAGCACTGCCCTTCGACAGGCTCAGGGCGAACGGTACCAGGTTAACCACTACTCAATTGAATATCTTTTATTTGCGTTTATTAGCGTTCATTTGCGGACTCAAACCGGTCTGACAGCTTGCAAGCACCCGCTGAGTTCGCTAACGTATTGTCCCCCTTGAAAAAACACGTGGACTAGCGATGCCTGCAAAAAAGTCTGTCAATCTGGAGAAAGCCCTGACCGAACTGGAAAAACTGGTCGAGGAAATGGAACAGGGCAACCTCAGCCTGGAAGAGTCACTCAAACGTTTCGAGAAAGGCATCGCACTTACGTCGGATTGCCAGGAAGCACTGCAAAAAGCCGAGCTCAAGGTCCAGGAGCTGATTGAAAAGAACGGTAAACTGCTGGAAAAAGACTTTGAAGTCGATGAATAGTGAATGCCTGATTTCAACTCCCGCCTGAAACACTATCAGCAACGCGTTGATAAAGCGCTTGATGCCTGTCTGCCGAATGGACAGGCCCAGAAATACAAGCTGACAGAAGCGATGCGCTACTCCGTCATTGGCGGAGGCGGCAAGCGCATTCGACCTGCAATGGTCTATGCTGCCGGCGAAGCAATGGACGTTGATCAGAATATACTCGACACGCCTGCATGTGCGGTTGAGACCATACACACCTACTCGTTGATACATGATGACCTGCCGGCAATGGATGATGATGACTTGCGCCGCGGCCAGCCTACCTGCCACAAGGCATTCGATGAGGCCACGGCGATCCTGGCCGGTGATGCGCTGCAGGCCCATGCTTTCGAGATTCTTGCTGCCAGTAATCTTCACGTCAATGACAGGCGGCGCCTCGAGATGATTACCTTACTGGCCACTGCGAGTGGATCAGACGGCATGGCAGGCGGCCAGGCGATAGACCTGGCAGCGGTCGGCAACAAGCTCACACTGGGACAACTGGAAGCCATGCACCGCCTGAAGACCGGCGCGCTGATCAAGGCCAGCATTCTTCTGGGCGCAATGTGCAGCCCAACGGCCACAGAAGACGAACTCGCAATGCTTGGCCGCTACGCAGATTGCATTGGACTGTCTTTCCAGATTCAGGACGACATTCTGGATGTTATCGGTGATACTGAAACCCTGGGTAAACCCAAAGGATCCGATGAAAAAATGCAGAAGCCGACTTATCCATCAATTCTTGGCCTGGACGCATCGAGAAAACTGGCGCTGGAACAGCACCAGCAGGCGCTGTCACACCTTGAAACACTGGGCGAGCGAGCAGATACTCTACGGCAATTATCGGCTTATATCGTGGAACGCGAATACTAAATGGTGAATTCATCCGCAAACCGCTGGCCACTGCTTGAATCCGTAAATTCACCTGAGGATTTACGCCAGCTGCCGCGTGCGCGATTATCCGAACTGGCGCGCGAGATGCGCAGTTATTTACTGGAGACCGTATCAACAACGGGCGGGCACCTGTCCGCAGGCCTGGGTACTGTCGAGCTCACCATTGCCCTGCATTATGTATTCAATACGCCTGCTGACAAGCTGGTGTGGGATGTGGGTCACCAGACCTATCCTCACAAGATTCTTACCGGACGGCGCAAGCGTATGCCAACACTGCGGCAGAAAGACGGCCTCGCCGGCTTCCCCAAATGCAGTGAAAGTGAATATGACGCCTTCGGCACGGGCCACTCGAGCACATCGATTAGCGCCGCCCTCGGTATGAGTATCGCAGCCAGGCAGACCGGGGCGAATCATAAATCAGTTGCCATCATCGGCGACGGAGCGATGACAGGCGGCATGGCATTTGAAGCGCTGAATCATGCCGGGGACAGTGATGCCGACCTGCTGGTGATTCTGAATGATAACGACATGTCGATTTCACCCAATGTCGGCGGTCTCTCCAACCATCTGACCCGGTTGTTATCAGGACAGATCTATTCAACCGTGCGTGAAGGCGGTAAAAAAGTACTGGAACATGTACCAGTTGCACTGGAACTGGCGCGCCGTACGGAGGAGCATGTCAAGGGCATGGTTGCACCAGGCACGCTATTTGAAGAACTGGGCTTCAATTACTTCGGCCCCGTCGATGGACACGACCTGAATACACTGGTACCCATTCTGCAGAACCTGTACGAGCAGAAAGGCCCACGCTTTCTGCACATTGTTACGCAAAAAGGCAAAGGTTATTTTCCGGCTGAAGATGACCCCGGCCGCTATCACGGCGTCGGTAAATTCGACACTTCCACCGGCGAATCCACCGGCAGCAAGGAAAGCGGTCCGACATTTACCCGTGTTTTCGGTGACTGGCTGTGCGACATGGCCGCAGAAGACAAGCGCCTGGTCGGAATAACACCCGCCATGCGTGAAGGCTCGGGACTGGTCGAGTTTTCGCAGCACTACCCGGACAGGTATTTTGATGTCGGTATCGCTGAACAGCATGCAGTCACCCTGGCCGCAGGCATGGCCTGTGATGGCCTCAAACCGGTGGTCGCCATCTATTCAACATTTTTACAGCGCGCTTATGACCAGTTGATACACGATGTCGCCTTACAAAATCTGCCTGTGTTGTTTGCAATCGATCGGGCAGGCATCGTCGGTGCCGATGGTCCAACCCATACTGGCGCTTATGACATCAGTTACCTGCGCTGCATACCGAACATGGTGATCATGACGCCCGCCGATGCCGATGAAGCCCGCTGCATGCTGACCACCGGCTTTTTACACGACGGTCCCGCAGCCGTGCGTTATCCTCGCGGCGCCTCGCATGGAAACCCGCCCCACAAGGAACTGACGGCGATTGATTTCGGCAAAGCCCAGCTTTGCCGCAAGGGCAACAAGCTTGCCTTGCTTGTATTTGGCACCCTGTTGGCCGACGCCCTGAAAGTAGCAGAACAGCTCGATGCCAGCCTGTACAACATGCGCTTTGTGAAGCCACTGGATGAAGATGCCATCAGGCAGGCCGCCAAAGAGCACAACTTGCTGGTGACTATCGAAGAAAATGCCGTTGCCGGCGGAGCCGGCAGTGCGGTCAATGAATGGCTGGCAGCCAATGCCGGGACGACAAATATACTCAATCTGGGTTTTCCGGATACCTATGTTGGGCAGGGGACACAGGCTGAAATGCTGTCAGAATGGGGCCTGGATGCTGACGGCATGCTTGAAAGCATTCAAAATCGGCTTGCCTGCATGAATGCATGAAATTGCCAATGACCATCATTTTCGATAAAATCCTACTGTTTTACTCAAGTATTATTCTGACTTAACTGGAAATTGGCTGGATAATGGCTGCAAGTTACCTGCTGAAAGTGGTTACCGAGTTCGCATCGGCCCACACATTGCGAGATTATCCGGGCGCCTGCAGCCGAATGCATGGCCATAACTGGAAGCTGGAACTTGAGGTGGTAGCGTCTGCACTTGATGATGTCGGCATGGGTATCGATTTCAAGCAGATGAAGGCCGCTGCAAACGAGGTGGGCGATCGTCTGGATCATCGTTATCTGAATGAGCTGGAACCGTTCACCGAAATTAACCCGACAGCGGAAAACATCGCTGCTTATATGTACCGGGAAATAGCAGCGAAATTGAACAGCGATACCATCAGGGTAAAAGCAGTAACCCTGTGGGAAACAGATCGAGCCTGTGTTCGCTACAGTGAAGAGAATCAATGACATGAGTGACACAATCGACGCAAAACCGACCAACGCATCTGACATGGTGGATGTACAGAGCAGTCGTGATAACCGTGCGATCCATATCGACAAGGTCGGTATCAAGGACATTCGCCACCCCATCCAGGTAAAAGACCGCTCCGGCCATGTCCAGCATGCAGTTGCCAATTTCAACATGTACGTCGACCTGCCACATGATTTCAAGGGTACGCACATGTCCCGCTTTGTGGAGATTCTCAACAACCACGACTGGGAAATTACCGTTGAGTCATTCAAGATCATGCTCACCGAGATGACCAACCGCCTGGATGCGGAATGCGGCCATATCGAGATGACGTTCCACTACTTCGTCAATAAAGCGGCGCCTGCTTCAGGCGTTAAGAGCCTGCTGGATTACGAAGTCACACTGATGGGTGAGCGTCATAATCACACCAACACGATGAATGTCAAAGTCGTGGTACCGGTAACCAGCCTTTGCCCGTGCTCGAAAAAGATCTCGGACCGTGGTGCACACAACCAGCGCTCGCATGTCACGGTCACCATTGAAACGCAGCAGTTTGTCTGGATCGAAGAGCTCATCGATATTGTTGAGTCACAGGCATCGAGCGAACTCTATGGTTTGCTGAAAAGACCGGACGAAAAAGTGGTTACCGAGCGCGCCTACGACAATCCGAAATTTGTTGAAGACATGGTGCGTGACATTGCCGCACAACTGAACAAGGATGATCGCATCCAGTCATACACGGTCGAATCAGAGAACTTCGAGTCTATCCATAACCACTCGGCTTACGCGCTGATTCAGAAAGACAAATAAATTAAGAATTACTCACCGCAAAGGCGCAAAGGACCCAGAGTTTTTTGTTCTTTAAATTGCGGTAGCCTGGATGTAGCGTAGCGACTAAATTCGATGGGATCGAATTTACTCGTCACATCCCTGTGACTCGCCCTTCGGGCCATCACAAAAAACGTGATGTTCACAATTAATCCAATTAATTTTAGTGAACAGCCTGGCGCTGGCCCGACAAATTTGACAGGATCAAATTTGAACAGCTGAAGGCTGGCCCGTAGGGCGAAACCCATGGATGGGTGAAGTA
>Ga0316189_10004386_pt1 | contig 13574 bp, 10 predicted proteins | sample LowCovwburrow_MG_FD_204930 | JGI IMG/M metagenome (GOLD analysis project Ga0316189, IMG submission 204930) | Coastal sediment microbial communities from Maine, United States - Lowes Cove worm burrow | ecosystem: Environmental > Aquatic > Marine > Coastal > Sediment | place: USA: Maine...
CACAAGGGCCAGGTCGTGCCGCACCCGTGACACGGCGCGTTTAAAGGATGAGCGTTCTTGACCCGGGTTCTGCTAGAATCTTGCGCTTCCAGGCATGCCCACTCGATCTGACCGAATAAATGGCCGTCATTGACCTGATCATTCTAGTTGCGATCCTGATATCCGTAATCATCGGGTTCTTGCGCGGTTTCGTGAAAGAGGCGATTTCCGTCACGGCACTGCTGGTCGCGATCTGGGCAGCGCTTTACTTTGGCCCGGCCGCCGGCGACATCTCTGACGGCTGGCTGCGTTCGGAAGAACTGCAGACGTGGTTTGGTCGCTTCCTCGTATTCGGCGTCATACTTTCGATTGGAGCGCTCCTGGGTTGGGGTATTTCCAAGATTGTGAAAATGTCGGCGTTGGGCGGCCTGGACCGTCTGCTGGGAACCATGTTCGGCGCGGCACGCGGTATTTTGCTGGTGGCGCTAGCTATCATTGGCGGCCAGTTTGCCGGTTTCGATAACGATGACTGGTGGCTGCAGTCGAGGTTGATTCCGCACCTCGAGCAGGTCGCCGACTGGATTAAGGTGATGACGCCCAAGGGCTTCGAGTTGCTGACTCCGGATGAACAAATGGACGGACAACCAGACGGTGTCCCGATCGAGCTGCTGGTTCCTGAGCGGACCTGAGATCAACGGAGAAAATCATGTGTGGCGTCGTCGGAATAGTTAGTAGCAGCCCAGCAGGGCAATCGCTCTATGACGCGTTGACCGTGTTGCAGCACCGCGGCCAGGATGCTGCGGGCATCGTAACCTGGGGTGACGACGGCCTGTGTCAGCGCAAGAGCAACGGCCTTGTTCGCGACGTTTTTCGGCAGCGTCACATGGTCAAGCTTACCGGCAATGTCGGTATTGGACATGTACGCTACCCAACGGCAGGCGGTGCTCGATCATCGGAAGCGCAGCCGTTCTACGTGAATTCGCCGTACGGCATTTGCCTTGCGCACAACGGCAACCTGACCAACTTTGACGATCTTGCAGACATGCTGATTCGCGAAGACCGTCGCCACCTGAGCACCAACTCGGACTCCGAGGTGCTGCTGAACGTCTTTGCACACGAACTGCAGCTGCGGGCAAACGGGCGTCCGACGCCGGAGCAGGTATTCGACGCGGTGCAGGCAGTGCATGATCGTTGTACGGGTGGCTACGCTATTGTCGCGATGATTATCGGCTTTGGCATTGTTGCGTTCCGCGACCCGCACGGCATACGCCCGCTGGTGCTCGGTGGACGAGAGACCAAGCACGGCAGCGACTACATGGTCGCGTCGGAGAGCGTCGCGCTCGATATCCTGCAATTCAAGCGGCTGCGAGACGTTGCGCCTGGCGAAGCAGTGTTCATAGAGAACAGCGGCGAGCTGCACAGTCGAGCCTACACTGGCGATGCCAAGCACACGCCGTGCATCTTCGAATACGTTTACTTCGCCCGGCCGGACTCTATCCTGGACGGTATATCCGTTTACAAAGCACGGCTGCGCATGGGCGAGGAGCTGGCCGGAAAGATCGTCCGGGAATTCCCGGATCACGACATTGATGTTGTCATCCCGATCCCTGATACCAGCCGCACGTCGGCATTGCAGGTGGCTTACCACCTCGGTGTCAAATACCGAGAGGGCTTCATAAAGAATCGCTACATTGGCCGCACCTTCATCATGCCCGGGCAGGCTGAGCGCGTAAAATCGGTGCGTCGCAAGCTCAACGCCATCGACCTTGAGTTTCGCGGCAAGAACGTTTTGTTAGTGGACGACTCGATTGTGCGCGGCACGACCTCGAAGCAGATCATCAAACTGGCGCGAGAGGCAGGAGCGGAAAAAGTGTACTTCGCATCCGCCGCACCACCCGTGCGCTGCCCGAACGTCTACGGCATCGACATGCCAGCTGCTTCCGAACTGGTGGCCAACAATCGCTCGATTGAAGAAATTGAGAAGCTCATCGGCGCGGACAAGCTGATCTATCAGGATCTGCATGGCCTGATTCGCTCGGTGCGTCACGACAAGACGCCGATCAAGGAATTTGATGCCTCGTGTTTCTCAGGCGAATACGTGACAGGTGACGTTACGGATGCCTACCTTAGCGAACTCGAGCAGCGCCGTAGCGATCTCGCCAAGCAAACTCGCAAAGCCAAGCGCAAGTCTGTCAAGACTGCCGTTGGCATGTAGCGGCGGGCGCCAGCCCGCGAACCGCAAACATGAGCATTAAAGTGATGATCATCGATGGCCAGGCTGATTTTCGCAGCCTGCTGATGCATCACCTGACGACCCATTGGCCCGATGCAATTATTTCGGCATACGATCCGGTCGCTGCCGGGTATCTGCCCGATGAATTCTCAGGCGCCGGCAACGACATTATCCTGCTCGGTAACAAGCTCGGTGAGAGAGACGGGCTCGACGTCCTCAGGAAATTCGTCAATCGCACCGGTTTTCCGCCGGTAGCCTATTTTGCCGACGCCAACGAACGCGCCAGGGCCAAGGAAGTCGGCGCCGAGTGTTTTTTCCCGCGCGACAATATCAAGCATGGTGCATTGATCGTGAGGATCGGGGAGGTTCTCGCCGACAGGCGACGCGTGGCGTCTACAGACTCATTATTTATCGGTGACGAGACGATAGGTGTGCACCCGCTGATTCGTGGCTTTCGCATGATCAGAAAGCTTGGCAGCTCAAGACACTCTGCTGTGTACCTGGCCGAGAAGTCATCTGTGGACCTCAAGGTCGTGCTTAAGGTTTTGCAGCAGGTGCCGGATGTGACCGACAGCATCGGCGCGTTTGATCGCTTTCTGCAGGAATACGAGATGATTGCCGAAATCGAGCACCCGAACATCGTGCGAATTCATGATCTGGGTGTTGGCGACAACCATGCGCACATTGCCATGGAATATCTTGCCGGCGGCGATCTCAAAAAGAAAATATCCCACGGCATCAAGGAGAAGGACGCCGTGAATTACTTGCGCCAGATTGGCAGCGCGCTGGCCAAGATTCACGAGATTGGCATACTGCACCGGGACCTGAAACCCGGCAATATCATGCTGCGAAGCGACGGCACGATTGCTCTGATCGACTTCGGTCTGGCGAAGCGTATGCGCCTTAAAATGGAGCTGACAGACAGCGGTGAGATTTTCGGCACGCCGTATTATATGAGTCCGGAGCAGGGCCATGCGACCAGTGTCGACTCGCGCAGTGATATCTACAGCCTTGGCGTGATCTTCTACGAGATGCTTACTGGCAAGAAGCCATACTCGGCAGATACGGCAATGGGGATCATCATCCGCCATGCGCAGGCGCCAATCCCGCTGCTACCTGTGCGCTTCTCGAAGTACCAGGCGCTGCTCAACATGATGCTGGCCAAGGAGCCGGAGAACCGCCTGCAAACGGCCGCGGAGATTCCGGAATGGCTGTAGTGGCGGAAACACCGGCAGCCATCGCGGCATTTCTGCCAACGCCAACCCCGCAGGAGTGGCTTGATGAGGCCTGCAAACGCTTGCCGGAAATGCTGCTTGACCATGCTAACTGCGAGCTGAAGGCAGCATCGACGGCGCTTGGCTTCCTGTACCGCTATCCTGACCGCGCTGCGCTCGCACAAAGGATGTCGCGCCTTGCACGAGAAGAATTGCGCCATTTTGAGCAGGTGCGTTCGATCATGGATGACATGTCGATTCCCTTCGAGCGTGTGTCGGCGTCACGCTACGCCGGGGGCTTGCGGGACGCAGTTCGAGACGAAGAGCCTTACAAGCTGCTGGACCTGTTGCTGATTGGCGCCATCATCGAAGCACGCTCGTGTGAGCGCTTCGCGAAGGTGGCACCGATGCTACCGCAGCGCCTGGGGCGCTTTTATGGCGGTTTGCTGGCCTCTGAAGCGAGGCACTTCGAGCACTATATCGCGTTCGCGAGATCCGAATGCGGTGTCACGGACGCAGAGATTGATGCGCGGCTCGCGGAGCTCAAGGCTGTCGAAGCCGAGCTGATAACAACGCCCGACCCTGAGTTTCGCTTCCACTCGGGGCTGCCTGTCTAAAGCCCGCGCCGTCCTGTCAGGCTAGCGCGGCAGGACCTCCAGACTGGGTCCGTTCTCGTCCCAGCGCAGCACGCTACCCTGCTCATACCAGTCACCGAGCACGATGCGCTGCGCGTCCCGGTCGCCGAGATCGATGTGATGCACATCGGGACGATGCGTGTGTCCATGCAGCAGTATTTGAGCACCGCTTTCCTGCAGCAGTTCCAGGACGGCTTCTTCATTCACGTCCATGATGCTCATGTCTGCGTCTTCGCCATGGGCCATGCTTTGCTCGCGAGCCTGGCGCGCGAACGCAATGCGTTCCTTGAGCGGCTTGGCGAGCATGACCGACTGCCACTCCGGGGTTCGCGTCATGCGTCTGACCTGCTGGTATTCGACATCATCCGTGCACAACGCGTCGCCATGACTGAGCAATACATAGGTACCGTACATTTCGAGCATGGTTGGGTCTTCGAGAATGGTCACACCGGTTTCGTCGGCAAACATGTCGCCGACCATGAAGTCGCGGTTGCCGTGCATGAAGTAGACGGGCGTGCCGTAGTTGACCAGCTCGCGCAGCGCTACCTTGCAATCGGCATAGTGCGGATTCGGGTCGTCATCGCCCACCCAGGTTTCAAACAGATCACCGAGGATGTACAGCGCCTCCGCATCACGCGCCTCGGTGTCCATAAACTCAAGAAACTGGGCGCCGATATCCGGGCGTGACTCTTCGAGATGCAGGTCAGATATAAATAGTGTTGTCATTGACTAATAGCTTATCCGTGACATTTTCTTGATAACAATCGGCACCACCGGCGCCGGCGCACCGCCAGGACCGTTCGGCGCTGTCTGTGCGTTGACGATCGTGTCGACCACGTCCATGCCTTCGAATACGAGGCCGAAAACAGTATAGCCCCAGCTGGCCTTGACCAGGTCCTTGTTCGGGTCGAGTCGGGAGTTGTCGGCAACGTTAATGAAGAACTGCGTATTGGCGGAATGCGGATCCTCCGTGCGCGCCATGGCGATCGTGCCGCGTGTATTGCTGAGGCCGTTGCCGGATTCATTCGGGATCGAGCGCTCGTCTTCCTTGAGCTTCATGCTTGGCGTGTAACCTCCGCCCTGCGCCATGAAGCCTGGAATCAGGCGATGAAACAGGGTGCCGTCGTAGAAACCCGAGTCGACCAGGTGTACGAAATGGGCCACGGTCAGGGGTGCCTGGCGGGTATCCAGCTCCAGTTTGAAGCTGCCTTCCGTGGTCTCCACCAGGATATGTGGATGCGCCGGGACCTTGTCAGCGGCCAATGCCAGCGTGCAGGCCATGCCCAGCGCCATCGCTACGAGCAGTTTTCTCATGTTTGGGTGCCTCCGTGAGGGTCGAATAGCCCGGACCATAGCAAACAATTCGGTCATTGACTGCCTCTGACGCCGCCCGTATCATGCGATCCCCGCTGGATCAGGCTCGCCTGGTGCGGCGGGGCAGGATATCTGGCATCGGGGCATGGCGCAGTCTGGTAGCGCATCTGCTTTGGGAGCAGAGGGTCGGGAGTTCGAATCTCTCTGCCCCGACCAGGATTCTGAATTCCGGTAGGCTTTGAGCCAGTGCAGTGCCCGTAGCTCAACTGGATAGAGCATCGGCCTTCTAAGCCGAGGGTTGCAGGTTCGAGTCCTGCCGGGCGCGCCATTACGGCGCTGAAGAAGTAAAATAGAAGATCTGTGGTGGGCGTAGCTCAGTTGGTAGAGCCCCGGGTTGTGATCCCGGTCGTCGTGGGTTCGAGTCCCATCGTCCACCCCATCTTTATGCCATTGACTCTGGGGGTTTTCGCCGGGGCATTGTCGCCCGCGATCTTGCGCAACGTCTTCCAGTCGTGAATCTCGATCTTGCCGCGCGGCGCATAAATAATTCCCTTGCGTTTCAGTTCCGCCATCTGCCGACATACGGTCTCTTCGCTAAGTCCGAGCAGGTTGGCGATTTCGGCTCGCGAAAACGGTAGCGTCAATCGCTTGTTGCCGCGCGCCGACTTCGGCATCACCAGCAGGATGAACGATGCGATCTTGGCCTCGGCACACTTTTGTCCGATGACTAGCATCATCTCGCGACTGTGTGCCAGCTGCGCGTTAAACGCCGTAATCAGACTGAGCGCAACGTCACCGCGAGTCTTGGCCGCCAGCATCAGGCTGCGGTGACGGACCTTGCAGGCGACTCCGTCTGTCGCCGCCAACGCAGAATACTCATAGTAGTCGCTGCTCAGGGACTGCAGGCCAACCACAAGATTGCCTGGTGCGCTGAGGCCGACAATCTGCTCACGACCATCGGGTGTGTGGCTGGTGATCTTCACCAGGCCTGTTTCGATGGCATACAGTGATGCACTCGGCTGACCCTGCGCGAACAGCAGCTGGCCCTTACTGAAGCGCACCTGTTTGACCTCGTTGGTAATCGAGCAGCACAGGTCGAGACCCTCGATGGGGTTCGGTCTTTGACCGTCATGAGGACAATGGAAAGGGCAGGCGGTGTTTTCGCAGTTCATTGATCGGGGTTCCGTCTTATTATTAATTGAATGACAACAAAAATAAGCCGTCGAGACGATTGTGGATTGCCCACTCGCGCGACGGTTTTTACGTACTCGAAACTGATATTTGTCAGTCTTCAGTCTCGACACCATGCGCGATCTTGATTAGAATCCGCGACCCAGGCGGGGCCTTTAGCTCAGTTGGTAGAGCAGGAGACTCTTAATCTCTTGGTCCGGGGTTCGAGCCCCCGAGGGCCCACCACTCTTTCCTGTTGTTTTGAATTGCTTATTGGGTATCTTGGATGCATCCGAGATACCCAATGTGCTTGATTGAAAGCAACCTGGCTGGCGTTGTTTTCGGCCAGCCATGCGCCCATCGCCGCTCCGTCCGGAGCCGCGGACGCACCAAACCCCCGATCCTCATCTGCGATCAGCAGATGTGCATTCCGGCTTGCATGCCGGGAGGGCCGGTGACTGTAGGAAACGATTTGTAACACATTCGTCGATTCCAGAAATATCCAGGAAACACTTGTAGGGGACCTTAGTTGTGGGGGAAACCGGGCCGACACAAGGCCCGGTAAACATCGCATACAGGGGATGGTCGTCATGAGTGCAATTTACCGTGGCCTTATTGGCCTCTTGATTGTTTGCTTTTGCTTTGATTACTGCCTTGCGGATACGCAGTTGTTATTCGAGCCGCAGGTCACGACGTTGACATCGCCGGAGTCCAGGTCGGTCGATAAGGCAAGAATCATCCGGTTGACAAATGGCACTCTGGTGGCGGCCTGGCACGAAGGTCTCGGTGCGCCGGATCGCGCCTGGGGCTTCGCCGGCAACGCATACGCGCCGCGAGATATCTTCGTGCGAGTATCGGCTGACGATGGCGTCACCTGGGGCGACGCGGTCAACGTGTCCGGCACCTCCGAACTGACGGATGCCACGATATTTTATGATCGGGTTGGCGACGGCGCGGCGCGGGTCAACTTTTATGGTGACTCGAGCAAGCCGACGCTCATGGCTGCCGGTAATCAGCTCCTGATTACCTGGAACGACAGTTACTGCGGACCCGGGCGGCATGGACCGGCCCGATTTGCCGGGCCGCTCGGCGAAATTGAAGTCCCGTATCGCTGCCTCTATGCGGCACGTCTGACGGTTGCTGCGGGCGGCGTCAATATCGTCGCGGTCGAACAACTTACCGATGCGTCGCGCGATGTCGCCAATCAGGTGGCGCGGGCGACAGGCGCCGGTTTCACCTTGGCGTGGCAGGAAGATCCCGAGGGTCTGCAGCTTGGCGAGGCTCGCGGCGAGGGTGACGGCGGCAGCGGTGCCAGGGTCTCACCGGGAACGGACATCTGGTATGCCTGGATGCCTATGTCCAGGTTTGCCAATCCGGCGAGTTCGTGGGCGGAGCCCACGGCGATCAGTAACAACTACGACTTTACCGGTGGGGCAGCCATCGGCGGTGGTGCATCGAGACCGAACATGGCGCTCGTCGGCTCGCCGCCCACGGCTATCCTCGTCTACGAGGAGACCAAGGCGCTGGGGCCCACCGATCCCGGCAAGTTTGTTCGTTTCCACGCATTTCCATTCAACAAGCCAGCCGCCGCCGAGGCCGGCGTTATCGTCAGTGATCCGTCCGAGAACGCTCGCCGCGCTCGCATTGTCGCGATGTCCAAACCCGGCAGCCAGAGCGGCGCGCGCATGCTTGTCATGTGGCGACAGGGACAAGGCATCCAGGGAGCACCGGCAGATTTCATGATGCGGATCGGATACGTTCCCGTCGGAGTCGGCATCGCCGATCAGCCCGATGCCGGTCTTCGTATCATGGACCTGTGGCCAACAGTCGTACCGGGTGACCCGGCCAGCAACGCACGCGGCATCAACCTGAGCAGCGTCAATCTCGATGACGCGAGTTCCATATATCCGGACGCCAACGCCAAGGCACAGCGTGCGGTGATGAACGGTGATTTCATTTACGCAGGCTATACGCAAGACGCGCAGGCGACCGACGGCATTAGCGAGTACCAGTATTTCTTGCGCTGGTCGAAAGACGGTGGCGTAACCTGGTCGACGCCTTTACAGGTTTCGGCTGGCGTATCGGGCTCCGAAAACGTGATTGAGCCGAGACTCATCCGTGCGCCCGGGACAGTCGATTCCGGTCACCCCCGCGATATCCACAATCCTGATATCTACGTCATAGCATGGGGTACCGAAGTCGATCCGGGGAATGGGCAGGAACCTTATCGAGACGCGCTGTTTGTGACCCGCACGGTGGATCGTGGCCTGTCTATCGAGCGCGTACAGGCATTGAGCCCGACGCGCAGCGAGCCTGGCGAAACCGACGAGCAAATTCAGTTGCGCGTCAGCCCGGATGGGCAGGAGCTGGCGGTTGCCTGGGTGCGCTTCGATCAGGATGGATCGCGCGTGGTTTTTGACAAGGCCATCGGCATCACGCCGACCGCCAATCTGTCGGTGTCGATGTCGACATCGACTGACACGCCTGACGTAGGCGACACAGTGCGAGTGACGCTCGAGGTGGGCAACTCCGGACCGCAATCCGCGACCGAGTTGCAGCTCACGTCAACGCCCGACGCCGGTCTCGTGTTCACGCAGGCGATAACGACGGACGGCAGTTGCCACTTGGATGTAACACTGGACTGTGCGCTCGATGAGCTGGCGCCCGGTGAGGTTGCAAGCGTCGAGCTGCTGTTGACGGCGGAGTCGCGGGGCAACTGGGCGATCACATCCGCTGTATCCGCATGGGAAGAGGAGCCGGAACCGGCCGACAATGCGGCTGAACTGTCGATTGAGGCCGTGCCGAATGTGGACCTTGCCGTCGAATTGGACAGAGGCACGAACAGGCTGTGGGTCGGCGACGACTTCAGCATTACCTACATGGGGCTGAATCATGGACCTCAGCTGGCGCAGGACGTCACTATCGAAATTCGATTGCCGCCGCACGTGGAAGTGCTCGGCGAACACGGCTGCAATCTCGCCGATAGCGAGCTTAGTTGCACAAAAGCGAACATCGGCGTCGGGGAGGCCTGGATGAAGACGCTCGACCTGCGTGCAGTGCGAGCTGGCAACGCGTCGGTTTCAATCTCGGTGAGTTCGCTGGAGAAAGATCCGGTTATCCTCAACAATGATGCGCAACTCAGTATCGACATCGAGAGTGCCGCAATCAGTGGCGGCTGTGTTCATGATCCGTCCGGAAGCGGCGACCATACATTGCTTCTATTGCTTGCCCTGAGCCTGGCGTGGCGCGTGTGGGCGAGCTACGGCCGGCTGGGGCAGATGCGTGTACGTTACTGAATACATGGTGTCGCCCTGGCAGCGGCTGGCGATAGAGGCCGGCCTGAGACGACCTCGAAAGGGTTCGCTGGATGGAACCTTTGTCACCGTGCTGCTGGTGGGGGCGATGCTCGGCTGGGCCCTTGGCAGCCGTTCCGTTCAGCCTGGCAGCGTCACCCAGATCATACTGGTGTCATTGTTGCTTTGGCAGCCCGTGGTCGAGGAGCTGCTGTTCCGCGGTGTACTGCAGGGCACGTTACTTCGCAGTATCACCGGCGCGCGCATGATAGCCGGTCTGTCGATCGCTAACATCGTCACGTCGCTGGCCTTCGTGGCAATTCACTTCGCGCAGCATCCGTGGATCTGGGCCATAGGTGTGATCGTGCCGTCACTGCTGTTCGGCCATTATCGCGAACGCGCCGGCAGTGTTGCGCCGTGCATCCTGATGCATGTCATTTTCAACGCAGCGTTTTTTATTAGCCTGCTGTTGCCATTGCTTTGAACAAACCATGTGCTACGAGAGAACACACTCTTTTTGCAGGCATCTCTGCGATCTGCCGTCAGCGCATGGCTTTCGCCAGCATGCGACGATTCGCGATATCGTCGCGGTGCATCTGGCTTAGCCAGGCGGATTTCCTTATGCTGGACGCCTTCTGGAAGCCAGTCACCGCTGTCAATGAATCTCTTCAACGAACTGAAACGTCGCAACGTGTTTCGAGTGGCGATCGCCTATCTCGTCTCATCATGGTTGTTGATACAGCTGGCCGACGTGTTGGTACCGATGCTGGACCTGCCGGATTGGGTGTCCCGTTTCATCCTGCTACTGCTCGTTATCCTGTTCATACCGACACTGATTGCGGCATGGGCGCTGGAGCTGACACCTGACGGGCTTAAGCTCGAAAAAGACGTTGATCGCAGCACGTCAATCACCCCGACCACGGGCAAGCGGCTCAACAACATCATCATCGGCATCCTGTGCATCGCGGTCACGTTGTTGCTGATAGACAAGCTATTCCTGACCAGCGACGTCGATGATGAAGCGGCCAGCGTCGCTTCGATACCCGACGTTGATCGCTCGATCGCGGTATTGCCGTTCACGGATTTGAGCCAGGCTCAGGACCAGGAGTGGTTCGCCGATGGTCTGGCCGAAGAAATTCTGAATGCACTCATGCGGACGCCGGATCTTCTGGTCTCGGCGCGCACCTCGACCTTCGCCTACAAGGGTAGCGACAAGGATATTCCGACGATCGCGAAGGAACTGGGCGTGGCGCATGTGCTGGAAGGTTCGGTCAGACGTTCAGGCGATCGCCTGCGAGTGACCGCGCAGCTGATTCGCGCCCACGACGGCTTTCATCTCTGGTCACAGAACTACGACAGTACTGCCGCCGACGTGATCGATATCCAGGAAGACCTGGCGATGCAGATCGCCAATGCGCTCGAGACCACGATGGATCCGGGTGCGCTGGCTGATATGCTTCAGGCGGGCACGCGTTCCGTTGACGCCTACCAGGCTTTTCTGCACGGGGCATCGCTCTGGACCCGGTCGTTTCTGGAAAACCGTGCTGACCAGGCGCGTCAGTCGCTTGATTATTTCGAACAGGCGCGGCAACTCGACCCCCGATTTTCCGCAGCGCACCTGGCGGCAGCAAAGGTCTGGTCCTATGATCTTGCGCCGACCTCATTCCAGATATGGCGATCCGACCTGGACGCCGCCGGCAGTTTGCAGAAATTTGCTGAGCGCATGGATGACGCTGCGAGGACCGCCAGCAACGAAATCGACAAAACGCAGATTGCCGCGCTGCGCGCCCTGGTCGAGTTGCGCTTGCGGGAATCCATTCGGCTGTATCAGCGCTTCGTCGAAGCCAGGCCAAACAACCTGGAAGCTCGGCAGGAATACCTGGCGGCAGCCGTTGCCGCGTCTGACCGCGAGGCTATCCACGATTCGCTGGCGTTCCTCAGGAATGCCGGCCAAAGCGACCCGTTTGCGGCCAGCGTCTACATGGACTACGCCTTTTTCCATGACGATGCATCGGAAGCGGCTGACTTCGGACTCGCCGCGATCAAGAAATGGCCGACGGCTAACATGTACTACCAGACACACCGCACCCTGCTGTACGCGGGCAGAACTGAGGACGCGGCGGACATTGGCCACTCCTATGCGCAGCTCTTTGGCGATGCTCCGCTGGTTCGCGCACGCCAGGCCTGCGCGGAGGGCAGACGCGACGACGTTTTGGCAATTCTCGAGGAAATAAAGAGCGAGGCAGCCTCCACTGCAGCCGCCCGGGCGTACAACCCGATCTGGCTTGCCTACAAGATGCTTGGCGAAGAGCAGCTGGCTGAAGACTACCTGCGACAGCTTGATGGCGAGGCCAATGTCTATGTCATTGCCAACTGGCTCAGCTATTACTCCTTTGATCCGAAACCGTTTCCCGCGCTGATGCGCGTCCTGCAGCGCGAAAATGTGCAGCGCCCGCCGACCGTAACAGTTCCCTTCGCGTGTCCAGCCAAGTGAGGCTTGCGCTTTCGACCAACGGGCCGCTGCGCGCGACTTTGCTGTGCCTGCTGTACTTCTGCCAGGGCTTCCCATGGGGTTTCGCAACGATTGCGTTGCTGGCGACGCTAAGCGCGGCCGGATTCCCCAAAGCCGAAACCGCCACGGTCACGGCGCTCGCGATTCTGCCCTGGACCTTCAAGTTTTTCTGGGCACCGATTATCGATTCCATTCGCTTCCCGTCGCTGGGACTGCGCCGCCCATGGCTGATATTTGCGCAGTTTGGCATGGCGCTGACCCTGCTATTGCCCGTATCAATGGGTGCGATCGACAGTAGCTCCGCGATCATCTTCCTCGCCTGGGTGTTCTTTGCGCACAACTGCTTTGCGTCGCTGCAGGACGTTGCTGCGGATGCGCTGGCAGTCGATCTCCTGACCCCGGTGGAGCGCGGCCGCGTCATCAGCTTCATGTGGGCATCCAAGGTTGTGGGCGTCGCCGTAGGCGGCGCAGGCATGGCGCTGATTATTGCCAGGTCCGGCATGGCGGCGGCGATGCTCACGCAGGCGGCAATGGTGACGATCGTAATGTTGCTCGTAGTGATCCTGCGCGAGCGCCCTACAGACCGCTTGTTTCCCTGGGTTGAGCATCAACTGGAAAAACTCGAGGTCACGCGACCGTTCGGTATCGTGCTCACTTTCAAGGAGCTGTTTCGCGCCCTGTCTAATCGCACCACGCTGACGCTGGTCTTCGTTGCCGGCACCTACACAATGTGCGAGGGACTGTATGATCCGCTCGTCACCGAGTTTTTCATCCAGGGGCTGGGCTGGTCGTCAACAAAGTTTGCCTCTGTGCAAGGCACCTTCGGCGTCACCGGTGAGTTGCTCGGCGCGCTGCTTGGCGGTTATATGGCGGACAAGTTCGGCAATCGGCGCATGGCGTTCGCGGGATTGTTCACGCTGATGAGCATCATGGTCGGATTTGCACTGACCTCGTCATTCTGGGATTCGCCGTCGTACCCGTTTGCTGCCTTATTGCCTGCGGCAAAAGGCATGATCGCTTTCTCAACCGTCGCAATGTTCAGCCTGTTTGTGAAAGTATCCTGGACCACCGCAGCAGCCACGCAATACACGCTGTATATGGCTGTCAGTAATGTCGGTTACGCGATTGGTGCAAAGAGCAACAAGTGGCTGGGTCAGTTCGGCGTCGAGCCGAGCATCGAACATTTCTTCATTTTTGCCGGCGTTGTGCTGGTGCTGCCCATGT
>Ga0316189_10004387_pt1 | contig 13573 bp, 8 predicted proteins | sample LowCovwburrow_MG_FD_204930 | JGI IMG/M metagenome (GOLD analysis project Ga0316189, IMG submission 204930) | Coastal sediment microbial communities from Maine, United States - Lowes Cove worm burrow | ecosystem: Environmental > Aquatic > Marine > Coastal > Sediment | place: USA: Maine...
GAAAGATATGTTTAACACACTATGTCCTGATTGCCTGAGAACAGTACTAATTAAAAATCTAAACTGATGGTAACTGGATTAAAAGAACTTTTGTCAACTAAAGGCGAAGTAACTTTTGTCGGAATTGGAAACGTTTTAAAAAAAGACGATGGCATTGGCGTTTATATCTGTAAAAAAATCGAGGAAGCACCCCATCAAAAATGTGTCATCGTAGAGCAAAGCCTGGAGAATTACATTGGCGCCATCAATGCCACAAACCCTGATAAAGTCATTCTCATTGATGCCGTCGATTTCAACCAAACGCCTGGTCATGTTGAATTGTTCCCTGTCCATCAATTGACCGATCAGACCTCTCACACCCACAATATTTCTTTAGAGAAATTAGCGGATTTTTTTGATGTGCCGGCGTGGGTTTTGGGCATCCAGCCAGGTGATGTTTGCTTTGGGGAGGGTTTTACAAAAGAGGTTTTAGAGGCTGCAGAAGAAGTGGTTGAAGAGCTTTCAAGCGGTGAGGTTATTTCCTGATGTAATGAAGAGTAAACTTGAATCCCTCCACCCAATTCTGATGCAGCACTTCCAATCCGCTCCTATAACCTCGTCATTCCTGATGTAGCGAAGCGGAATTCAGGAATCTGTTAGAATTAAGCTCTGCTGCATATAGTCAGTGCAATCCGGATGAGATTCCTGCATGCGCAGGAATGACGCGGATATAGGTTGTAACGCATTATCCGCAGCGCCTCATTGATAATCCTCCACCTGATCAAACAAATCTACCCAATCAGGGTTGAATTCATTGATCACATTTTCCTTGTATTCACGTTTCCATACCTTCATCTGTTTTTCCCTTTCAATCGCAGATTCAATATGATCATGAAACTCAAAATAGATCAAATCGACACAATTGTATTTCTTCGTGAATACAGATCCAAACCCATTTTTATGCTCACAAATCCTATTGTGGAGATTGCTTGTGACGCCAATGTATAAGACTGTCCTGTTCTTATTTGAAATGATGTAAACGTATCCGCCTTTTGCACTCACAAATCAAAAATAATTGATTTTAGCATCCATCCTAAGACGACGTCATTCCTGATGAAACGAAGTGGAATTCAGGAATCTGTTGGAGTTAAGCTCTTTAGCAATATGTCACTGCAATCCGCAAAAGATTCCTTCATGCGAAGGAATGACGTGGTTTTAGATAGTGAAGATTAATCCACAGCAACTATGCAGTTTTTAAAATCTGTAGTAACTTGATTGTTAGCTCACTCCGATCTCAACGAATTCACAGGATTTGACTTGGCCACACCCATTGATTGAATGACCACAGTTGCCAAAGCCGTAAGTGCCGCCATCATTGCGGCGATCAGGAAGATATCAAGCCCGATCTCAATCCTGTATTCAAAATTTTCCAACCAGCTTTTTATGGCCCAGTAGGCTATCGGGCTTCCAATGACAAATGCGATTAATAGTGTTGTGACTGTACTTTTCGAAAGCATTAGGATAATTTGAATTACTGACGCTCCCATCACTTTGCGGATGCCAATTTCTTTGACCCTGCATTCTGCAACAAATGAAGCCATTCCGGCCAGTCCCAGGCAAGCGATAAACACGGCAAATAGTGTGAAGTAGCTAAATACAGAGCTCATCCGCTGTTCGGCATAATACTGCTCATCATAGGAAGCATCCAAAAAGTAATAGTCCATGGACCTGTTCGGATCAAAGGATCGCCATTCTGAGGCAATCCCGGCAATGGTTTCCTGAAGATTGCCAGCATCAAGTTTCACCATTAGTGCCCTATAGGGCCGCTCACTGAAATTGATATAAGTGGGATGAACAAAGTCATGAGGCGATTTGAAGAAGAAATCCTTGACAACGCCAATCACCGTCTTGCCTTCTTCCCTGGAGGGGGGCTGGATTTTCTTTCCGACAGCACTTTCCCAGCCAATCTCTTTGGCTGCGGATTCATTGATCAGGATTGAATTCTCAGGATCTGATGGGTAATCTTTGGAGAAGTTCCGGCCTTCAGCCAATTCCATTCCCATGGTCTCAATAAAATCATAATCAACAGACATGGCGTTCATCATTACCGTTTGGTTCTGATCATATCCCTCCGGCTTGTAAGTGCCCCCACTTCTACGTTGTCCCATCACATGAGAGGTTGCAGCTACATTTACGATGCCGGGTTGGCCTTTTATCTCCTCTTTTATCGTTTCAATGGAGTTTCTAATTTCAGCATTTGTAATTGGGATAACCAAAACCCTCTCTTTCTGAAAACCCAGGTCTTTTGTCATTAAGAATTGTTGTTGCCTGAAGATTAGTCCCGTACAAATGATTAGCACCATTGAAATCGCAAACTGCAAAATGACCAATACCTTTCTAAGGTTCAACCGATGAGGAGAATTTGATGGCTTGTGGATGAGGTGAGATGCTTTCCAGGACGATAAGAAAAACGCAGGGTACAGGCCAGACAGTATACCCACCAGCAGGGTCAGCCCCGGGACGACCTGTATCAGGAGCGGGTGTTGTTGGAAATCCAGGTTCAACGACCTTTGGGATATTTCGCTAAAAACAGGAAGGAGTAGAAGGGCAATAACAAAGGCTACCACCATGGCAATGCTGCAAAGGACTAATGACTCAATAAGCAGGCCTGTGATCAGCACTCCTTTTTCGGCACCAAGCACTTTACGAATGACGATATCGTCAACCCGTTTGCTGAACCTGGCAGTAATCAGGTTTACAAAATTCAGCGAGGCAATAATCAAGACAAAAAAGGCAATAGTGCCAAAAATGTATAGGTATTTGATATCCCCATGAACACCGATTTCGTGGCGCAAATGATTAGAATGCAGATGAATATCCTCAAGGGACTGCAAGTAATATTCAACAGAAATGCCAGCGTCTTTATATTCCTCAGTGAGGTGTTTATCTACTAAAAAGGGCAGGTATTCCTCTACTTCATCATGACTTTGTCCTTCGTCCAGCAATACATACGAATAGTATGAAAATGGTGACAACCATGTTTCTATCGCCTCTCTTCCATTTGCTTCATACAGGGAATTGAATGAGAGCAGCATGTCAAAGAAAAAATGGCTGTTTTGGGGCACATCCTCTACAACTCCCACAATTTCGTAGTCCATGTTGCCATTTACAGTCAATAGTTTTCCTATTGGATCTTCATTTCCAAAATACCTGTAGGCTGTCGATTCAGTAACGACCATGGTACTCATATTGCTCAAGGCTACTTTAGGGTTTCCCTTGATCATGGGGAAGTTGAACATTTTAAAGATTGAAGACTCAGCGAAGTAAATCCTGTCTTCGTAAAACTCCTTCTGCTCCTCGTACTTGACAGGAACCCGGCTCAATGAACTGATACGAGTGCCTTCCTCAACGCCGCTTAGCTCCTCTTTTAAGGCAATCGCCGGGGCTGTATTGGTTGAGGCGATCATGTTGGGCGTTTCGCCAAGAGTTAGCTGCGCAATCAACCGGTAAATCCTGTCTGATTTTGCGTGGTATTTATCAAAACTTAGCTCGGTTGAAATGAAACTAAAAATGAGGAGGCAGCAAGCAAATCCAAGCGCTAACCCGATTGTGGCGCCAATCACTAAAGGGGCTTTGATTAAACTTCGATAGCCTGTCTTGATTGAGTCTCGCCAAAGCTTGTATGAAAACCAAAATGGTGTCCGCTTGAACCTGTCTCTTAGAATGAACATTTGAATTAACCTAAACACCGATATAATGTATCTGAACCTTGCCCGAAAAGCTCCTTTTGATTGATGATAATCAATGTATTCCTCGTGTAAGTCGCCGGGAATGTCCCTGAACTGCCCATCTGAGCAAAGCCATTCAATGAACATCCGGGCAGGTTTGGGTGGTTCAGGGTACATAATTCATGTTGGAAATCAATTGGGCCTTTGTCATTTTAACTATAAAATTATAACGGGAAACCAAGGAATTAATTCCAGGCTACTCCCACCGATATCTCATCCCACAGGCTTGTTCGGATACGTTTGGCTTCAAGGATAGCTGCTTTTCCTTCTGCGGTTACTGTGAATAATTTCTTCTTTTTACCACCTCGTTTTTTGGTGGCCTCACCAAATTCACTTTGAAGAAAACCCTTTTTCTCCAGCCTATAAAGGCATGCATGCACCGCACTGAGGTTCATGTTTTTACGACCAGTTCGCTTTTCAATATTTTCTTTAATGGCATAGCCGTACGTGTTCTTGCCCATGGCCGTGATGGTCAGGAGTAAGATTTCTTCAAGCTCGCCCAGGTTTGTTCCTTTCATGTTTATAGTAATTTAAATGATCACATGCCAGCTTGTATGCTGGCAGAAAAATCTCGATGAGCTTACCCAAAAACATCTTAAGCTCATTTCGATTCAAAACTCAGAATTTTATCAAAGATAACAGTTCGAATAAATCTACAAAATGATATTTTATTCAGTAAGTGGTATTCGTTTATAAAGTTCAATTCTGTCTGAGTACTATTGTTGGATTTAAATTAAGCGCCCTCATCGACTGGAGAAAAACCACTGACAAAGAAGCCAGTGACACAATGACTATTGATACTACAAAAAAAGGCCAGGACAGGGATATTCTGTAAGGAAAATCAGCAAGCCAACTTTCCAGCATATACCATGAAATCGGGATGGAAATGGCGAATGCAATTATTAATAGGGCGATGTAATACTTTGAAAGCATGTAGAGAATATCCATTGGTGTTGCTCCTAAAACCTTACGAATTCCCACTTCTCTTAATCTTCTTGAAACCGAATATGATGCCAGTCCTACAAGGCCCAAACAAGCTATTATAATCGCCACAATGGTGAAGAATAGAAACAAGGTGCTGAATTGGACATCGGATTTATATTGTTCATTAAAATGGTCTTCGAGAAAAAAATATTCAAATGGAGCGTTTGGATAAATCTGGTTCCACGCTTCGGTGAGATCACTAATTAATTCCTTATAATCAGCCGAGGAATTGATCGTGTGTTGAATTGAATAGTAATCCATTTGATCAATTTTGTTGTACATAATTATGGGCTCAACCCTCGTTTTCAGGGATTTGTGGTGATAATCCTGAACAACACCGAGTATCGGTTTTTGCTCGCCCATAAAGCGGATTGATTTTCCAATGGCCGCTTCTGCATTGGCAAACCCTAGCTTAAATGCAGCAGCTTCATTGATCAGAACCGAATTATCATGGCTGACCATTCCCTCTCTGAAGGTTTCGCCAGCAATTACTTCCAAATTGTAAACATCTGAAAAGGCATCATCCACTTTGAATGTTGGATAAACACTCGATTTTTCAGCTGGCTCTCCCCAAATTCTGATGCCCCCATAGTAATCCAAATCGGTAGTGGCTTGCCCGGGTATGGCCGAGGATAGCCCGACATTTTTAATTCGTGGGCTGCTTTTTATTAACGCCTTAAAACTTTCAAATCGAGTATTGAAAATGGTATCGTTGGCAATTGTCCCGGGAGATTTTAGTACGATGATTTTTTCAATATCAAAACCCAGATTTTGCTTTTGCATAAAAGAGAGCTGATTATAAACCACCACAGTGCCTACAATTAGTATGGCAGTAATTACAAATTGAAAAACTACCAGAACCTTCCTGAGCGGACTATTGGAATGCATTGCTTTTCCCGGGGAGGTGTGAATAATCTGTTTTGGTTCAACAGATGCAAGTATGAAGGCTGGATAAAAACCGGTAATTAGGCTACTTATAAAACAAACTCCGATTATTTCCAACACATGGTCACCAATGAACTCAGCGAAGTTCATTGATATTCCCAGCCACTCACTTAAGCTGGGGGTTATCAAATAAGCACCGATCATAGCAATAATAAAAGCCGCTACATTTATGATGAATGACTCCCTGAGAAATTCCAGCATTAAATCAATTCTTCCTGCCCCGTTAATCTTTTTAATCCCAACCTCCATTATTCGGTCGGAAGCTTTTGCGGTGACAAGGTTGATATAATTGGCCCAACCAATGATGACAATAATGAGGGCGATCAATAATAAGAATTGGACCGAATTGTTATTGCCATTGGCTTCAATTTCGTAGTCAAAATCAGAAAACAAATGAATGTCTATCAGTGGCTGAAGAACGATCCTGAGCCCGTGACTTGGATCAAAATGTTTTTCCAGCATAGAAGGAAGCTTGGCCTCCAGTGCTTTGCAATCTAATTTTTCACGCAATTCAATGTATGTATAGAAATTATTAAAACCCCATTCTTTCGTAGGGTGCCTGTATTTGTCAGGGAAATTTTCTATGGAAATAAGAGCCTTAAATTCTAAATGGGTATTTATTGGAATGTCTTCAATGATTCCGGTTACGGCAAGTGGAGTTGTGCTATTGAACTGAATTAATTCTCCAATTTTTGAATCACTCCATTGGTTATAAGGTCCAAAATATTTTTCGGCCACGCTTTTTGTGAGCACAATAGATCCAGCCTTATTTAGTGCCTGAGATGGAGTGCCCTGGATGAACTCAAAATCAAACATGTCAAAGAATGTAGAATCAGAATAATAGATCCTGCTTTCATTGAAAAACTTGTCTCCATATCTAAGTACGACGTTGGCATTTTCGGGAGTAATTCTTGAGTACCTGACAACTTCCTCAAAATCGTCTAGCATTGCCTGGCCTGCAGGCTCAAAATTCATCGCATCACTGTAGGAAATTACACTGTCCTTGACAACTTGAATGGCAGCCCTGTATGTTCTTTCGGCTTTTGTGTTAAAGCGGTCGTAGCTCTTCTCAAATAATACATATTGATAAATAAGAAAAAAGGCCAGCAATGAAGCGGTCAACCCTGCAATATTTAATACAAAAGTGAATTTGTGTTTGATTAAAAACCTAAACCAAGTCTTCGGAATCATGAATCGTTTTATTATTCCTTTTCAAATTAAACTTAAATAAAACATACAAAATAATAAATTATGTGTACGGTGGAGTGAACCAAGGGAGAGACACTCGTTACCGTTAGACTCAAATGAGCACCAGCTATTGGGAATTCTGTTAAATCATTGAGGAATGAATAAGAAAAGCTGTTGCACAAAGTCACACGGAGAAAAATGAGTCTAACTTTTCTCCTGCCGGAGTGGCCCTCATTTTTGAAAGGCCAAAAACAGCCTGCCCCGCACTGGTTGCGGGGAAGCAAAAAGCCTTTCGCCAAATACATAACCCACGGCCTAGACACCGCCCGCCATCACAAATGGCCAACTGGCTGGCAACACGGCCCTATTCGCTCATTCACCGGCGGCCTTTGGCGAAGGACTCCGCCGTATTTGACACCCTACCCACTCAAAGCCGGACGTTTTAACCCCTTATTGTTTCGATTCGGACTTCAATTCCGATGTCTTTCTTCATTGCTCTTTTATCTTTCATCTCAAAAATCACTCATCCTTCAAAGCATCAACCGGATTGGAAACCGCAGCTCCAAATGATTTGTAGCCAACAGTGAAAATGGATATAATCAAAGTCAGAATACCGGCTGCCGCGAACACTATTGGGTTGATAGTAATTCTGTAGGCAAAATCTGTCAGCCACTGGTCCATGGCGTACCAGCCTATCGGAGAAGCGATGACCAGTGCAATCACGATCAGCATTACAAACTCCTTGGAAAAGAGGGCCATGATATTGGCAATGGTGGCCCCAAGGACTTTCCTGATGCCCACCTCTTTGGTTTTTTGCTCCACCATAAAAGTGACCAAACCAAATAAACCAATGCAGCTAATAAAAATTGAGATGACCGAGAAGATCATGAAAAGGCTGGAAGCCCTTTGTTCCTTCTCATAATAGGAGGAGAGTGTATTGTCGAAAAAATCATAATCGTAGACATACTCAGGAAAAACTTTTGTCCAGGCGCTTTCGACGAATGCAAGCGATTCCTCCAAATTGGAATCGGAAACTTTCACTCCTCCGGAAAAATAGTATCTCGGCAATATTCCGATCAGCAGCGGCCGAATCTCATGGTGCAAGGTCAGTGTATTGAAATCCCTGACAACACCGACAACTGTTATTTTACTACCAAACATATCTATATTTCTGCCGATGACTTCTGAGGCTGAAACCACATTAAATTTCTTAAGCATCGTTTCGTTTATAAGGATATTTTTCAATGAATCGGTCCTTCGAAGTGACCTTCCGGCAACAAGGTCCAAACCGTAGGTTTTGAGGAAATCGCTATCTGCAAATTTCAGTACAATTTCTTCTCTCTCAATTCCTTCTTCTTTAAGGCTGTAAAATGTTGATAGGTCACCATCAGAAAGTGGAGGGGTCATGGCAAAGGATGATGACAAAATCAATGGACTGCTACTCAACTCATTTTTCAATAATTGGAGTTTTCCCTCATCATTTTCCGGTAATGAGAAATTGATAATTTGCTCTCCGTTGAACCCTAAATCCCGACTGGAAATAAATGATATCTGCTCAAAGACAACAATCACACCAACGATCATGGCCTGGGAGATAGCAAACTGAAGTATTATCAGTGCCCTTCGGAATGAAATGCCTGACTTGTTTTTTGAATGAATGGTTTTCTTAATGACTTGGAGGGGCCTGTATCCCGAAATTATGACAGCAGGGTATATCCCTGAAAACAAGACGGTAAAGACAAAAACAACAAGCACAAAAACGGCTATTTCAAGGTCAAAAACCAGGTTTACTGTTGCGCTGAATTCTACATATTGTTGCAGAAATGTCAGGGCAAATTGAGCCAGGACAATTGAAATCAATAGGGCAAACAGCACTATTATTGAGGTTTCTATCAGAAAATTTAAGATTAGGCTGCCCTTTCCTGAACCCATCACTTTTCGTATCCCGATACTTTTGGCCCTTTTGATAGCCTGGGCAGAAGACAGATTGATAAAATTGATACAGGCAGTTAGGATTAAAAACAGGCCGATGAGTTTCAAGGAGTTGAGCGATTCCAGGGATACGGGCTCTTTCTCAAAAAGCTCGTACCGCTCATCTGTGTGGACAGTTTTAAGCGGTTGTAAAAGGTAATCGAACTGGTCTGTTTCTGAGAGGTCCTCCAAATATTTGTCCCTAAAGGTTCCCAACTGGGCCTCAAGCCTTTTTGGATCGTAGTTTTCCGGGAGTAACAAAAACGTCTGAATACTGCTAAGCATGGTATTCCATTTGTTCAAATCTTCCGGCTTGATCACCGCACTGTATTCACCAATTGATTCGAAGGAAATCAATGCCTGGGAGAACGGCATATCAGTATTTTCGGGGAAGTCTTTGTAAACGGCAACTACATTTAAGTCGAGCTTGTTGTCAATGGTAATGATCTTTCCGATTGGGTCCTGGTCTCCAAACAATTTGAAGGCCCTGCTTTCCGAAAGGGCAATTGAATTCTTTTCATCAAGCACGTTTTCCTTCGGTCCATTTACCAGGTCAAAATCAAAAATTTCGAAAAACTCACTTTCTGCAAATCCAATTCCGTTTTCGATATAATACCTGTCGATTTTGCCTGTGATTTGATCTGTTACATGGAGCATCCCCGACAAGGTGTATTGTGTAATCACGACTTTCTCGATCTCCGGAAAATCATTTCTGAGCGCCCTGGCGGTAGGATAATAGCTGGCCGGTGTCAGCTCTATATTTCCCGACCGGTTGATGTGGGCCACCAACCGATATATCCTGTCGGCTTTGGTGTGAAAGGTGTCGAAACTGGTTTCAGTCCTGACGATCATATAAATAACCAGGCAACTGATAATGCCGATGGAAAGGCCTAACACATTGATAAGCGTGTACAGCTTGTTTCGAACCAGGGTCCTTGATGATGTTTTGAAATGATTGAGTAACATGAGTCTGTTTATTATTGAGTTTTGATTCCTTTCAATTTTCTTCCAGGCATAGGGTTGACAACCTCTAATGACATCTAGTAGGTAAAAGAGCCGGGCTTTCCGCACACCGATTTTGGCAATGCGTTCATAGAAAAATTCTTCTATGTCGCCGTGAATTTCCTCATACCTGTCTTGGCGGCAATACCATTTGAAAAAGACATGGGCGAGCTTGGGTAACGTGGTTTTTTTATCAGTAGTTTTTGGGTTATTCATCCCTTAAACTATTTATCGGATTGGCTAAAGCGACTTTCACCGACCGTAGACTTACCGTTAAAACAGCAATAATCACTGAGATTAACCCAGCTATCATAAATACGTCTGGTTTTATTCCTACCCTGTAGGGAAAACCTTCAAGCCACATTTGAACACCATAGTAACCCGCGGGAACTGAAATCAGCAATGCAATTAAGACGAGTATCACGAATTCTTTGGACATCATCGACAACAGGTTCAAAATAGTAGCTCCAAGCACTTTTCTTATTCCAATTTCTTTTACTTTTTGTGCCACCATGAATGATACCAGCCCATAGATTCCAAGGCAGGCAATAATCATTGAGACAATGGAAAATAAATTGATGAGGGAAGTTTCTTGCCTGTCTTTTTCATAAAACCCGGCAATTGTTTCATTCAAAAAACTATAGCTATACTCACGATCAGGATAGGTCGCTTTCCAGGCTTCTTCAATATGAACCAAAGCCTCTTCCGTATTTTTCAAATTAATTTTAATACCGGCAGTGTTATTATAGCTTATAGTTTTCATTAAGACTACAGCTGGAATTTCTTCATGAAGCGATTGGGCATGAAAATTTTCAACTACCCCAACTATAGTTCGTTTGGTATCATACATTTCAATTTTTTCACCAATTGCATCTGCTGAATTTTTATAACCCATTTTCTTAGCAAATTCTTTATTGATTATTACCTGATATGATGAGTCAGAATCAACAAAATCTCGGCCAGCAGTAAGACTAACCTCATAAGTGTCTATGTAATATTGGTCAACGAATTTTATATGTGCCGTGACTTTGTTGACATTTCCATCATGATGGTAACCGTATTCACCAAACCAAAAAGAACGATCAATTGGTGGATTTACGGCAAAGGTTATTTTTTCAATTTCATGATATTGTGACAATTCATTCCTTAATTTATTTAGTGTTGTTTTATCATTTTCAGGCAATGGAATATTAATTATTCCATCCTGATTGAAACCCAATTTTACGTTTTCCATGTAGTCAATTTGCTGTATTAGCATAATGGTGCCTACGATAAGCACCTGGGCTACTACAAATTGGATAATAACAAGTGACCTCTTTAGCCAAACACCTCCTTTATAAAAGACCAGTTTATTCTTTAAGGATTCAGAGGGGCTGGCCCGCATTTGTATTCTCGCTGGAAACCATGCCGAAGTGACACTTGTTAAAAGAAACACAACAAAAAGAAACCCAATCATAGCACCATCAAATGCAAGGTTTAATTCTTGTTCAAGACCAGTATATTCTTTTAAATACGTGAGCAAATAAGTGGCCATGAAAAGCCCAATTACCATAGCACTCAGCACAATTGTAAAGGATTCTCCAAAAGCTTGCATAACTAAGTGTGCCCTTGAGCATCCCATTATTTTTCTTATTCCCGCAGTTTTTTGATTTTTCAATGCGTTAGCGGCACTCAGGTTGATGTAATTAATGGTGGCAATGACCAGCATGAAAGCTCCAATAAATGCCAGTGTCCAAATGCTCTTTTTAGTAACAGCCTCTTTGACAAGAACCTGATAATTACTGTTGTAGTGTAAATCGCTTAATGGCTGGAGAAAATACTCCAGGTACTCGGCCCACTTAGATTTGATGTATTTTGATGGAATCATATTGAGCTTATTCTCAATATCAGGTATTACTGATTCTTTGTTCAAAAGAACATAGGCCTGCAAAGTACCCATTGAAAAACCCCAGTCCTGATTATCATACGATTCCTGATATCCTTTCATTGAATTGAAAGAGATCAACATGTCCATGTCAAATTCAGATGCTATTGGGGGATCTTCAATGATTCCTGTAATTGTCAGCTTATGTCCATAATTCAGATCAATTTGTCTACCAGGTATAGCTTCACTATTTTCTCCAAAAAGACGAGTAGCAAGCTTTTCAGTGATTGCAACTGAATTTGGCTCTGAAAACGCACTTTCCGGGTTGCCTGATTTCCATTGCAAATCGAAAATCTCCTGAAATTCCGGTTCGACATAGGCATATGATATCTTGTATGTTTTCGGGGTATTGAATTCTCCCTTAATGGAGGTGCTCAGGGCAGGGTCTATCCTGTACTCAATTAGTGTTGATTTTTCAATCTCCGGAAAATCGTTTTTCAGGACATTAGACATAGGATAGTGACTGCCAGATCTTTTGTCAATGTCACCATCACCATAATGAGATACAATTCTATAAATCCTGTCATAGTTTTGATGATGTCGGTCAAAGTTCAACTCATGGTTTATCTTGAGATAAATAACCAGGATACATGCAAACCCAAGTGCAAGTCCTAATACATTTATAGTCGTATATAATTTGTTTTTATATAGAATTCTGAATGTTGTTTTTAGATCAATGCCAGACATAAACATATTTATTTTAGTGTTTTGACTTCGCTCAATTTTTTTCCAGGCATAGGGCTGACAACCTCTGATAACATCTAGCAGGTAGTGGAGCCTGGCCATAAACAACCCCATTTTGGACAGTCGATCGTAGTAGTATTCTTCTATGTCGCCGTGAATTTCCTCGTACCTGTCTTCACGGCAATACCATTTGAAAAAGGCATGGGGTATTTTAGGTATTTTAGTTTTTTGATCCATCACTTTGGTATCAGGTCATTTTCCAATCGAAGGCAATATCTGCGATTTGACTCCTTAGCCGGGCCCGTAGGTCAGCTGACTCATCAAGCGCCTTTTTCCCCAGTGGGGTGATGGCAAAAATGCGTTTTCGCTTTCCTCCTCTTTTGGCCTGGGCATCTCCAAGCCAGGATTTGAGCATTCCTTTCTCTTCCAGCCGATACAGCGATTTATGGACGGCGCTAACATTAACGTTTCGCCCTCCTTGCTTAGAAATCTCCTTGGCAATAGCCACAGCGTAAGCATCTTTATAAAGCACCCCAGCTGTCAGCAAGATCAACTCTTCGAATTCGCCCAGATTTAACCTACCCATAGTATAATTTACTTTTGTCAGTAATATACGCAATGAGTGGCATAAAGTTTACTTTTGTCAGTAAAATAAATGGGGAGATTTTGCTTTAGTCAATCAAACACTAAATCCTGGTAAAATTGTCTCTCTTGCCCTCACACCCAATCCCGTCATTCTGAGCCTGCCTCGCCGACAGGCGGGCCTGTCGATGAATCTACCCACACACCAAACCATGATCGAACTATCCCAACAAAAGCGAAGTCATGGACTTCGCTTTCAGGCTTCTCAAGCCAAGTGATATTGACCCCCATTAAGAGCCTTGATCAGATTCGTTTTCGATAGTTTCGAGCTTTTTCCGCGACAGGATGTGAGCCGTATACCACAACACCAGAAAAATCTCCTCTACCAACAATAGTCTGGAAATAGCACTCTGTATAACATGTCTTAGTCTTATCTTGTTCTAGTGAACCCGGAACAAAATGAAACATTTGCTGCCCAACATCAGATAGGCCTGATGGCGATATATACAAACTGAGTAGCTGTAGA
>Ga0316189_10004389_pt1 | contig 13571 bp, 15 predicted proteins | sample LowCovwburrow_MG_FD_204930 | JGI IMG/M metagenome (GOLD analysis project Ga0316189, IMG submission 204930) | Coastal sediment microbial communities from Maine, United States - Lowes Cove worm burrow | ecosystem: Environmental > Aquatic > Marine > Coastal > Sediment | place: USA: Maine...
ACTACAGCATTTTGCCCGTGGCAAAGTAGACCGTCGAGTCGTCATAGATGAACTTGCCGATGTGTACTTGATGCTTGGACAACTCATATACATGTTCGGTGAAGAGGATTTTACTTGTGCGCTAGATAAAAAAATTACCAAACTGCACGAGCTGCTCAATAAAACAGATGCATTGTAAAAAAAAGATCGTCAAGAGTGTTTCGTCTGCAGATCATTTCTACAGGATGGCTTTACATTTAATGGATACTAGATTTTCTGTCGCTGTATGTGATCGCTGTTTTTTCTCTATGTCTTCAACTGGATTTTTTTGGAGATGCTCAATATGACTGAAAGCAACCTGAAGATTCTTCTGGTTGATGATGTCGCTTTTTTCCGCGATGTCATGTGCGATTATTTCAAACAAACGCCGGTAACCATTACCACTGCTGCGAGCGGCCAGGAAGCGATAGAAACGGCCCAGAGGGAGCGTCCGAACCTGATTTATATGGATGTCGCAATGCCGGGCATGACTGGCATTGAAACCTGTCGTCATATCAAGACCCACCCGAACCTCAACAAGATCCCCGTGTTGCTGGTCTTTACCCCTGATCGTGATGCCACGATCGCAGAGGTAGAGGCCTCAGGCTGTGACGCTTACCTGGCCAAGCCTTTCGGTCGCGAGGACTTCCTGAATCTGGGACATAACTATTTGTTCAACATAGAACGTCGTGAACGCCGTGTGCCTTGTCAAATGACAGTCGATTTCTCCATTAATGGAGAAGATTACCAGGGCAGGGGCGTCGATATCAGCCAGCATGGCTTTTATGTCGAGTTTCGCGATGAAATACCGCCGAACAGCCGTATCAGGGCAAGCTTCCTGCTGCCAACGATCAGCGCCAAGAAGCTTGAGGTCTCGGGTCGCATCTCCTGGATCAACCAGGGGTTTCCACGGCAGAACATGACTCTGCCGCAGGGCTTTGGTGTTGAAATCCAGTCCATAGAGAAGAGCTCGATCGAAGTTATTCGCACCTACCTGGAGGTTAATTGACCATGAACTCTGTAATTCTGGACCTGTTGCGCAAGCGTCGAAGTATCCGTAAATTCCAGCCGCAGTCTGTTGAGCGCGACAAAATTGAAGCTCTTGTCGAGGCTGCAGTGCGCACGCCGACCTCACGCGGGCGCAATCCTTGGGAATTCATCGTCGTCAACGATCAGAAACTACTGCAAAAACTCGGCATTGCCAAACAGCATGGCTCGGCATTTTTAAGCAATGCTCCCCTGGCGATCGTTGTCGCGGCAGATGCTGAAAAGAGTGATGTCTGGACCGAAGACTGCTCGATCGCAGCAATCGTCATTCAATTGACCGCAGAAGAACTCGGCCTCGGCAGTTGCTGGGTGCAGATTCGTCTACGTCCGCATGATGCCACATCCTCAGCGGAAAGCTACGTCAAGGAACTATTGGGCCTTCCGGATACTCATGTTGTCGAATGCATTGTCGGCATCGGATACCCGGCAGAGGTGAAAGCCGGTCATTCTCCAGAGAATCTGCCTTTCGGTCATGTCCATCTCAACACTTTCGGCGAGTAACTTTTGCCGATTGGGGCGGATTCCGTAACAGCTTCTGGCATATTACGGTCTCTCTGATAGAATCATTTGGTACGTGATGGTTTCTACTCCCTCACGTTGCATCATTACATTCCAGAGATGTGGAGGAACATATGTCTTACGGTGAGTCGCGCGTTTACAAGAAGGTAGAGATTATCGGCACGTCGGAAAAGAGTGTTGAGGGAGCAATCCAGAGTGCAGTCGACAGGGCCAAGTCGTCATTGGAGAAACTCTCATGGTTCGAGGTCCAGGAAGTAAGGGGCCATATCGGTGATGACGGCAAGGTCACGGAGTACCAGGTTGTTCTGAAGATTGCTTTCGAGCTGTCCTGAACCGCGCCTATAGTTAGAAAACAATACTGTTGAACCATACTCCTCGCTGTGTTAAAAACGTTGCCGGGTGACACAATTGCGTCACCCGGCAACGTTTATTAGCGGTTTGTTCGACAGGCTTTTGACCAGCTCTGCAGGTTGATTATTCCCCGACATTTCTCTATCAATCTGAAATTATTAAATTAAATACCTCCCGGGTGTTTTTTTGTGAATATAAGCGCTATCGTTTTCCGGATTGGAACGCCTTTTGCTGATTAAAATCACGAAATTTATTGTTTCGTAAAACTTTTTTCATAAGGTCATGCTGAAATTAATGTTCAAGGATCAAGCAAATAAATTGGCGACCCCTGTCAGCCGGAGGCAACTTCTCAAGGTTGGCCTGCTGGCTTCCGTTGTCTGTCTTAGCCCGCTCCCGGCCTGGGCGCGTTACAGTCTATCTGGCAATCAAGTCCGTTCCTTGAGTCTTTACAATACCCATACCGGCGAGACCTTGCGCAAGGTTGCCTATTGGGAGCAGGGCGTTTACCTTCAGGATGCCCTGAGTGAAATCAACGTCCTGTTGCGTGATCATCGCGCTGATTCTGTCAAACCGATCGACCCTCATGCACTTGACCTGCTGTTTGCCCTGCAAGATAAGTTCGATTGCCAATGTCCGATTGAAATTATCTCCGGCTACCGTTCTCCCGAAACAAATACAAAGATGAGTCGTAAAAGCAGTGGCGTTGCCAAGCGCAGTTATCACATGCAGGGCAAGGCGATTGACTTGAGGATTCCTGACGTTCCCCTCAAAAAGCTACGCAAAGCAGCTTTGGAGCTGGGACGCGGCGGTGTCGGTTATTATCCCAAGTCGAATTTCGTCCATGTGGATACCGGGCCGGTGAGATCCTGGTAGATTGTAACTTGTTTGTCGATCAGCTAAATAAATGGGAATTTGCAAAATAAGTGGGAACAACCCGCAATGCAAATTCAGTAAATCTATAATTTTATTGAAATGTAACTGGACATGATTTAATAGCCGGAAGGGGTGATTAATGAAACAGTTTTTTCTAGCTTTAATCTTGCTGACAATTCTACTGCTGGCAACGGGTTGCATACCTGACTTGCCTGGGCCTATAGGTATCCCAGGTATATAAACACACTGACCTCAATGTATAAATGGCCTGTCCGCTCTGGATGGGCCATTCTCGTTTTGCAGGTTCCCCAGGATCAGAGGAGTTTGTAAGTAACTGATGTTCTTGCTGTGCCGGTCGCACCTTATGCATTGACGTTCAGTAAAAAATGAAAACGGTTAGAAACGGTTGTTTCGACAGGTTATATAATATGGTATCAAAAGCTCTCCAGGATGGAGTGCTTTTTCATTTTAAGAGGGCTCTTGCCCCCGGGCATTGGCAATCGGCGTTTCTGGCAGGTCAACATGCCGGCGTTTTTTAACAAAATTTGTTTTCGATATTGTCAGCCAGCGAATCACACTCGATGCATGGTGGGTTATGGATACCGAGAAGAGGCAGCAGATCAACAAGGTCGCATTCGTCAGTTTGTTTTGTCTGACCGCATTGCCCCTGTTGTCTTCTCCTGTTGCGCTGGTCGCAGGGTTCTCATTCAGCTTTATCTTTGGCAATCCACTTCCCGAACTGACTTCAAGGTACAGCAAGTCTCTGCTCAAGCTTTCTGTCGTCGGCCTCGGCTTCGGTGTTAACTTCGTCGAGGTGATCGAGGTCGGCAAGAACTCGATAGTGTTGACCCTGGTCAGTATCAGCGCGACCATCGGTCTGGGCCTCCTGCTCGGTCGCGCCTTGCGTCTGCCGAAGAACACCGTTACGTTACTTTCCTTCGGCACGGCTATCTGTGGCGGCAGCGCCATCGCCGCGATGGCACCGGTGATCAGGGCTGATGATGACGAGATCGCAGTGTCACTGGCAACGGTGTTTGCTCTGAATGCCGTGGCCTTGGTGATCTTTCCCCCTCTGGGATCACTGCTCCAACTTGATCAACATCAGTTCGGCCTCTGGGCGGCGCTTGCGATCCATGATACCAGCAGCGTGGTCGGTGCCTCAGCGGCTTTTGGTACGTTGGCTTTGTCGATCGGCACTACAGCCAAGCTGACCCGGGCACTGTGGATTGCACCTTTTGCGTTAGTCGCCGGATTGCTATGTAAATCGAAAGAACGAACCGGCATTCCCCTTTTCATCCTCGGTTTTATCGCCGCGGCCTTTATTAATAGTTGGTTGCCTAGCCTCCAACCGCTATGGGATGTCCTTTATGCGATCTCCAAGCAGGCCCTGGTGATGACCCTGTTTCTGATCGGCGCCGGCCTGACCAGGCAGGTTCTCCGGCAGGTGGGGGTAAAACCATTACTTCTGGGTGTCGTTTTGTGGGCGATTGTGAGCGTTGCGACGCTGTCACTAATAGTTGGCGGATATGTCAGTTAGTCCTTAAAACTTTGTTCCTTCCCGCCGCGAATCGAAAAGCACAGTAGTTGCTTGATGCAGAATCAGCAATGCAAAATCTCACTGATCAAAGACCGGCATCGACTCTGACTCCTATATTGCTGGTTTCTCGGCATTCTGGTGACCTCATGCCATATTCTCAATGCCAACAAATTTCGAAATTTAGCCCTCCCAAAAAAAAACTCTGAATTGGTTGCTTTCTGTTCTTAACCTGTTATAAGGTTGAAACCCATTAACCGACAAATATAGTCATGTATTCCCTGCTTTCAGAATCTCATATATGCAGACGTTTAACATTTACAAAGGAGTTAGTCATGTCACAAAAGCTTAAAATTAGTTTGTTGTTGATTATAGTGATTGGTCTGGCAGTCAGCAGCTTTGCTGCCGGCGGAGGCAAGATCGTCGCTGCCGACCCAACCAAGCATTTCGATCCGAAAGGCAAGATGCCTTCCGAATTCACCATAGAGCTACAAAACGGGTTGCGCAAATCGTTGCCGTTTGAAGACAAGCGGGATTTTGAAGAAGCCAAGAAGGGTTTCATTGCCGCTCCCGAGTACAAGCAGATCATGGCCGATGCCGGGCATGTTGCCTGGGATATGGGCAGTTACGAGTTCCTCTTGACTGACAAGGAATATGACACGATCCATCCTTCCTTGCAGCGCCAGGCAGTGCTCAACATGGCTTATGGCCTTTACGAAGTCATGCCTGACAAGATCTACCAGATCCGTGGCTATGACCTGGCCAACATCACCTTTATCAAGGGTGAAAAGGGCTGGATCATCTTCGATCCATTAACGGCCAAGGAAACCGCAGCAGCAGCACTGAAGTTCATCAACGAGCAGCTTGGTGAACGCCCGGTCACCGCAGTCGTTTATTCCCATTCACATGCCGACCATTTCGGCGGTGTACGCGGCGTCGTTGAAGAAGCCGACGTCCGTAGCGGCAAGGTGCCGGTGATTGCGCCGATCGGCTTCATGGACCATGCGGTTTCCGAAAATGTCTATGCCGGGAATGCCATGACGCGCCGCCTTTTCTTCCAGTATGGCGTTCTGCTTCCACGCAGTCCTTTCGGTCACGTCGACCAGTCGATTGGCAAGAATACCGCTGCCGGCAACCTTGGTTTGATCCCGCCGAATACGATCGTCGAAGGCGACATCGAGGAGATGACCGTCGACGGCGTGAAGATGGTTTTTCAGAACACGCCCGGTACCGAGGCGCCGGCGGAGATGAACACTTATTTCCCGGAATGGAAAGCTTTCTGGGCCGCGGAAAATATCACCGGCACGGTTCATAACATTTACACCCTGCGTGGGGCTTTGGTGCGCGATGCGCTCGCTTGGTCGAAAGGGATCAATGAAGCTCTCTACTTGTTCGGCCAGGAGGCCGACGTGATGTTTGCTTCCCACAGTTGGCCGCGCTGGGGCAATGACCGCGTGCAGGAAGTGATGCGTGCCCAACGTGATATCTATGCCAATCTCAACAACGAAGTGTTGCACCTGGCGAACCAGGGTGTGACCATCAACGAGATTCATAATGTCTACAGCCCGCCAAAGAGCCTCCAGGAACAGTGGGCGGCGCACAGCTACCATGGCTCGGAAGAGCATAACAGCCGTGCCGTCATCAACCGCTACCTCGGCTACTGGGACGCCAACCCGGCGACCCTGATCCCACTTTCCCCCAAAGACTCTGCTCCTCTCTACGTTGAGATGATGGGTGGTTCCGGCAAAATCATTAAGAAGGGGCAGGAACTTTACAACCAGGGCAAGTATCGCCACGCCGTTGAGATTCTCAACAAGCTGGTGTTCGCAGAGCCTGACAACCAGCCGGCAAAAGACCTTCTGGCTGATGTCTATGAGCAGATCGGATACCAGAAGGAGAGTCCGAGCGTGCGCAACAGTTTCCTGGCCGGGGCCTTCGAGCTGCGCAACGGTATTCCCGCAGGGGCTTCGCCGAAAACCACAGGACCTGACATGATTCGTGCGATGAGTACGGAATTGTGGCTCGATTTCCTCGGGATTCGTCTCGACAGCAAGAAGGCCGAAGGCGTCGAGTTCACCATTAACCTGGTGACTCCCGACAACGGCGAGGAATACGTGGTCGAACTGAGCAACGGGACCCTGACCAATATCAAGGGCTTTCAGGCCAAGGATGCTGACCTGACGGTGACCATCAATCGTGACGATCTCGAACAGACCATGATGGGCGCGGTCAGCATGGATGATCAGATCAAGTCCGGCAAGGCCAAGCTGGTCGGAGATAGGAAGCCGATCGATCAACTGAAAGGCATGTTGGTCCAGTTCGACATCGGCTTCGAGGTTCTGCCGGGCACAACACCCAAGGACTTGGTTCCTGAAAAGAATCCTTTCGCCCAAGAACCGCCAGCAGACAGTTCTGGTGGATGATGTGATTTCTGATAAGAGGCCTTTTCAAATGAGCTTACGGCAATCGGATCAATTACTGACTGATAAATTCTGATAGTGAACCAATATGGCGGACGAGCGATGTCTCGTCCGCCATACATTTTCCCCTCTCATCGTGGGAGCCCCATCCATGAATATCCTTCGTTCTTTACTCTTCTTCATCATAGGAATATATCTGGTGCCATTCTCGACTCAGGCTGCCGGTCTCTGGCTCTATGAACAGGCCACTCCGGATATGGGAACGGCCGCGGCCGGTCGTGTTGCCCTGGCATCTGATGCATCTACCGCCTCGGTCAACCCCGCCGGGATGACACGACTCGATCGCTCGCAATTGCTGGCCGGTTTTCAGATGCTTTACGTAGACACAAAGTTCGATACCGAATTTGCCGAATTCGGCGGTGGTGATGGCGGCAACGCCGGTGGCTGGGTGCCCGCAGCATCATTTTCGTACGTTCACAAGATGTCGGACGATCTGAGCCTTGGGGTCAGTGTCGGCTCTTTTTTCGGTCTGGGACTTGATTACGGCAAGAGTTGGTCGGGACGCTACTATGTCCAGGAAGCGGAGTTCCTGACCGTTGGCATCAACCCGGGTATAGGTTATCGTCTTAACGAGCATTGGTCAGTAGGGGCAGGTATCAGTGTCGTCAATTCCAGTCTCAGCCAAAAAACAGCGATCCGCAATCTTGGCGCTGACCAGGCCGACGGACAACTGAAACTTGAAGATGATGACTGGGGATACGGTTACAACCTGGGCATCCTTTACGAATACAATGACAGGTCACGTATCGGTTTGACCTATCGATCAGAGATCGAATTCAAGTATGAGGACACCGCAAAATTAAGAGGGTTGCAGCCTCCTTTGAGCGGTGTCGCCAACATCATCGGTCTGACCGGCAGCAAGCTCGATCTGGAGATGAACCTGCCGCAAGCGGTTATGTTCAGCGCTTATCATAAAGTAACGAATCGCCTGGCCCTGATGGGAAACATCGGTTGGCAGGAGTGGAGTTCATTCGGCGAGTCGGCAATATCGCTGGCATCCACGTCGACGAGAGATCTGACACTTGACCGTGATTTTGATGATACCTGGCATTTCGCTCTTGGATTACAGTATCAAATAGACGATCCATGGTTGCTCTCAGTTGGAATCGCATACGATGAATCACCCGTCAGTGACAGTAACCGGACCCCCGATATGCCGTTGGACCGGCAATGGCGTTACGCGACTGGTCTCCAGTACGAGCTGAGCGAAGACATGACTATCGGCTGTGCCTATGAGTTCCTCGATGCAGGTGATGCCGAGATCAACCAAAATCGAGGTGCACTTGCAGGTGCCATCGTGGGGGACTACTCATCTAATTACATCCATTTTTTCAATATCAACTTGATTAAACGTTTCTAGCTGGGTCCGGTTTTGTTCGGCTTGTATTGACCTTGCTATATTATCGCCGCGGGAGTTTACGTTTTAAAAGGCTAAGCTGTCGTTGGCTGTGTTTAACTATTTGTCGGAAATCGTCACGCCTGTTTCATTTTATTTGAAATCATCCTTTTTCAGAGATACGATGAGCGGGTCACCTCTGCTGTCATCCGGGGGTTAACTGGGGTTTCTCTTGAATTTTCCTTTTAAGTTCGCATGTTATTTTATCCTTGGCTTTCTTTGCACTTTACTGTTCTCTGCAATAAGCCTGGCGGAAGAATTGGAGCCCAGGAGGTGGACCCACTTGCCGATCAACACCAATTTTATCGGCGGCGGATTTGCCCACACCGATGCGGATATCAGCTTTGACCCGGTCCTTAAGATCGAAGACGGCCAAGTCGACCTGCACACCTGGGTCGCGAAGTACATTCGAACCTTCGCGCTCTTTGAAAAAACGGCGCGGGTCGAGCTGTTACAGGGTTACCAGGAGGGCCGCTGGACAGGTCTGCTCGATGGCGTCCCGACGACGGTCCGTCGCAGTGGCTGGGCCGACACCAGGCTGGGATTCTCGATCAACCTGTACGGCGCACCGCCACTGCAAGGCAAGGAATATGCTGTCTACCGGGCGGCCATAGACACGGAAACCATTGTCGGGACCGGCTTGTCTATACAACTGCCGACCGGCGACTACATGAATGACAAGCTGATCAACCTGGGCACCAATCGTTTCACCTTCCGGCCGCGGGTCGGGGTGCTCCACACCCGCGGCAAATGGTCTGTGGAGGTAACCGGAGTGGTTGAACTCTACACTGACAATACGGACTTCTTCAATGGCAAGGAGCTCGAAAATGACCCCCTCTACGTGATCCACGGCCACTTGATCTACACCCTTCGCCCGGGAGTCTGGGCCGGATTGAGTGCCGGGTATGATTACGGTGGCCGGTCGACGATAGATGGCGTTGAAAAAGACGATCGGAAACAAAATGTCGGCTGGGCCTTAAGCTTCGGTTTTCCGGTCAGTCGGCATTTGGGCTTCAAGCTTGCTTACATTGGCACCCGTACCCAGGAATCAACCGGCATCGATTCGGATACCTACGTGGCTGGATTTTCCGCATTCTGGTAATTATTGACGTATTCGGCGATTTGTTGGCCGGACATTTTAAAACCGTTAACCTCGTCAAACAACCATGCTCCCGGACAGTTTATGAGTAACAAGCTAAAGAAGAAAAAGCCTGCCAAGAGCTACAATAGCCACCAGGACAGCGTCTTCAAGGAAGCCTGGGAGAACATGAACAACGACTTTTCCAGGTTCATGCCCAAATTCCTTGCCAAGCGTACGCCGAAAGGGAAGGGCAAGGTTTGGGTTGTGGTTCTGGTCACCCTGATGGAGTTGCTGATCCTGGGGATTGTTGGTAAATTTCTTTATGACTGGTTTGTTAAATAACGGACGAGGGGAGCAAAACGAGAAAAACATTATTTCAGTTAGTTAAGACTTTATTGTTAATGTAGGTTATAGTTATTTAATGCGTGTTTTATGATTTAAATCGCGTTCCACGTACCGCGTGCCGCGTAACGGGTTTTAAGGAGATTATATGAAAAACAAAGATGTTGGCATGCCGATCGGTATCACTCTGGATCCCGGAACCTATTATCGCTGTACCTGCGGCAAGTCGCAAAATCTACCGTTTTGTGACGAATCTCACAGCGGCAGTGACAGCTCACCAATCGAGTTCAAGGTCAAGCGCCGCCAGAAAGTCTTCCTCTGCGGCTGCGGATTGACCGGTGACCAGCCCTATTGTGACGGCAGCTGCGGCGTCTCCCTGCCTAACCGGGAATGATAAAAGCAAGGGACGCGGGACGTGGGACGCGGTGCGCGGCAAAATCCAGATTCTTTTGACTCCGTTGCCAGGTTCAGATTCCATTCCGGGCTCGAAAGGTTGTTGGTTCATGGTTATCGTTCAAATCAAATAGCTTATCCCTTCAATGAACATCCCGGCATCAAGGACGCCATTGAAGCGATGGGTGTTCCGCACACCGAAGTTGACGTTATTCTGGTCAATGGCCGCTCTGTCGATTTCAGTTGCAAGTTACAAGATCAGGATAACGTACAAGTCTTCCCCGTTTTTTCTGAAGTACCGATTAACTCCCCCCGCAGGTTGAGTCCCCTTACGCTTGATCCTGCCACCTTCATCCTCGATGTACATCTCGGCAAACTCGCTCGCCGTATGCGTCTGCTCGGTTTTGACGTCTGTTACCGCAACGATCTTGAGGATGTTGAAATTATGAACATTGCCGAAAGTGAAAACCGCATCATTCTTACTCGTGATCTCGGCATTCTCAAACATCGCAAAGTTGTACACGGTTACCTGGTTCGCAGCGATCAGATTGACGGCCAGTTGCGCGAAGTCCTGAAGCGCTATGATTTGTACGGGAAGATCCGTCTCTGGACCCGTTGCATGATTTGTAACGGTCTGATGGCCCGTGTGGAAAAAGCGGATGTTCTGGATCGACTGGAACCCAGGACCAGGCTTTACTACGAAGATTTTCATCGTTGTTCAAGTTGTGACCGTCTCTATTGGCAGGGCTCTCATTACGTAAAGATCGCTGCCTGGCTCAACGAATTCCTTTAAAAAGCATTCATAGTCCATCTTCACTCAACAATCAGCACGACCTGTTTCCTCGCACAATCTCCAAAACCTGCTAAAATCGAGACCACAACAGTTATCTTTCAAAACATTGGAGGACATGATGAAAACATTGTCTAGCATGATACTGATATTCTTGTTTGCCTGCACAGCTTGGGCCGCAGGTGAAACAGTCACCTACCAGGTGAATGGCGCGGATTACCAGGGTTACTATACCAGCCCGTCAGCCGGTGCTCCGCTGGTCATCTTGCTGCACGACTGGGATGGCCTGACCGACTACGAAGTGAAACGCTCCGAGATGCTCGCAGAGCTTGGTTACGCGGTATTCGCTGCCGACCTGTTCGGTAAAGGTGTCCGCCCGACTGAGGTCGTGGATAAAAAACAGCACACTGGTGAATTGTATAAGGATCGCGCAAAGATGCGTGCACTGGTGCAGGGTGCTGTCGACGAGGCCAAAAAGAAGGGCGCCAACACCGGCAATGCGGTTGTCATGGGCTACTGCTTTGGCGGGGCGGCGGTTCTTGAATACGCCAGGTCAGGTGCCGATATGAAAGGCTTTGCCACCTTCCACGGTGGGCTGAACACTCCGGAAGGGCAGGATTACACCAAAGCGAAGGGACAATTCCTGGTTCTGCATGGCACTGCGGACAGCGCTATCACCATGGATGATTTCTCAGCCCTGGCGAAAGAACTGGAAACGAACGGTGTCAAACACGAGATGATTTCCTACGGCGGTGCCCCGCATGCCTTCACCGTGTTTGGTTCAGAGCGGTATCGTGAAGATGCCGACCGTAAATCGTGGCAACGCTTTGTCGGCTATCTCGCTGAGACGCTTCGCTGAGAGGAGCTTGACGCGGCTTCCGTAGACGGTCTGAAACGGACCGTCTATGGAGTGGTTGGCGAGATGGCTTGACCTGATAGTCTGTGCCGGTCGGTATTAGCGATATCATCCTGTTTCCAAAACGTGTATCCTTCATAATGCCATCCAACTTTAACCAACCACTATGGAGATACGATGGAATACTTGATTGCATGGCTTGTGTTCCCCTTTGCCACCGCCTCAATGGCCCACGGGAAGAACCGTAACGTAATTGTATGGGGAATTATTGGCGTGTTACTCGGCCCTTTTGCCATCCTTATTGTTGCCATGTTGAAGACGGAATCCGGCGAAGACCAGGGATATAATTAGCCGCTGTTATTTTGCGCTACGTGGAGTTCCCGTTTGCCCTGTGGCATTATCTTGGCTAGAATCTAACCATGACTGACCTCAAGCCTGAGAAATGGACCCCTGCTGATCTGGATATCCTTTTGGATGATGTCATCTCCGCCGTTGAAAGCGGTGAGGTTGATTCAGCCTTTGACAATGCCGAGCTGACCTCCGGACATCTCACCAGGGCCAAGAACACCAGGAACTATACCAAGAACTACCTTGCCGCCTGTATTCGTGCCGGTATTGATGGTGTCTCTGAAGCCAGCAGCGATACAGCCCTGGGCCTGGTGAACGCTTTTCGCCAGATGAATGCTGAATCACCGCTTGATAAGCTCCCTGAGAGTTACAAGGTGTTCGCGGTCAAGTTGCCTTGTGAAGATGGCAATCCAGATGTCGAGATCTATATCAAGGATGGGAACAGGGTCCTTTATGGAGAGAAAGTCCTGCCGCGCGGCGTCCTGACCGAAAACTTCCTGGACGTGACCGCTTCGGCACTTTTGCAGAGTCAGCAGAAATGATACTGGCGTCACTCCGGGACGCTTGATAGTAGATTGAAACTATGCAACAGAAGCTGATATTTATCGATGTCGAGACAACCGGGGTCAATCCGGACTGTAATGGCGTAACACAGGTTTCCGGCTGCGTGCAGGTTGATGACGATGTCGTGGAGTCATTCGACTATTTTGTCCGGCCGTTTCCGCAGGACGTGATCGAGAGCACGGCCCTTGAAGTAACCGGTATTGATCGCAGACAGTTTCTTCCTCCCGAGCACCCTGACCACCTTGCCGTTCCGGGGCAGTTATTCGAGGACCCTAAAGAGATCTACGTGCGCCTGCACACGATGTTCAAGAAATATGTCGGGCAATATGACAAATCCGACAAGTTCCAGTTCGTCGGTTACAATGCCCACAGCTTTGACATGCCTTTCATGCGGCGTTTCTGGGAGAAGAACAACGATCGTTTCTTCGGCAGCTGGTTCTGGTATCCCTGTCTGGATGTTATGCTGTTGTGGGCGCAGATTTTACAACCGGTGCGTCATGAGCTACCGAACTTCAAGCTCGCAACCGTCGCGAAACACAGCGGTATCGAAGTCGATGAGAACCGTCTGCATGACTCACAGTACGACATCGAACTGACCCGTGAACTCTGGCTCTCGGCCTGCAAAATCATCAAACAGGGAGAGCGTCAAGAGCCCGCCTGGAGCCAGGGCGAGCTGTTCTGATAAATGCCGCCCAGATCATTTCCAGACCGCCGGGTTGCCCCCGGACCAATCTCGTATTAAAATTAAAGAAAAGCATTCCTCTTGATCGCAACAGGAGGACAACATGATTAAGAAACTGGCCATACCATGGCAAGTGCGCATACATCTGTTTCTGTTCGTTGCAAGCCTGCTCTGGATCATTGTTCCGGCAATCAATAAAGCTCCAGGCGAACTTGTGACTCGAGACTCCCTGGTCGCTGCATCGGAGTTTTTATACCTGGTTGACACCAAGGAGTACGCGAAGAGTTGGGAGGTGAC
>Ga0316189_10004390_pt1 | contig 13568 bp, 10 predicted proteins | sample LowCovwburrow_MG_FD_204930 | JGI IMG/M metagenome (GOLD analysis project Ga0316189, IMG submission 204930) | Coastal sediment microbial communities from Maine, United States - Lowes Cove worm burrow | ecosystem: Environmental > Aquatic > Marine > Coastal > Sediment | place: USA: Maine...
AGACTTCCCGGACGCAGCCGACCTCACGAGCGACAACTCGGCAGGCCTCCGCTATTCCGACGAGACCGGCGCGCTCGTCGTCGATCGTGTGAGCGCGCTGCCTGACGCCGATCGCGATGGAGTACCGGACGACGCGGACGATTGTCCCGAGACGCCGGATTGGATCAGCTGCGACAACGACCCGAGCAACGACGGCCTCTACGCAACGATCTTCTACGACCCAACGGGCGCCGATGAAGTGGTCCGAAGAACCGTCGCGAGCACGACCGCAGAGATCCCGCAGATCGACGTTTACTTTCTCATCGATGCTACGCCAACACTCGCCGACGAGATTGCCGCGCTGCAGGCCGACATCCTCAGCATCGTTGACGACGTTCGTTTCCAGTTTGGCGACGCGCGTTTCGGTCTTGGTCTCTATCGCGCGTATCCCTTGAGCCCGCTTGCGGCGGTGCACAGTCAGTCGCCCTACCACCATATCCTCGACCTCACCGATGATGAGACGCTGCTCGAGACGGCCGTCAGCACTCTCGACACCGTCGCAAACACATCGCTGCCGACGGCCGCTACCCAGGCCCTCTTTGCCGTCGCCAGCGGCAGCGGCCTTGGCGACATGCTTGCCAATCGCGGTAGCTGCCCCGAAGGTCCCGACGCCGAAGTCGGCTATCCCTGCTTTCGCCCGAATTCGCTGCACGTCGTGATGAACATCACCGACACCGAGGTCTACAATGGTCCTCGGCCCGAAGGCCCTGCGTACACCGACCCGCCCTTCGCCCCCGGCGTGGGTGCTGGCGCCACGACGCTGCCCCCGGTCGAGATGTTTCCGGCACTTTTTGGAGCCGACGACGCGGCGTCCGCCCTCGACCTCGGTGATCTCTCGACGCGCTCGCTCACGCTGCTCGGCATGAGCAACCTGCTCACGAATCAGGTGAATACGTCTATCGCCCCGGGCTGCGCACCCCCGCCTCCGCCCGACCCGCCGCCGGTGCCGCCCGATCCTCCCGTGGAGCCGCCGGGCGCTGACATGGACGACAAAGACGTAGTTCTCGCGCTTCGCTTCGACGGCCTGGTCGGGAACATGAAGGTCTTTGCGAACAACACGCACTGGCCGGGCGCCAATGTCGCCCTCTTCGACGATGCCCTGCTCGATCCGAGCAGCGCGCTCGCTTGTGACGGCGGCACCGTGGGAGTCGGCATGTGGGGCTCCATCGAGTTTCCTCCGGTCGCCTCGCAGCAGTACTACTTGGTGGCTGACGGCATCGTCCCCGCCGCCGATCCGGGCGTCATGCCAGAGGGTGCGTTCAGCATCTCGATCGTGCATGACGGCGATCCGGCGAACCCCTCCTGGCTCACCTCGGATGCCCCCGTCGCATGGACCAAGGTCGAGACCGCTCTTCTCGCGAGTGACATCCGTGTCGCCAGCGTCGTGACCCTCCGTGATGCGATGACGATGCCCAGCGACGGAAGCGCGGACGCCAGGCTCATGGCCGCTGCGACCGGTGCGCTGACCAGCGCGAGCACGAACAACGAATGGGTTACCGAGCTCGCTTCGTCGAACGGCGCTGGCCTAGCCGCGGCAATCAGCAATACGATCGCGCTCGCTCGCACCGATTCGGTCTACGATATCTCCGCTCGCGAAGTGGACAACGATGGCACTGCCGTCGACGAAGGAGACTTCATCTTCAGCATTCGCTGGGAAGACTGTGCTCAGGGCGAGCCGGTCGGTTGCGGATGGGGCGCAGGGCCACAATGCCGCCGTTGCGAGCTCGGCGCCCCCGTCGACTTCGAGGTCTTGTTCGCCAATCGAACCGTCCCTCCCACCGCAGCCTCTCAGGTCTACGATTTCGAGCTCGTCATCCGTGCCGACGAGGCCGTCGAGGTCGAGCGCATTCCGGTGCGCGTGCTCGTCCCGGAAGCCGCCCAACATGAGTTCGAAGATACGCCAGGCTCGAGCTTCTATCGCAACGCGTACGACACCACGACCCGCTGCAACCTCCCGCCAGAGCGCCCGAAGTGGGGCAACCTGACTTGGGAGGGGGATACTCCAGATGGGACCTCCATCGAGTTCCAGATTCGCACGGCCAATACGGAGCTCGAGCTTGGGGCAGCTATCCCGGCCGTCGTCGCGATTCCGACCGACACCGAGAGCCGGGAGTTCAACATCACAGACGAGCTGATCGCCGACGGACTGACCTATGGCTTGCCGTACATTCAGATCACCGCCGTCCTGAACCCTTCCGTCAGTCCGCCCGCCACGCCGACGCTCGAAGGCTGGACCTTCGAGTTCGTTTGCGAAGCTGCGGAATGACCTGAGCCCTGCTAGCATCGCGGCTGCGTGGCGCATGCAGGTCGAAAGCCGAACATCGCCGCGTGGGTTTGGGTGTGGATCGCTGCGCTGGCAGTGTTCGAGCTCGTTGCGCATCCGTTGATCCGCGCTGCCGTTCCTCGCGACGAGTCATGGGAGCTCGCGGCCGCGTTCGTTCGCGAGCGATTCGAGCCCGGCGACCGGATCGTAGCCGCTCCTGCCTGGGTCGACCCGATTGTACGGAATCGACTTGGAGACCTCTTGTCGCTTCGGGCCGCTGCCCCGCCCGACCAAGGCGGCTTCGACCGAGTTTGGGAGCTCGGAATCCGAGGCTCCACGAGTCGAGCAGATCAGCCACAACTCGAACGCGAGTTCGGTGGAGTGAGGGTTCGCATGTGGGCGCTCGACGGCCCTCGCGTGCTTTATGATTTCGTCGAGGAAGTGCGGCGCGCACGGGTCGACGTCATCCGAAATAGTGAGCCCGAACCCTGCGAGTGGACACGGGCACGCCCCGACCCGGGAGGCCTCGAACGAGGCCCCATGCGGCCAGCAGAACGATTCGTGTGCGACCCGGAGCGACCCTGGCTCTGGGTTGGCTCGACCGTCCTGGCAGATCTCGAGCTTCGTCCAAGGCGCTGCATCTGGCAGCATCCCGCTGGCCAAGAGGCAGTCCGGACCATCTTCGAGCGGGTGCCGCTCGGGGACCGACTCGTCGTACATGGGGGCGTCGACTATCAGGTCGAACGCGATCGAGACCACGCTCCGATCACGCTCGTCGTCAGCATCGATGATGTCGTAGTTGCGGAGCTCGTCCACCACGATGGCGAAGGCTGGAGCGGCCTCGAGATCGACACCTCGGACCGTGCCGATCAACTCGCCACGGTTCGATTCGAAACCCACACGAGCAACCCAGCAGCGCGACTCTTCTGCTACGCCGCGTCCACTCAACGAGCACGTGACGATGGCTGACGCACGATCACTCAAGCTGGGTGACCAGTTCGTAGGTGCGGGCCTCTGCGTCGCGTATGTGGCAGTCCTCCTCGCGACGGCTCCTGACCTTGCGATGTCGCGCGACGAGAGCTTCTACGTCCATGCTGCGAAGAACGCGGCTGCGTGGATTTCTCAGCTGTTCCGAGACCCGTCGCTTGCGCTCGATCCGGCGGCCATCGAGCGTGCCTGGCGCTACAATTGGGAGCACCCCGCCTGGATGAAGCTGATGTTCGCCCTGAGCTGGCTAACGCACGACGCGTTCGGGGTCTTCGCCGAAGAGTCGACCGCGTTTCGGTTCCCCGGGATGCTGAGTGCCGGCCTGCTCGCGTGGCTCATCTACATCTGGGGCGCCGCGGTGATGCCTCGAATCGCTGCGTTGTTCGCGGTCCTCGCGTTCGCCACGATGCCGAGGGTTTTTTACCACAGTCATCTCGACTGTTTCGACGTGCCGATCGCGTTTCTCAGCACCTTGGTGGCCTATCTCTATTGGCGCTCGCTTGCAGATCGGCGCTGGGCGCCTTGGCTTGGCCTTGCGTTCGGGCTCGCGCTCGCGACCAAACACAATAGCTGGATTCTCCCGGGCATCCTTTTCATTCACTTCGCTTTCATTCGCGTCGACGAGGCCCGGGCCGGCCGCTCCGAGCGTACCTCCGCGACCTGGCTTCTTTCGATGCTCGTCTTGGGACCATTGGTGTTCTTCGCGACCTGGCCTTGGCTCTGGCACGACACCTGGCAACGCCTCGGCGCCTACGTGACGTTTCACCTTCGCCACGTTCACTACACCTACCAATATCTCGGCGTGAGCTACTTCGAGCCTCCCATGCCGTTCTCCGTCCCGTTTGTCATGACGGCGTTCACCGTCTCTCTACCGATACTCGCTCTCATGCTCCTCGGGCTGTACCAGAGTCGCCGCACGTTGCTGCCGCCGTGGATGACGCTCCCCGGAGCTTTGGCGACGCGCCGCACCGAGGTGCTCTGGCTCGGCTGCATGCTCGCGCCCCTCTTGGCAATCGCGCTTCCGACTTCGCCGATCTTCGGGGGCACCAAGCACTGGTTGCCGGCGTACCCGTTCCTCGCGCTCTTTGCAGGACTCGGCTTCCGGGCCGCGACGGAGCATGTACAGCTCGGGCTGTGGCCGAAGCGACAATGGCCGTCTTGGGCCTTTGCGGCCCTCTGCCTCTCGCCGGGGTTCGTTCAGACCGCGCACAGCCATCCATTCGGCCTCTCGCACTACATGCCGATCGCGGGAGGGGTTCCCGGTGCGGCCGACCTCGGCATGAACCGGCAGTTCTGGGGCTTCACGACAGGGAGTTTGGCCCCGTGGCTCGTCGAGCAGCTCCCAAACGGCGGACGAGTCTGGCTTTGTGACACCACGCATTGGTCCTGGGAGATGCTCCAGGCCGACGGGGTCGTTCCAAGGAACATTCAGGCTGCGCGCAGCATGGAGGAGGCCGATTTCGCACTCGTCCACCACGAGCGTCACTTCGCCGAGGTCGATTACCAGGCGTGGGTGGCCTACGGAAGCCCCCAACCGGTCCACGTGCTCAGCTACGACGGGGTTCCGATCATTTCCGTCTACGAAAACCCTGCCCGGCACGAGCCGGTCGCCGACTAGGCCGAGCGCTGCCCCGCCTTCGAGATGCCTTGACGTGCCTTGTTCATGAGCGCGATCAAGCTCTCGACGATTCCGATGATAACGTACGCGGCGAGCAGCCAGACGAGTGCCATGGAAGGGTGTACGCGAAGCGCGATCCAGACGGTGACTCCAAGCGCGCTAGAGATCAGCAGCACCGTTCTCCAGTTGAGTCGCAGATCTTTGAACGAGCGAAACGGCATCGAGCTGACCATGAACACCGCCAGCGTGAGCACTAGCGCAGAGATGATGATCGGCGTGAACGGCAGCTTTCCGGTTAGCGTGTTCGCGACCACGATCGAGATGAGGATGACCGCGGCCGCCGGAATCGGGAGGCCTTGCATGTACTTGTCCGGCACATGCGGCTGTCCGTCGTCGTCCGTGGACATGACATTGAAGCGCGCCAAGCGAATCGCCCCCGCTGCCACGAACACGAAACCGACCAACATGCCCGCCGTACCGAGCTCGGCGAGCGACCAGTAGTAGACGAGGATGGCCGGCGCGACGCCGAACGAAATCATGTCTGCCAGCGAGTCGAGCTGCACGCCGATCGCGCTCTGGGTCTTGGTGAGCCGCGCGACGCGTCCGTCGATTCCATCGAAGAAGAGCGCGAAGATGATCAGCAGTGCCGCGCGATAGAAGTCGTCACTCGTCGAACGGTCCGACAGGATCAGAATCGCATAGTAGCCGCAGAGCACGCTCGAGAGAGTGAACAGGTTCGGCAAAATGAAGAGGCTCTTGCGGAGGTCGACTTTCACTTCAACGAATCTTCTATCACGGGGCCCTCTTGGGCAAAAGGGCGGCATGCAGCGCACCAAGGCTCATGTTTCGAAGTCTTAGCTCTCCACGCTGCTCGTAGAGCGCCTGCAAAGACTGGCCGGCTCGGTCGAAACGCCCGTCGAGGACGTCAAACAATGCGGCGGCTTCCTCGGTGCCCGCTCCGCCTGCCTCGCGAAATGCGACCAGCGCCTCTCTTCGCAGCTCGAGAGGTGTGCCCCAAGCGTGAAGCGCCAACCAGCCCCAGTACGCCTGAAGCTCGATTTTCGAAAAACCTTCGACGAAGGGTCGCCTGTGAATCGCGTTCCAGCGCGCCTTGTAGAGCGCGCGAATGGTGAGCGTCGGTGCAACGACCACGTCTCCGAGCATCAGGCCGTACCGCTGTACGAGCTCGGGGAATCCGCCGAGCAACGCGACCTCATGGTCATTTCGTGGCTTGCCTTCGCTCTCGTAGAACGCTGCGACGAACTCTTCGACCGCTTGCGCTCGCATCGCCTCGAAGGCTGGCGGTCCTTCGGCTTCGATCATCGCGCGTGTTGCGTGGTGGATTGCCCCTTGCCTGCGATTGTACTCCGTCAGTTCGTAGGGCGGATTCGCTTCCGAGCGGCCGTGATCGAGATAGAGCGCCCGAAGGGCTTGTGCTTCTTCCGATGTAGGCGCCTCCGCAGCCAGGGCTCGGTCGAACCGAATTGCATCGGACACGGCTGCGCGATCGAGGACTAGGCTCGGCATTTCCCAAGGATCAACCGGTTGCGGGATGGCGAGCATTGCACCGACGCACGCCGCGCCGACTACCCACGAGATCAGCTTGAGCCCCGACTCCGTCACAGTCGCCCACTCTACCACGCTTCGTCTGGCTGCCCGTTTTTCCAACCCTGCTAGTCTGCTTCGTCCATGCACGTTCGCGTTCACTATTATGCCGCCGCCAAGGAGCTTGCGGGTTGCGAGAGTTCGGCGTTCGAGTTCGCCGGAGCGAGCATTCCTCAGGCCGAGCTTCGAGATGCAGTCGCCGAGAGATTTCCGTCTCTCGCAGAGTTTCTGCGTCGCATGAGGCTCGCCGTGAACGGAGATTTCGTCGAAGCCGACCGCGAGTTGGTGGACGGCGACCGAGTCGACGTGCTGCCTCCGGTCGCAGGTGGCTCTCAAGTCGCGATCTGCAGCGTCACCGACGAAGCCATCTCACTCGATCGAGTGCGAAAGGCAGTGGAGCACCCCGGCGCCGGTGGCGTTTGCATCTTTCATGGCGTGGTGCGCGACCATGCCGACGGCAAGTCCGTATCGCGCCTGCAATACGAGGCGCACGAGAGCCTCGCCGAAAAAGAGATGCGCCGCGTGCTGGAAGGTGTCGTCGCGGAGCACCCGGGAGCGACGATTGCAGCGGTGCATCGGGTCGGAGACCTTGCCGTCGGGGACGTTGCGGTCTGTGTCGCTGCCAGCGCTGCGCATCGGGACGAGGCGTTTACCGCCTGCCGGAAGGCGATCGACCGAATCAAGGAGACCGTCCCGCTGTGGAAGAAGGAGTGGGGCGCCGATGGCGAAGCCCACTGGGTGAATCTCGAGGGCTAGGCGCCCACTGCGCGCCGCAGGTTCCCGAGCGTCGTCTGGTCGAGCACCCCGACGCACGTGAGGTGCGCGCGCTTCGGGTCGAAGTACCGTTGCACCGTCTGCTGAATGTCTTCTGCGCTCACGCGCTCGACTCGCGCGGCAATGGCACCAAGCTCCTCGGGTAAGTCAAAGAGGGCACTGGTTCCGACGAAGTGAGTCGTGTCCTCCGGATCGTCGCGAACGGTTCGCAGGTCCCAGAGGTATCGGCGCTTCGCCTTTTCGATCTCTTCTTCCGTGGGTGCATCCTTCGCCAAGCCGTCGATCAGCTCGAGGACAGTCTCGACTAGGAGCGGCGTCTTCTGGTGCTCGACCGACGCGCCGAAGTCGAAGACTCCACAGTCCTCGAGCGAGTCATTGCCGGCGAACGCCTCGTAGGCGAGGCCCCGTTCTTCGCAGATCGTCTGGTGCACGCGCGTGCTCAGTCCGTCATCGAGCACCCGGGACAGGAGAAGCAACGCAGGCGCCTCGGGGCTACCGACACCGGGCGTGTGAAATGAAATGCGAGCGTCGGTCTGGCTGCCGTGATCGTGCACGTACGCGAAACGCTCTGGCCCGGCGTCTTCGAAGACTCCCGCGCCACGGATTGATTGGCCAGCCGGCATGCCTGCAAAGCGCGCCGCCAACGTGTCTCGCATTCGGGCGGGGTCGAACGCGCCGGCGACGCAAAGCACCGAGTTTCGTGCCGTGTAGTGAGCCTCGTGATGGCTTCTCAGGTCAGCGCTCTCGAAGCGGTCGAGATTGCTGAGTGGCCCCAGGATCGAAAAGCCAAGCGGGTGCTCGGAGTAGAGCAGCTGACGCGAGACGTTGTCGATGTCGATCTGCTCGCCGTCTTCGTTTAGGTCTTCGAGAATCTCTTCTCGGATGATCTGCTTTTCCGTCGCGAGGTCGGTCAGGAGCGGCTGATGGAGCACCTCCGCGAGCATTCCGACGCCGTCTTCGATCGTCTCCGGCGGAAGAGTGAGATCGTAGCTCGTGAAATCCACATGCGTGGCGGCTTCGAGCGTTCCACCGAGCCGCTCGATCGCGAGGTTGAGCTCGTGCGCGGCGGGATGGGTCTCCGTGCCGCGGTAGAGCATGTGCTCGAGGAAGTGGCTGAGCCCGTTGGTCGCCTTGTTTTCGTATCGCGAGCCCACTCGCGCGAAGAACGACGCCGTGGCGGACTGGAGATGGGGCAACGGAACGAGGCGCACGCGCAGGCCGTTGCCGAGGGTAAATGACTCGGTTGGCAACGACGGGAGTTGAACGCTCTTAGCTACGGCCATCCTCGGTCGGGAGCGCGTTCACGCGAAGAGCTTTGTCATCTGTCGCCTTCGCGCGCAGTTGCTGGATGTAGAGGTCGACAGTCTCTTTCTTCTTCAGCGTCTCCAGCACGTCGCGAGTCGATGCTCGAACAGCCTCGTTGAAGGCCGCCTCGTCGGGCCGGGTGCGATTCACCAGTCGGAAGATCACCCATTCGCGGCCAATCTGGACCGGAGCTGTGGGGAACGTCTCCCCCTCTTCGAGGGCAAAGACCGCATCGAGCAAAACGGCGGTTGAAAGGCCGGGCACTGGTGTATCGGCTCGGCCGAACTCCGCGGTCTCTTCGAGGGCCGGCGTCAAAGCAGACTCACCTGCCTTGGCGGCCGCTGCTTCGAGTTTCGTCTCTACCGTATCGTCGTCGCTCTTCTTCCAGGTGGCGAGCGCGTCGGCGGCGGCGGTCCGGGCGCGCGCCTCGAGCCAGTCGCTTCGGTACAGCTCCTGCGCCAGTTCGCGCTTGGCCTCGTCCATGGGAACATCGCCTTCGCGGATGGCGATGACCTCGATCACGTGGAAGCCGTAGGGCGTCTCCACCACCTCGGAGATTTCATCCACCTCCATGGCGAACAGGACCTCGTCGAACGCCTCGGGCATCGTTCCCTTCTTCAGGAAGCCGATGTCTCCGCCATTTTGTGCGGTGATCGGGTCGCCGCTGAACTTGCGAGCGAGCACCGCGACACTCTCCCCATTGGCAATGCGCTTTCGGAGTGACTCGGCCTTCTTCTTGGCTTCGGCCTTCTGCTCGGGCGAGGCATAGCTGCCAGCCTTTATCAGGATGTGGCGCGCGCGAACCTGGCGTTCGAGGTTCGTGTACCGATGCTTGTTCGACTCGTATTCAGCGAGCAGCCGCTCGGCGTTGCCTTCCATCCACGCGGTGAGGGCTGCGTCCGAGGTGTCCGGCTTCTGCTTCGCGTAATACGCAGGCGTGAACCGCACGTACTTCACCTGAGCTGTGTCGTTCTCTCGAACGTAGTCATCCCAGACCTCGGCCTCGCTCACGCTGACCGATGAGCTCACCAGCTGCCGCATCTTCGCAGCGAGGTACTCATCGACTTGCCCCTCCGCGAACTCGCCGACGCTTCGTCGAAGCCCGTTCTGAATGTAGCGCTCCGCGAGGTCTTTATTGAACGCTCCGTCCTTGTCGGCGAAGGAAACCGGGATCTCTCCTTGCGGCAACATCGGGGGAGCACCGACGCCTAGCGAGAGCAGGATGATGCCGTCGTTGACGAATCGCACCATCACCTCGTCGGTCGAGACGTCGAAGCCCACCTTGCGAGCCTCGCGCGCGAGCAGCGTACGATCGATCAATCCGTTCAGCACCAGTTCGGGAAGCTGCAGCGATCGCTGAGTCTCCTCCGGGAGCCGGCCGAAGTTCGCGACCGCGTATGCTGCCTCGAAATCGCCCTTGCTCAGCGTCTGATCGTAGACCCGCGCCAAATATGAGCCACCGCCCGCCGCGCAGCCTTCTGCCTGTCCACCCCCGAATTGCAGGGCAAACACTGCCGAAAGCAGCACCACGAGAAGAACGAGAAAGAACCCTTTGAGCTTATCTATCATTGCCAATTGCCGTTTAAAGAGGCCGAACCATAGAGGAGAGGTCGGTCCACGGCAACCACGGTCTGCAGTGGTCGCTTTCAGGCCAACACTTGGCGCATGCAGGCAAGGATTCTACAATCGGGCGCTCGCCCAGGCGCGAAGCGCCACTCGGGCAAAGTGAGGGAACTGTGACCGGTAACTCGAGCCTCCCACCGCTAAAGAAGAACGATGGCAAGCTTGGGCTCATCGCTCTGCTGTTCCTACTCGGTGCGGGCGCTTTGTGGTTTTTCTTACGAGGTGGCGAGCCGGAGCCCGCAGCTGAGGCCGAGGCGGTGCCCAGGGAGGAGCCGGCCCGCGAGCAGTTTGCCGCCGAGATCGAAATTCCCGACGACGAACAGATCGAACCCGCGCCGGAAGTCGAGTCTGATTCTCCGCAGCGACTTGAGAAGCAGCAAGGCGGCGCGGCCGTGTCGAACCCGGCGGACTGGGAGTGCAACGGGACGATCAACGCGGCGAAGGTTCGTACGGTCATCCAAGGGGCGCCCAGCAAGCAGGTTCAGACCTGTTACGAGCGCGGCTTGAAGGGCAACAACCTTCTCCAGGGCTCGATGGAGGTCCTACTCACCATCGGCACTAGCGGCGCGGTCCGCGCGGCTGAGGTCACGGGAACGCTAGGCGACCGGCAGGTGTACTCATGCGTGAAGCGAGTCGCGAGGACCTGGAAATTCCCGGCGCCTACTGGAGGATGCGTTCGCATCAGCGCCCCATTCCAGATGACCCCGAAGCTGTAACTCCGCTCAGCCGTTCGCGAAACGGAGCGCGTCTTCCACGTCTGCGACACTTCCGATGAACACAGGGGTTCGTTCGTGCAGAGACTGCGGCTCGATGTCGAGGATCGCTCGTTGACCGTCCGATGCCGCACCCCCAGCAGCCTCGATGAGGAAGGCCATTGGAGATGCTTCGTAGAGGAGCCGAAGTTTACCCCTCTTGTTCTTGACGTCTTGAGGGTAGACGAAGATCCCGCCGCGCAGCAGCGTCCGGTGTAGGTCGGCGACCATCGCGCCGATGTAACGCAGTCGGTACGGCTTCTTGTTCTCGCCGGGTGCCTTGATCCAGTCGACCCAGCGCTGCGTTCCTTCCGACCAGTTGTGATAGTTCCCCTCGTTGATCGAATAGATGCCGCCGCGCTCCGGGATGCGGATGTTCGGGTGCGATAGAAAGAACTCGCCGACCCCCGGGTCGTAGGTGAATCCGTCCACCTGATCTCCGGTCGAGTACACGAGCATGTTCGACGAGCCGTAGACGACGTAGCCCGAAGCGACGATGTCACGTCCCTTCTGAAGAAGATCTTTCAATGAGCCGGGCTGGCCGTCCGGTGTGATCCGCCTGTGAATGGAGAAGATGGTTCCGATCGATGCGTTGATGTCGATGTTCCCCGAACCATCGAGCGGATCGAACTGCAATACGTACTTGCCTTGTGGGTACTGCCGCGGGATCGGAATCGGCTCCTCGACCTCCTCGCTGCCCATCACACAGACGTGGCCGCCGGCTTCGACGGTGTGAACGATCGCGCTGTTGGCGAACTCGTCGAGTTTCTGCACCTGCTCGCCCTGAACGTTGGTGGTCCCGGTGAGCCCGAGGATGTCCGAGAGACCTGCCCGGCTCACCCGACTTCCGATGATCTTCGCGGCCAGGCTGATCTGTTGAAAAAGGCCAGTGAAATCACCTGTCGCCTCGGGCATCCGGCGCTGGCGGTCGAGCAGATGTCGCTCGAGGGTCGTCCCGATGGGGCTGTCTTGGACGGGGCCAATCGATGCTGCACGTCTCATGGCGGACGGGATACCAGAGGGCTCTGGACGGCGCTAGGACTCCCCAAACGAGGATATCTATTCCCGATTGTGTTATTGTAAACTTACCGTGCAGGGGAACACGTGACGAACTTTCGCAATTGGCTCGAGAAAGCCCAAGCACACCGGACGGGGATTCCTCGCATTCGCGGCGTGAAGGGTCTGCCCGGAGTCCTTTCGCGCGGCGAGCTGAGCGTCGTCTATCAGCCGATCGTCTCGTTCGAGACGATGGAACCGTTCGCCTACGAAGCACTCGTCCGAAGCGACTCTCCGCATTGGACGACGCCACCAAAGCTGTTCGAGGAGGCGATCAAGTCGCGCTGCGTCGGCGCGCTCGGCCGTGCGATTCGCGAGATCGCGACGACGAATTGCACCGACATGCCGCTCTTCTTGAACGTGCATCCGAACGAGTTCGACGAGTCCTGGCTCGTCCAACCGGACGACCCGATCTTCACGCACGAGCAGCCGATCTATCTCGAGGTGACCGAATCGGTACCGCTGAGCCACTTCGCGTATTGCCACAGCGTGCTTCGCGAGATTCGCGGCAAGGGTGTGTCGCTCGCCGTCGACGACCTCGGCGCCGGCTATTCCAACCTGAAGTACATCGTCGATCTCAATCCTGAGATCGTGAAGCTCGATCGAACCTTGATCGCGGACCTCGCCGACGATCGTCGCGCTCAGGTGCTCGTGCGACACATCGTCCGCTTGTGCCAGGAGCTGGGCGCGCTCGTCGTTGCCGAAGGCATCGAGCAAGAGACCGAGATGAAGGTCGTCATCGATTGCGGTGCCCACTACGGGCAAGGCTACTACTTCGCCCGACCGGCCTATCCCGCTCCCGGTGTGAGCGCGACACCGCGCGCGATTCTGAGCAAGGGCGCCTGAGCGCTGAGTCAGAACGGGACCGATTGGAAGCTCACGTCGCCCGCCTCGGACCCTTGAATCTCGAGCACCGCGGTCACGCGCGGGCCCTCGGGGCCACGCTGCGTCGCAACCACCAGGTCGACCGTGCTTCCGATCAAGTGCGCAGCGGACGCGCGGTCGGCGCCGCCACAGACAGTAGCGAGGAGAAACCCCTCGATCGCGTCCTTGTTGCTCCAGCAGTGCACGCCGAGAAGGTGTCCGGGTTCACGCCCGAGCACTGCCGTTAGCGCGCTGATCGTCTCGCCGCCGCCGAGGTCGTTGATGATCAAGTGCTCTGTTCGGAGGCGCGTTCCATGCGTGATCGCTTCTGCGAGTGAGATGCCGGAGTCCGCGGCGGTGAGCGAGATCACGCGTTCGCGATCGATGTCGAGGTTTGGGATCGCTTCGACGGCGACCGTGCTTTCCGACTCTGGAAGCTCCCGTGCGAGCGCACTCATCACTTCGGTGACGCCGGAGCCTCTCGGACCGGCAACGACGATGTTGCGGCACTCCGCAATGGCCTTCCCGAGATGCATTGCCGCTTGTGCACTCATCCAACCGTCCGCGGCCAACTCTTCGAGTGAGCGCGATGGCGTCATCACGAGCTCGATGACAGGACCCCGTGCGACGAGCGGTGGCTGCAAAATGGTCATGCGAGGTCCGAACGAGAGCCGTCCGTGCA
>Ga0316189_10004392_pt1 | contig 13565 bp, 13 predicted proteins | sample LowCovwburrow_MG_FD_204930 | JGI IMG/M metagenome (GOLD analysis project Ga0316189, IMG submission 204930) | Coastal sediment microbial communities from Maine, United States - Lowes Cove worm burrow | ecosystem: Environmental > Aquatic > Marine > Coastal > Sediment | place: USA: Maine...
CGTCCAGGTCGAACCGCATCCTTCACCGGATCGGCCGGGACATCCGCGGAGAACTGATCGGCGACGCGGGGCGGATCGACATGCCCCTGGACCAACTCCCGCGCAGCCACGAGGAGGCGTGGGAGCGGCGGCTGAACGGGCACATGGCGGCGCCGCCATGGCTCTCGAACCACCACGTCATGGACATCCTCGAGAAGACGATCCGGATGCGGATCTACGAACTGTGGCCGAAGCTCAAGGCGGCCGAGGAGACCGAGCACGAGCTCTACCTGATGACATCGAAGGTGTTCCTCGAGACCGGGTGGCACCTGTGCCACGACGCCGACGCCGAGCTGCCGGCGCCGCAAGTCCTCCCCGTGCACATCCAGGACATGGTCGCGCGCGGGCGGCGGGCGCTCGAGGCGTTCAACTCCATCGACTGGCAGGAGTTCATCGACGCGATGATCCTTCCTGAGCAGATCTTCGAGATGGGCGAGGAGTGCGGCTACCTCGCGCCGACCGTCCCGGGGTGCTTCGTCGACGTCGACGACATCGCGGCCGACGACATCGAGCTGATCCACGACGCGATCCACAACATCCGCTGGGCCAAGCGGGTGGGCAAGGAGCCGTGGCACGTGGCAGACTTCCCAGGTGACGCGCTCGTGTACGGGCACATCGAACGCCTGAACGAGTTCATCAGGAGCACCGAGACATCTCACTCACCGTCCCCTGCGGCTACTGCCACACCCCCCACGCTTTTGACGATCTAGTCGATCTTCATCGCCGCAAGGGCTTCTGCACCGAGCTGTGCCGGAAGATGTACGTGGGGCAGGGCAACAAGGCGTCGACCGAGAAGCCGGAAGGCCCCGTGCTGACCCACGCGTCGATCATGACGAAGGTGAAGCGCGGGGCCCGGCCGGACATCGGACCGATGCACTTTCGGTCTCGCTACGAGGCCAACGTGGCGCGGTACTTCAACTTCCTCAAGCTCCCCTGGAAGTACGAGCCGCAGAAGTTCGTGTTCCACGGCTACTCGACCGCGCCGGTCTGCTACACGCCTGACTTCGAGGTCCAGGACGGCAACCGCATCTGGCTCGTGGAGGTCAAGGGCCACTGGAGGGGGACGGATCGGCAGAAACTCCGTAGGCTGAAGAAGCAGCACCCCGACGCGTTCTCCCGCATCTGGATCATCTCCAAGTGGGGCAGGGGCGAGAAAGGGATCAAGGAACAGGCCATGTTGCGGAAGATCGGCCCGGACTTCAGAATATCGAACTACCGCGCGCTGGCTGAGCAGGCGGGCATGATCCCAGGCTGGGAGGGCCGATGACTGTTCCACCGACACACCGACCAGGAGGACTCGAGAAGGTCGAGCTCCTGACCATCAACGTGGCGAAGCTGCGCGTGATGCTCAAGGAGCAGCGCGAGCTGGCCGAGCTCGCATCGAAGAAGGTCGCAGGCATCCAGTTGCGGCTCAAGCAGGCGGCCGCCGCCGGCGCGTCACTCCCCGCGGCGCAGGTCGCGGAGCACCTGACGACGGTGTCGACGTTCTTCAAACTCGAGGGCCGCGTCACACAGCTCGAGGAGTTGCTGAAGGACTTCGACGCGCTGATCGGGAACAAGAACGCCGGGACGAAGCGCCCGCAGCCTCGCGTCCCTCAAGGTCCGCCTCAGCGCGGCGACGAGTTCCGGCTGTGAGCGACATCCCGATCATCGGGTCGAACAAGCCGACGAGGCAGTTCCTGATCGACAAGGGCGACGGCATCCTCCCCGCCCAGGTCAAGAAGGAGAACCTCAGCGGGCTCGACGATGACACCGTGGTGGGCTGGGACAAGTTCCTCCAGGCGTTCTTCAAGGACCACCCGCGGGGTCTGAACGCGATGCTCGTTCAGGCGCTGCAGAGCTTCATCCTGCAGTGGACGTTCATCGGCCGCAGTTCCCACACGATGGAAGTCGACCTGGGCGGCGAGGAGAAGGACGAGGACGTCCAACTGGTCGAGGTCCCCGGCATGCCAAACTTCACCTACAACCGCGACAACGTGAAGTCGATCGACAAGCTCTTCCTCAAGTACGGCGAGTGGAAGGCAGCTGTCGGCGACCTGAAGGTCAACCTGGCCGGCTCCTCGCATGGCGAAGAGATCGGGAAGCACGAGCACAAGCACTGGGGCGGCCCCGTCAACGTCGACGACGAGCCCCTCTTTCTGAATGACGGGACTGAGGACCTGGAGAAGGTCTTCGGCCTGTAAGGAGGCATCGATGCCCGAGAACGACAAGACCGAGAAGAAGGCGAGCGACGAGGGCATGACCAAGCTCGGCGTGAGCTGCGGCGGCCCCGAGAAGTCGAAGCCCGCCGGCACCAAGGAGGCCGCGGAGGACTGCGGCGACTGCGGTACGAAGCATGACGCAGACAGCAAGTCCTGACACAGACCTGAAGCTCACGCCGATCATCCCGCCGGGACTGATCTCAACAAACAGCTTCCGGGCCCCATCCACGAGAGCCTGCCAGGTCAAGCTCGACTGCCTGCGCTGCGGGTGGACTCGAACGATCGACCATGAGCCGCGCGCCGTCGTCCTGCTCCAGCAGACGCACTTCGCGCGCGTGCTCCGCACGGAACGCTCGAACGCGTACCGCTGCAAGATCCGCTGATACCCCGGTACAAGACCGATAGAGAGGCCCCGCGATGTGCGGGGCCTTTTTTCGTGGAGACACATGACTGATCCCGCCCGTCCGCTGCGTGACCTGACCCCCGTACCCGCGCTCCGCCTGCTGCCAGGAGGAGCGCCCCACTTCGAGGAGATCAAGCCGGAGACCAAGAAGCAGCGCAAGGAACGCGAAACGGCGGAAGCCGTCGAGGCTGAGCGCCTCAAGATGGAGCGCGTCTGCGCGCAGCTGGCGGAGGCCCGCCGCGTCGGCTGGCTCCCCTTCAGCGACCCGCTCGAGGACGAGTACGAGCGGTTCATCTCCACCCGGGTCCGCGGCTTCGCCAGTGGACCCACCCCGGACGAGGCCTTCTGGATGGCCGAGCCCGATGGCGACCTGCCCCTCGACACACCACTACCCTGGGAGACACGACCCGATGCTTGAGATCTTCGGACGACACAAGATCACCCGAGCGGCCGACCGCTCGCGAAACAACCTGCGGCACTCGATCAACTGCGTGCTGCTCGACGGCCTTGCGAAGGGCGCCCCGAAGCTCGTCGCGACCAACGGCAAGATCCTCGCCGTGATCCCCATCCACACCATGGGGAAGCGCCAGAAGGGCCAGACCGGCCAGCCCGACGTCGACGGCCTCATCGATCACGACGCGTTCGACCGCGCCATGGCCGGGACTCGCAGCGACGAGCACCGGCGTGTCAGCTTCACCCAGGAGGCCATGGAGGTCCGCGACACCAAGGGCAACCTGATCGTCTCGGTCCCGCGCAGCAAGGCGAAGGGCGAGTTCCCCGACTACGCGAAGGCGATCCCGCGCCCTGGTTCTCAGGAGCACACCCTGAAGATCAATCCGGCCCAACTGGGCAAGCTCACCGCGGTACTCGGGGTCCCGTCCTCTGACGACGTCACGCTGCACTTCGACACGAACGCCGACGGCGTAGTGGACACCCCGATCCGTGTGACCCAGAACGAGTTCGCCCGCGACAACGTGCCGCATGGCGTCATCATGCCGGCGAAGGTCGACATCTCGGCGCGCGCGCAGCGGGCCAAGCTCGAGGCGGTCAGCGACGTCAAGGCTCTCGCGACCGCCTGATCCGAGCCCGGGACTCGTGAATTACAGCGTTACAGTAATCCTATAATTCGACGGTTCGGAGGGGGGCGACTCCCTCCGAACCGTTCACTTTCCGAAGGAGTTGCCGACCGAGCGCGCCGCGCGTAGCCTTCCGCCAATGAGCACCCAAAGCGTCTACTCGAACGATGAGCCCGCCCTGAAGGAACTGCTGAAGAAGGACAAGCTGACGTCTCGACAGCACATGCTCGCCCTTCGGATCGTCGTCGGGATGATCACGGAGCTGAGCCGCAACGACGTCAAGATCCAGACTCAGACCCGAGAGATCGGCGAGAGGAACGATCGGCTGTACGCCGAGATCTTCGATCGCCACGACGACGGCGGCCAGGTCGTGCGCGGGCTCTCCTCGAGCTTCAAGCGCGTGACCGAGGTGCAGGCGATGCACGAGGCCAAGCTGGCCGACGTGTTCAAGTCGAACCAGACGCTGCGCCGCATCATCCCCTGGATCTTCGAGTTCTTCGGGGAGAACGAGCGGCTCCCCACGATGGATGAGACCGCCGCCGAGTACGCGAAGATCATGGACGAGCTCCAGGCGATGGGCGATGCAGCGGCCGCCGGCCAGGAGATCTTCCAGCGCGTCGCGAAGTCGATGTTCCGCTGCTCAGGCTGCGTCCACTGGAAGGCCGGGTCCGCCCTGTCGCTCCCGGCTGGAACCGAGCCCCTCGAGGAGCGGTGCGAGAAGGACAAGGTCGCCGTCACGTGCCCGGCCTGCAACACGGCCTACCCGCTGCCGGTCGACCCGAACAACCTCACCGCCAAGTGCGGCAAGTGTCAGACGCCGCTCGTCCGTGAGGTCGAGGACGGCGAGAACGCCGCAACCCTGTGCCGCGTCTACACCGTGAACAAGGACCAGCTGCGGACGCGCTGCATCGAGGAGGGCGTCCTCCCAGCGATCGCGGAAGCCCTACTGCCCCAGGAGTGATAGATGAAACCCCCTCGCGCCTTCAGCGTTCCCCCTGCTGACGGTGCGGGGGACGACATCAATCTGATCCAGATCGCTCAGGAGATCGAGCACACGAACCAGCCCTGGGTCTTCCTCCTGAAGGACGACCTGACCACGCTGAAGATGGCGCTCGTCACCAACAACGAGTGGCAGGCCCACGCCCAGGACCGCGCGTTCTTCCCGGTCCTCACGATCGACGAGTTCGTGTACCTGCTCTGCTTCGCCAAGCGCGCTCACGCCGCTGGCGAGCCGTGGGACCTGCGCACCATCAAGCACTACGCGGACTTCCGCGTGATGGCGCACAAGACGATCGGACCGATGACGCTCCTCGAGATGACCCCGGCGCCGCCGGAGAAACCGCCGAAGGAGCCGATGGGCTGGGGCCAGACGCCGACCCCGAAGGGCTGGACTGGTGGCAAGGTCGAAGCCTGTATCGTGTGTGGCCGCGGCGTCGTGACGAAAGACACGCACGGCCACCCGATGCATCCAGACTGTGAGGAGCGCGCCCCATGCAGATCATCTTCGACCTCGTAGGGAAGTGTCAGCCGTACGGGAAGCCGTGCGTCCACTTCGACGGCGAGTACCGCACCGAGACGGCTTGCGGCGGCTGCGAGCGCAACCCGAAGCTCACCCAACTGCGCGACGGCTACAAGACCGTGAAGCAGATGGCGAAGGACATCGAGGGTACGCCTCTGCCCGATGTCCCCGAGGAGGAGGGCGTGCCGCTGGACCACCTTCGGCAGCTCGAGGAGGACAACAAGCGGGAGCTCGCGGGCTGGGGCGTCACGCCGAAGGCCCACTTGCCCCACAAGGGCAAGGCCCCGGCGCGCTCAAAGCGACCGAAGAAGGGCGACTAGCTCAGCGGACTCGTTGGGCGGGAAGTGGGCGAGCACCTGGGCGGTGTTCGCCCACTTCGCGTTCGGGGATCCCAGGTAGCTCTGCACCTTGCAGATCCCGAGCGGCGTCTTGATGTCGACCATGACCCCGCCGACGTCCGCCATCTTGCGGACGTCGCACCTCTCCTTTAGCTCCGCTGGGGTGAGCAGCTTGCGCATCCCCTTCGTCATCGAGAGGTCGAGGCCGCGGTTCAGGCTGTTCCACCAGGGCTGCCACTTGAACCGCTCGAGCAGCTCGTGGGAGAGGCAGCGCCCGAGGCCGAGCGCCTCGCCGACCCGCTGCGGGTGCGTGTAGCCGCCGAAGTAGAGGGTCTTCATCTTCTTCCAGTAGAGGAAGTAGATGTCCTGGAACCCGATGAACAGGTTCCCCTCGGCCAGCGACGCGGCGTAGTGCTCGAAGCATGCCGCGTTGAGCCAGTCGTCGGACCCGACGATCACCGCGCCGTCCGGATCGTGCTTCGCCTTCACAGCGAGCATCCCGGTGTTCCACTTCTTCCCGAGAGGCGCGTTTGGGGCCTCCACGTAGTCCCAGCCGCAGCTCTCAGCGAGTTTGCGCGACTTGGCGCCCTCGGAGCCCACCGCCATGAACGAGAGCCGTACGCGGCCTCCCAGCTCGTGGGCGATGTTTCGGTAGCGTCTCATCACGAGGCGAGCCAGCGCGGGTCGCTTCCAGAGCGCCGTGATGACCGTCAGGTGGGGCGGGTTGGAGCTACGTCGCTCCATCGTCATCCGGTTCGTCAGCGAGGTCGAGCGGGAGGTTCAGCTCGAGGGTGGCCTGTTCGATGTCGGCGCGGCGGATCTGCTCCTGCTCCCAGCGGCGCTGCGCGAGGCGCGCAGTCTTCCGGAAGCGCTTGAGCTGCTTCCACGTGCCGAAGAACCGGTGGTACCGCAAGTCGGTGTAGCGGTCGATCTGATCCATCGACGCGGTCAGGGTCTCGGTGAGATCTCCCGCCTTCTGGCGACTCTTCGCCACCATTCGACGCTTCGTGGCCGGCTCGAGGGTGTCGTAGCGGCGACCGTCGGACGGGTCGCCCTGACGGAGCGTGCCGCGACGCTGCTTGCCGGTGTCGGCTGGCGATCGCGGCGAGATCCAGAACGCCTCCGTGCCCAGGATCGCGGGGTTCCCCTCGATCACGATCGTGCCGGCGGCGACGTTGTGCCCCTGGATCCGGTATGCACCAGGGACGGGGCCCTCGGTGATGTTGATCGTCCGGTCCTTGAGGCGACCGGTGATGGGAGTGCCGTTCTTCAGCCAGTAGGCCCGACCGAACAGCGGAGCCTCGGCGGGACTGGCCGCGTTGAAGCGACCATCCATCCGCGTCGTGATCGCCCAGTCGCCCGAGCGGGTCTTCTTGTTCAGGTTGTCCTGGGGCAGTCCGTCGCCGTCGATCTCGAACTCGTCGCCGGCGGCCAGGCCCGTCGTATCGTCGACGGTGATGAACGGCGCTGCCGTGCCGACGATCACGTGGGTCAGGATCTGGACCTGCGTACCCTTCGCCGCGCCGGTGCGCATCGTCATGATCCGCCCGGCCAGGCGCTCGTCGGCGTCGACCGTGCCCCAGTGGGAGTCGCCGAAGACGCCCTGGTGGTCGGATACCTTGCTCCCGGCGATGCCGAGGATCTTCCCGCTGACCGGCTGGTCCTTCGTGTCGCGGGGGAACGACGGGCCCAGGATGACCGAGTGGGGCGCCGTGTCGGGGTACAGCGCGTCGAAGCGCAGCGCGACGTCGTCCAGGGAGTCCTGGATACGCATGGCCGCCAGGAGCAGCAACTTGCGGTTCACCGAGTCCTGCAGCCGCAGGTCGCTCGCCGCCTTGGTCAACCCGGCGAAGCGGTCCTCGAACTCCTGCGCCCCGGTCTGATCGATCATCAGCTGCATCATCCCGAGCTCGCGCGGCGAGAACAGGTCGATGACCTCGTGCTGGAAGCCGAGGTGGAAGAGGCCGGGGCCGGGACCCAGGGTGAACATCGGTCAGACCGCCACGAACGCGCGCTTCGTCGCCGGGCCGGTGCCCGAGATGATCGCCTCGCTGCCCTGTGCGTCTTCGGCGAGCCAGTAGCCCATGAGGAGCGGCGTGGGGCTCGTGTCGTCGTAGAGCTCCCAGCGCGCCGCCGTCGTGTCGTCGCCGGGGTTCCAGACCAGGTCGTTGCGGTGATACGCGTAGAGGAAGCGCAGGTGCGCCTTCTCCTCGCTCACGTCGACCTCGAGCTCGTCGTCGTCGAAGCCGGAGCCGGACCACTTGATCTTGGCGATCCCGGCCTCCACGGTGAGCAGCTCCTCGTAGCCCTTCAGGAGATACTCGCCCGGGAAGTTGAGCGCGTCGATCTCCTGCAGCGTGACGACGCTCTCGTCGAGCGTGCCGGAGAGGCCAGCGCCGTCGTGGTACAGCAGCGTCAGGTCCGTGTTGGTGACACCGCTGACGCCGAGTCCGCCGCTAGCCAGGAAGATCTTGATGGGGACCGACGTCGATCCGAGTTCGAGGCGCTGGCTCATATCGCGTGCTCCTGCATCTGCTCCACCATCAGGCGGAGCGTCGGTGTGTGCATGAGGGCCGGGTCGTTCAGGATGGTCCGCAGGACCTTGCGCATCCCGAGCTGCTCGAGTTCCTCGACCTTCGCGTTCGTGACCCCGATCGCTCGGGCCACCCGAGAGACGGAGTGGGGACCAGGCGTCGAGAACAGCTTGCAGAGGTCATGACGGAACCGGTCATCGGGTGTCGAACCCGGCGATCGGTACGGGCACGACTCTACCGTGCCATCGTTCTGCCAGGAACAGGGCAGCGCACAACAACGCACCAGCAGCTCCCGATCGACACGTGCCCCCATCAGTACTCGCCACGCCGCCCCGGCTTCACGGCGATCTCTGCGCCGAAGACGACACCCGGCAGCGGGTTCTGCCCGTGGAGGTTGGACGTCATCCCGACGGACGCGCCCTCTCGGATCGTCTTCTTCAGGCCGCGGAACGTGAGTCGCGACAGCCAGTCCTCGCGCTTCTGCGGTGCCTGGACGACTCCGTGGAAGAGCGGCTCGTAGCGGATCGGGTCCTTGGTCGCCATGACCATGCGGCGCCCGAAGCGTGTCGCCTCGGCCCGGTTGATGACCCGACCGAACATGTGCTCGAAGCCGGGGACCTTCTCCATGAGCATCGCGCCGGCGAGCTGGGTGCCCACCGTCGACCTGGCGCGGCCGTGGTTGATCGCATCGACCTGGCCGAAGCTGGCCTGCTGGCCCGTGTTGTAGGTCCCCGTCGGGTCCTTCGTGATCTCGACGTCGCCGGCGCTCGAGCGGACCACCGTCTCGAAGTGCTTCGATGGGACCCGCATGCCACCGTCGGCGTAGATCCGCTTCAGCTCCTTGGCGATGTACTCCTGCGCGATCGGCAGGCTGGTCACCTTGGCGAGCTCGCGGGGGTCCTTGATGCCGTCGGTCAGGCGCTGCCCCGGCGTGACGCGCTTCCCGAGAAGGCCGGGAGCCAGTTTGCGCTCGAGCGGGACGAAGTGGCGCTTGCCGCTGATCACCACGTCCTGGCCGCCCGTCTTGCGGTCCTTGATCTCCTCGACGCGTCCCTCGACCGTCGCGATCGTCGCGCGGTCCGGGATGTTCTGGGTCAGCTCGAGGAGCTTCGACATCGCGTTGAAACTGTCGCTCCGCGACTGTCCCGGCTGGTACACGCCGCCAGTGTGGAACGTGTTCATCGCCAGCTGGGTGGACGGCTCGGTGAGCGCGTGCCCGGACAGGACGCCGACGTTCGTGCCGATCTTCGGGAGTTGCTGGTTCTCGTTCTGTCCCCAGCACATCGCGCAGGTGCCGGCGCCGACCAGGCAGGTCAGCGGGCTCCGCACCTTCACGCTCTTCACCCCGCGCTTGCGCAGGCGGGCCAGAGCGTCCTTCGTGATCGCGGTCCCGGCCGAGATCCCCGGCACGGGCTGCGCGGGGAAGCGGTACAGCGCGTCGGGGTTGCTCGTCGCCACCTCGACGCCGCGGCGCGTGCCGCAGTCCAGCTTGGTGATGACGTTATCGATCGTGGTCTGCAGGAGGGAGTTCGCCAGCGCGCCAGGCTCCTCCGTCGACTTGGACCGCCCGATCACACCCATGCGCGCGCCGTAGAGCGAGCTCCAGTACTCCCCGGAGGTCAGGCCCTCTGAGAAGGAGCGCGCCACGGGGCTCTCGACCACGTTGCCGCTGGAGTCGTTGAACAGGACCGGCGCCGTGAGGATCTGGCGCACCTGGACGTGCTTCCCGATCGCGCCGCTGTTCAGCATCGAGACCATCTCGTTGGTCTCGGGCGCGCCCTCGATCAGCTTGCCCATCGTCTCGACGGCGGGCCCGTAGCCTTCAACGACGCCCTTGCTCTTCGCCGCGGCGCGGCCCTTCTGCATCGCGGCGTCGCGCGCCTTGCGCAACGGCGTGATGTCGGCGAGGCCGATGGTCGCCCCCGTCTCGTAGGCGGTGCTGTAGCCCAGGTCCGCGAAGTGATCAAGCAGGGCTGGCAGCGCCTTCGGGTTCTTCAGCGCGACGGCGCTGATGATCTCCTTCACCTTGGACTTCGTCAGCGTCATCCCCGGGTCCTGCAGATCCTTCGGGAGCGCCTTGTTCACGATCATCCGGCCCAGGGTGGTGGCGGTGCCAGCGACCTGGATCTGGGACGTGAGCTCGATCTTCCCATCCTTGAACGCATCGGCCGCCGCGCCGAGCGTCGCGAACCGGTAGTTCGTCTTCGGGCCCGGCTTGGTCAGCAGCCAGAGGCCCCACTGGCTCTCGTGGCTCGGGGCGGTCAGCAGGTCGCCGCCGGTCGAGAAGACGTGCTTGGACGGCAGGAACTTCTCGGACTCGGTCACGGCCTCCGGCGTCAGCGGGACGTGCACGGCCATCGCGTCGCCGTCGTTGTCAGCGTTGAAGCCCTTGTAGACGAACGGGTGCAGTCGCAGGGAGTGACCGGTCGAGAGCACCGGCTTAAACGCCATGATCGAGTGCTTGTGCAGCGACGGGGCACGGTTCAGGAAGACGGGGCGCTCCGCCGTGACGCGGTCGAGCGCGCGGCGCGCCGAGGGGCTGCGCTTGCGCACGTGTTCCTTCGCCTCGAGGAGCTTCATGCCGCCCTTGGCGAGTTCCGCGATCGCGAAGTTCTCGTACATGCCCCAGGCCATCTCCTCGGGGAGACCGACCTCGTCGATGTGCAGGTCCGGACCGTTCACGATCGGCGCGCGCCCCGAGAGGTCCTGGCGCTTCTTGTAGAGCTTCCGCTGGAACCACCCCTCCTTGGGCTTCGGGCCCGCGAAGTGGGTCATGACGCCCTTGTAGTCCTTCTTGCCGCCGAGCGCGTCCTCGTAGCCCTGGATCGCGGCGACGGACTGGTACAGCTTGTTGCGAGCCTCGTCAACGATCTCGTCTGGCAGGCCGGCCGTCTCCGCGTCGCGGATCTGGCGGGTCAACAGGATCGCCTCTCGGTAGAGGTAGTTGATCGGCGGAAGCTCCAACTCGCCACCAGGCAGCGGGAACATCGGCCGGTAGATCGGAGGGATCACCGGGACGACCTGGGTCATCAGCGCCGTCTCCGGCGTGATCTTCAGGCGCTTCAGGTTCTCGAGGTAGCGGCGCTGGCGGTAGAGGCGGCTCCGCTTGTCGCGGTCCGTCGTCGACTCGATCGCCGCCTTGACCGTGACCAGGTCCTTCTTCACGTCGACGGCGCCGAGCAGCTGCTTGAACGCAGCGCCGCGCATCGTGTCGGCGTCGGCAGCCGCAACGACCTTGCCTTCCTTCAGCCCCATCTCGCCGCGGACCAGACCCTCGTACTCCTCCTTCTTCAGGCCGGTGATCGCCTTGATCGTGGCCTCGAAGGTTGGGTTCGGTACCGGCTCGGGAAGGGTGAAGTGCGACCACTTCGTTCCGCGCAGCCCGCCCGTGACGGTCGGGTCGAAGAGGGAGCCGGGCTCCGCCTTCAGGTCCTTGGCGCGAACGAACTTGGCGTCCTTGATCTCGCCAGCGCTCATCGCGAGCACCTCGTCGTCGGTCAGGGGCGAGAGCCGGAGCTTGTCCCCCTCGCGGGTCACGTTCACGCCGAGCTGCTTGAGGTACGCCTCCATCTTGCCCCACGCGAACGTGGGCTTCGGCGCCGGGATCTTCTCCCGGTTCAGCACGGCCCTCCAGACCTCGTCGTTCTGGGTCGCCTTGTGCGAGCTCATGTCGCGCACGTTGGCGCGCGCGCCGTGCGCGATCATCGAGAAGAGCGTGAGGTGGTCGAGCTTCTGCGGGCCGGAGCCGTCGCCCTTGGACGGCGTCTGGTCCTGCAGCGTGTACGAGCCGATGCCGCGAGCGTTGTGCTTCTTCGCAGCCTCGTGGTCGAGCTTGAGGATGTACTGCGTGCCGACGTTCACCTGAGGGATCGTCTTCCCCGTGGTGGGGTCGACCAGGTCCTCCTTGTCGGTGACGCCGTGCTCCTTCAGATACGCCTCGACCTCTGCCAGGTTGTCGTGCCCCTTCGGTCCGAACTCGAAGTTGCGGACCATGTAGGGCTTGCCGACCTTCGCGACGGCCGTCTCGAGGAGCTGCGCTGGGTTGATGCGGCCCGGCACGCCGAGCGGGTTCAGCAGCACGTCGACGACGGCGCCGTCCTGGCGGTGCGGCATCTCGGCGTCAGGCACGATCTTCGTGACCACGCCCTTGTTGCCGTAGCGGCCCGCGAACTTGTCGCCCACCTGGGTGTCGTGCTCCGCGTAGATCTCGACGGTGATCCCGCCGGAGGTGCGGTGCACGGCCTTCACTGTGCCTGGGTGCTTCTCTTCCCAGATCACGGATACGTCGCGGAACGGCCGGCGCATGAGCCGCTGCACCTGGACCTGCCCGGCGCCCTGCGGCCCCGCGTCAGGGACCATCGCCAGGATGACGGGCTCGCCCTCGTTGATGACCTCGCCGACCTTGGGAACTCCGTCCTCGGTGAACTTGCCGTAGACCTCCTGGGTCCAGCGGCCCGGGAAGATCGTGCGGTACTTCTTCGTCCGCGTCGTCATGTCGCCCTGTTGGCGCAGCTTGATCGGGTGGAGGTGGGCGCTGCGCATCTTGCGCGCGCCGCTCTCGCTCATCACGACGCCGTCCTCGAAGTTCAGCCCGCGGAACGGCAGGTAAGCCACCGTCAGGTTCTTGCCGAGCGCCAACTGGCCGTCGACGGTGAAGTTCGAGTCGGCCAGGGGCTGGCCCTTCTTCACCGCGTCGCCCGTCTTCACCTTCACCGTGTTGTGGTGGAACTGGTTCGACGTACCGACGCGGAACAGGTTGTAGAGCCCGACCCGCTTCTTCTCGCCCCCCTCGCTGGTGACCTCGACGTAGTCCTTGCTGACCCGCGTCACCTTGCCGTTGAACGGCGCCGTGGGCAGGTGCAGGCGGGCGATCTCCTCCTCGTGCGACTTCCCGGTCATCGACTCGGTCTGCACGAGGGGAGCCTCGCGCTCGCTGTCCACGAGTGAGAGCGCCTGGCCCATCATCTTCGCCGCCATGACGCCGCGGGCGCCGGACACCGAGCCGAGCCACGGCACCATGTTCAGCGTCGTGTCGAACATCGAGCGCGCGTCCGGGAGGATGTACTTCACCTCCCGCACGGCCACGTTCTGCACCCGGCCGTCCTTCAGCGCGCGGACCTTGCGCTTCTTCGCCTTCGGCTTCCCGCTGCCGGACGTGTCGAAGCCCTCGGCGAACGCGACCACCGACTGTGACGACATGGCGGCCGTGACGTGGACCTCCTTGCCGGTCTTCGCGTCGATCATCCGCGCCGCGACGTTGCCGTCCTTCAGGCGCACCACGTTCGAGGCCAGGTGGCCCTGGGCGCCCACGTCCTCACTCTCGGGCGTGTGGATCGGGTCGATGATCCCGATCACTGACGGGTGCAGCGAGCGCGCCGTCGCCGTGATCGCGCGCGGGTTCACGCCACCCTCACCGCCGATCGTCGTCGTGGTGTACGAGTCGATCTGCGTGACG
>Ga0316189_10004393_pt1 | contig 13565 bp, 7 predicted proteins | sample LowCovwburrow_MG_FD_204930 | JGI IMG/M metagenome (GOLD analysis project Ga0316189, IMG submission 204930) | Coastal sediment microbial communities from Maine, United States - Lowes Cove worm burrow | ecosystem: Environmental > Aquatic > Marine > Coastal > Sediment | place: USA: Maine...
GGGGGGGGTCGTTCCGTTTTCCGTGCCTCGTATGGATCATGTCTTCTCATCGCGGGAACAAAGAGTCATGGAACGGACGATCCTCCCCGGTGAGACAGAGCTTCAACGCTCAAACCAGCTACTCCTGACGAGCCACCGCCTGTCGCTGAACGTCAACGGCAGCAGCTCCTGGTCGACCTCGATCTTGCTGCGAGATCTCGAGTGGAGCCGCATCGGCCGCTCTCATCGGCCTCTTCTCGCCGTTCTCGCGGGGTTCGCGGGGATCGTAGCGCTTGTTGCGTTGACCGAGGAGCCTGCGTATTCGCTGCTCCCCATGATCGCAGCGGTCATCTTGCTCGTCTCCTACTACGGCTCACGTCGGACGACGATGCTCTTCGCTGCCGGTGATGGGCGCATCGAGATCATGCTCGCAGGGGACGCCAAGAGCCGGGAGAACGCTCGGATCTTCGCGAACGCTGTGGAGCACGCGGCCCTCAGGGCACCACACTTGCCGCTCTAGGAAGCCCTACGCGATCGATGAGGACCGCGTGCCACATCCGTCGTCGGGGGCGGGCGCCCAGGTCCTGGGAGGTGCGCTCGCGCTGCCAGGCCTCCCTCGTCTGTCCGGCTCGTGGAGAGGGCGAGGTGCGTTGACCGCGGCCCGGGGACGCTACGACGGCAGCTTGAGCTGGCGGAGGATGTGCTCGCAGTGGTGGCGATGGAACACGGCCTCGTGCTCATCCTCGATCTCCTCGAGGTGATCGTTCATGAAGGTATAGACGCCGGAGGCGAGCATGCTGATGAGGAGAGGATCGTCGCCTCCTCGGTCGCGAGCGGCGCGGACCAGCGGGTGCCGGAGGTCGAGGACGTAGTGGTTTCCGTGGACGCCGACCAGGCGGGCGCCGGCGCCCTGGGTGATCGCGAGGGCGCTGAGGTGGGCCTCGCGTAGCGGTCCTCGGGTGCTCTCGCGGATCAGCCGGAGCTCGGCGCGGACGGCCTCGATGAGGATGGCCTCAGGCTCAGGTTCAGGCTCAGGCTCAGGCTCAGGTTCAGGCTCAGGCTCAGGCTCGGGCTCGGGGAGAGGCTCAGGCGCGGGCGCGGGTTCAGGCTCGGGCGCGGGTTCAGGCTTGGGCTCAGGCTCGGGTTCGGGCTCAGGGAGCGGCTCAGGCTCGGGCGTGGGTTCAGGCTCGGGCTCGGGCTCGGGCTCGGGCTCAGGCTCGGGCTTTGGCGGTGCCGGCTCCCAGAGGCCGAGGAAGAGGAGCTCGACGGGCTGGTCTTCGAGCGCCTTGTCTAGCGAGATCAGGCGGCCGTTTTGCAGCGGCAAGAGATCGAGCGCCATCATCTCCGCCATGAGATGGCGCAAGCTCTTGTTCAGCGGGCGCTCCTCCGCCGCGGCCCGGAGGGCGAGGAGCTGGATCCACAGGGCGTCGCGGAGGAGGATCAGGCGCTCCGTGGTCGTCGGCTCCGAGCTTCCGCTTTGGATCAGGTCGGCGAGCCCTCGGCGGTATTCGCTGACGAGGTCGCCCCAGAGCGAGCGACCTGCGCGGGTGATCCGGCGACGGTGGCGTCGCTCGAGCTGGGCCCGCTCCCAGTGATCGTCGACCTCGACCGCCGGTCCTGTGAGGGCGCCTGCGACCAGGAGCGGCAGGTGAAAGGCGCGACGTTCGACGAGCTTGCCGTCGTGACCCAGGAGCACCCCCGAGACGAGGGGCTGGTGCGGGTCGGCGTCGGGGGCGATCCACAGGTGCCCGGAGAGCTCTGCGTGCCTCATCACCATGCTGAGCAGGGTGTTCGCCGGCGGTTCTCCATCGAGCGTTGGCGCGCCTCTCTTGCGCTGCTCTCCGGCCGCGAGGGCGCGGAGCGACGCCTCCATGTCGGTGCGTCGGGTGAAGAGCCGGAAGAGGAGCGACTCCGACTCTGGATCGACGAGCAGCGTCTCTGGGGCCTGCTCGATCGGCCTTCGCGTGAAGGCGAGCTGCTTGGTCGCCCGGTAGTCGGTGATCAGGTCGTCGAGCGTCCGCAGCTCGCCGCCGACGGTCTCAAAGAGGGGCAGGCGCAGGAGCGGACCGAGGGTCTTGTGGCGCCGGAGCCGAGCGAGGTTGCTGATGCCTCCTCGCTGCATGTGCTCTTCGAGGAGGTGGATCCCCCAGGCCCGGGCGTTGCTCCGCAAAGAGAGCGGGAGCTGCATGTACTCGGCTGCGAGCTTGTCGAGGAGCGCCGGCAGCCGCTTGCGGAGGAACCTTTGCAGGTCTATCAGGTGCGTGCTGCGGACCGCTGTATGGTCCTCGCCAGCCTTCGCCGGCGGGAGATCGATCGCGGCGAGAATGGCCTGGGGGATATCCCCGAGCTGCACCGTCGTGAGCGGTCGCCGCTCGCGGAAGATGTCGATCGTCGCGCAGACCTCGTTGTCTGGCATGGTCCGGGTGAGGGCGATCTCACCGGTCATGTCGGTGTGCTTGACCGGCAGGATCACCAGCGCCTGTGTCGGGTCGACGGCGACACGCTCGACCTGCGGGCGCTCCTCAAAGGTCCGGCGGGCGCGCCACTCCGCGAGCCAGGTGCTCGACTCTTCGAGCGTGCCGCTGGGGAAGAGCGGCTCGATCATCGATATCTCGTAGTCGTCGAGGCGGAGGATCGGCTCCTCGGGATTGTCGTAGTCGAAGGAGGCCCCGGTCGCGGCGACGTAGCGGACCGTCGGTCGCCTCTTCGCAAACTCCAGGAGCTGGCCTATGGAGACGGGGCCGCGGCCGAGGGTCCGCAGGAGCGGCACCTCGAGGATCGACGGGAGCAGCGTCAGGAGGGCGGTGGCGAAGGCCTCTCCGCGGCGATGTAGCGGCCCGGGCTCGCTCCTCGACTCGATCGCTGCTGCGGTTGCGGTCGCGAGGATCGGCCGCTGTTTGAGCACTTGGCCGAGGATGTGGCGGAAGTGGAGGCGGCTGTACTGGACCTGAAGGCGGATGAGCTTGCCGAGCAAGACGTCCGCAGCTTCGTCGCCGATGTCGGCGCGGAGGAGATCGTGGATCTCCAAGAGCTCGGGCGCGCCGTAGAGCGCCTGCGGGATCGCGAGGAGCACTCGGACGAGCGACGCGCGCGTGTCACCGCGGACCTCGTCTAGGTGGCTGAGCGCCCGGACCAGGAGGGCGCATACCGCCTGTTCGAGGGCGCGGACGAGCTCGGTGTTCTCCGCCCATCGAAGCCCTTGCCAGGTCCGGTCGGGCACGGCGTCGTCGGCGTTGACGCTGGCGACCAGGGAGGGGATGAGCATGTCGAGGTCGACAGTGCCGAGGTGACGCATCTCTTTGAGCACGCGGACCGGCGTTGTCGCGGTGCCCCGCTGATCGCGGCTCCAGGGGATGCCGCAGATGACCTTGATGTCGCCGAGCCGATGCTCGTGTTGGAGGGCGACGCCGAAGAGGATCAGGTGCTCGCGGGTCTTGCGGGCGAAGGCCTGGCGCAGCTCGAGCTCCTGCAAGCGAGGAAGATAGTCCTCGAGGCAACCCTCGCCGAGCGCTTGGGTGATCCAGCGGCGGAGGCTGCTTTCGCGACCACCGCGGAGCGGGCTCAGGCAGAGGACGAACTCGTCGACGTAGGGGGGCCTCTTCGTCAGCCACCACAGCGGCTTGCCCTCTGCACGTCGACGGGCGAGGTCGACGAGGCTGACCGGTCTGCCGGCGACCGTCGGCACGAGGGGGAGGGTGGTCAGCGGATGGGGCTCGGCGCCGGTCTCGGCGCCCGTGTGGAGGTTCCAGCGGGGGCCGAGGGGGAGGGAGAAGGAGTTGGCGAAGCTGGAGGCGAGGTCGTTCTCGAAGCCGGCGTTGACGAGGAAGGTCCTGGCGGCGTCGGTCTGGGTGACCGCGTCGATGAAGATCATCAGCGACTCTTGCAGCGCCGGGGTCAGGGCGTCGCGCTGGTGGAGACGGAGGGCGGCGCTGCTGTAGAGGCGGTCGACGGCGCCGAAAATGTGGAGCAGGGCGTTGGCGAGGAGGCGTTCACGGAGGACCCCGGAGTAGTCGGGGAGGGGGGTGAAGGGTCCTGAGATGACCGCCGATAGGCCGGGGGGCGGGCCATGAAGGTCGATCTCTTCGATCACGCAGTGATCGACGACGACGAGGATCGTCGACCGAATGTTGGCGGTGAGGGTGAGCCCGACCTCGCCGCAAAGCTCCGAGTCGGCGAAGCGCTCGCGGGCGAGGAGGTGATGGTTGTCGAGCTTGCCGTTGTGCGGGCGGGCCCGCCAGGCCCTGCGGTTGCGCTCGCGCGCGATAGCCCGGCGGATCCGGGCGATGCTGCGGGTGATCTTGAGCCCGAGCTTGTCCGTGAGGAAGGGGAGCTCGTCGCGCTCGACGATGACGATACCGCCCAGCTCGGAGAGGTCGAAGGCCTCCTCGGGGGGATTCATGCAGATCCACAGGGGCTCCTTCTCCAGGAGCTGGAGGGTCGTCAGGGTCTCGCCGCCGAGGGTCGGCCAGAAGGGGATCGCGGCGACGGCCGCGAGCCCAGGGTTCTCCCCCAGCTCCTTGCCCGCGCCGTCGGGGGTCGCCGTCAGGAGCCACGCGCGGAGCGATCTGCGGGCCCAGGGCGCCTCCTCGCGCACTACATCCGCGGCGAGGGCGACGATCGCCTTGTCGCGGGCGGCGGTCAGGGCCTGGACGATGTCGTCGAAGCGGTGGTCGCGGACGACGTCGGCTTGCGAGACATCCTTGGCGAGCGCGTCGGTGAAGGCCCAGAGGGACATCCCCGCCGGGGCGAAGAATTCGTGGCGGCTGATCCAGACCTCGGAGGTGACGATGTCCATGGTCGCCGGGGTCGATCCGTCGTTGAAGCCGGCGTAGCCGCGGCCGCCGAGGATCGGGACATAGTGGGCGTAGAGCAGCTTCTCGGCCGGGTGAACGCGATCCAGCACCACGTCATTGATCTGGATCCGGAGCGGACGGTCGGTGAAGCGGCAGCGCTCGCGGACGATGTTGGCCTCGAGCAGACGATCGCGGATCGACCGTACAAACTCCACGAGAAGCCCGATTCGGACCCTGTCGCGGACATGGATCTGGGTGTGCCGGCGCTCCGAGGCCCGCTCTGTCAGCTGGTCGGGGCGCTCGGGTCGGAGCTCGATCTCTGCCTCGGGGGTGGCGACCTTGACGAAGCTCGGGCGCATCGACATCGCCGCGTTGATCGCGATCGCGAGGTATTGCCGGGCGCGGATCGCTGGCTCGTCGCTGTCGACGAAGATCGCAGCGTAGAGGTCACCGAGCTCGGCGGCGGTGAAGGGAGCGCCGTCAAAGCTCAGGTGGACGTCGTCGCTGTCGACCACGAGGTGGATCCGCTGAGCGCCGCGGAGGACCGCCGTCTGGACGAGCAGGAGCACGTAGTGCTCGGGGACCGCGAGCTGGAACTTGCGCAGCTTCTCGCGGGCTTTCTCTGCGTCGAGGCTGAACTCGCCGCGGGCGTCGAGGGGCGCCTCGGCGTGGAGGTCGGCCACGAGATCGTCGAGGGTCGCCACAGGTAGACGATAGCCGATAGCCGCGGCGGTGGGCCGCTCGCGCCGCAAGTGCGCGTCGACGCCCATGAACCCCGCCGGTCGAGGCAGGGCGGTCCTGTGACCGAGAAGCGTGGCCGGTCAGGGGGGCGACGCGACCGTCCCCAGCCCGCCGACGGAGATCATCACGTAGGCCGCGCGAAGGACCGCGTGGCCAAGCTGGTCTGCTCGATGCTCGATGCTCGGTGCGCGCGAGCGGGCCGCTCTTGCATGTGCAGGAGCGGCCCGGGGAGTCGCGGATCGTCGGCCGGAGCGAGGTCGCGTCGGAGGGGGTCCGACGTCCGCTCGCTGCGACCGACGAGACTAGTAGATGAAAGGGAGCATCTTGAAGCGCGCTTTCTCGCAGTAGGCGAGCCAAAGATCGCCGTAGCGCGCGCGACAGCGCTTGTCGTCGCGCCAGGCCCGGTGGAGGAGCAGGCTCAAGAGCCAGATGAAGACAGCGAAGGGGGCGAGGGCGTCGGTGCCCGCGGTCAGGGCGATGGCGAGGTAGACGGTGAGCTCGCCGGTGTAGTTGAGCTTGCGGCCGATCCCCCAAAAGCCCGAGATCAGCAGGCGGTCGCCGAGCACCTCCGGGGTCTTCCCCCAGATCGGCGTGCTGCGGTCGAGCTTGAAGCGGTGCTTTTGCCTGTTGGCGCCGCGGAAGATCCAGAGGCCGGCGGAGAAGAGGGCGATGAGGCCGACGGCGGTGGTCGTCTCCATCGGCTCGGTCTGGCCGAAGAGGGTCCAGCCGGCGATGCAGTAGAAGAATGGCACCAGGGTCAGGTCGCCCCAGACGAGCATGAAGCCGAGGCGCTCGGCGATGACGTCCCACATCGACGTCAGGCCGGGCTCGTCGCGGTAGTGGGTGTAGAGGTAGAGCCACCAAAAGCCCTGGTAGAGGAACATCTGTGGCGTCATCGTCCCGACGGTCTCGACGTGGAGATAGCCGAAGGCGGCGATCAGGACGTGGAGGCCGATGAGCGAGGGCTGGTAGGCGAAGATCTTGAGGTCGACGCCGAGGAGGGTCGGGTTGAGCTCGACGCCGTACCAGAAGTCTGCGATCGCACCGTCGCCGGAGGGGGGCTCACCGGCGGCGGCGAGGCGTCGCTTCCCGCCGATGTAGAGCCAGAGCATGATCACGACGGAGAGGATGTTGGCGGCGACGAGAAGCGGCCAAAACCACGTCGTGATGAGCGGGCTCAGCGAGATGCCGAAGACCACTGTGCTCCCGATCACAACCATGTGGGTCAGGACCCAGAGCGCCATGCCGTTGAGCTTGTAGACGCGGCGCTCGCCGCTGGGCGTTGGCAGGCCCCGGATCGCGCGCGCCGGCAGGATCATCGTCGCGGCGAAGAGGGCGGCGATGAACCCCGATAGGCCGACGAGCGCCCAGAGGACCGATGTCAGGGTGATCGAGCTCGATGCAGTCAGCGCTTCCACCGGCGGCAGGGTAGCGCAGCGCTCGCCTGGCTCGAGTGACACGGACCGCGGACTTATGTCACACGTCGACTTTGCGGCTGCGTTTACAGGTGTGCCGCGCTTGGGCTAGGTTCCGCTGGATTCAGCTGTCGAGGAGTGTGGACAAAAATGGAGCTTACGCCTGTAATTAAGGCTGCGACGGACCTTTGGTCGTCGCTGCGTCCGACCCCAATGACGCGGAGGCACAAGCTGCCGCCGATGCTCCCTGGGGGGGTGCCCGTGCTCGGTCATGCCCTCGAGATGGGCAAGGATCCGATCGCCCTCATCCAACGAGGACGCGACATGTTCGGCGACATCTTCTCGATGCGCCTGCCGGGTCGGCCGACGGTGGTGATGACCGGTCACCGCGCCCAGGAGAAGTACTTCCGCCTGCGCGACACCGAGGTCGATCAGCGCGAGGTCTACCGCTTCACGGTCCCGGTCTTCGGCGAGGGCATCGCCTACGATGCCGAGCCCGAGATCATGCGCGAGCAGCTCGGCTTCTTCCACGCAGCGCTCCGCGAGTCGCGGCTGCGGACCTACGTCGCCGGCTTCATGGCCGAGGCTGAAGACTACTTCGGCAAGTGGGGCGACGAGGGCGTGGTCAACATGCTCGATGTCGGCAATGAGCTGACCATCTACACCTCGAGCCGGTCGCTCCTGGGCGAGGAGTTTCGAACTCACCTGAGCGCCGAGTTCGCGGCCCTCTACCACGATCTCGAGGCGGGGATGAACACCCTCTCGCTCTTCGCCCCGCGCTTCCCCTCGCCCTCGCATATCCGCCGCGACCGGGCCCGGGTCAAGCTTGGGGAGATGCTCGGCGGGATCGTCGAGGAGCGCCGGCGCAAGGGCACGAAGTCTGAGGACTTCATGCAGACGCTCCTCGACGCGACCTACAAGGACGGTCGCGAGCTGAGCCCCGCGGAGATCACCGGTCTTCTGCTGACGATCATGTTCGCCGGTCATCACACCAGCGGCGTGACCTTCGCCTGGACCGCGGTCAACATCGCCCGCCACCCGCACATCGCCGCCTCGCTGATCGCCGAGCAGGAGTCGGTGCTCGGCGATCGTACCGACATGACCCTCGAGGACGTGCGGTCGATGAACTACCTCGAGTGGACCATCAAAGAGTGCCTGCGGATGTACCCGCCGCTCATCATGCTGATGCGCAAGTCGCTGGTCGACCTCGAGTTCGGCGGCTACGACATCCCCGCCGGGACGATGATGATGGCCTCACCCTCGGTCGGTCAGAGGATCCCGTCGATCTTCGCCGACCCCCACCGCTTCGATCCCGAGCGCTTCGGCCCCGGGCGCGAAGAGGACAAGCGCTCTCCCTATGGTCATATCGCCTTCGGCGGCGGTCGCCATCGCTGCATGGGCATCGTCTTCGCCCAGCTCCAGCTCCGGGCGCTGTGGAGCCACGTCCTGCGCAACTTTGAGCTCGAGCTGGTCGATCCGCCCTCGTCGTACGTGATCGACTACAGCAACATCATCGCCGGTCCCCACCCGCCGTGCCGGATCCGCTACCGCCGCAAGCCGTCGAAGATCACCGGCCGCGGATCCTCGCGGGCTAGGAGCGCGTCATGAGCCAGGCCCGCCCCGCATCGTCGCAGCCGGGCCCCGGTCGGCCGCCGAACTTCGCCGAGTCGAAGAACCGTCGGCAGAAGGTCCGCGCCGCCGGCCTCGATCCCAACTACTGGTACCCGGTCGAGCACAGCAAGAACCTCTCCCGCGGCGACGTCATCGAGGTCAAGTTCTGGGGCCGCTCGGTCGCCCTCTACCGCGGCGACGATGGGCTCCTGCGGGCGGTCGAGAACCGCTGCGCCCACCGTCAGCTCAAGCTCTCGGTCGGCCACGTCACCGGCTGCAACGTCGTCTGTCCCTACCACGGCTGGGAGTACGACGGCGATGGGCAGCTCGCCCATGTCCCGCACGATCTCTTCGGCAAGAAGATGCCGAACATCAAGCTCCGTCACTACCCGGTGGACGAGCGCTACGGGCTTATCTGGATCTTCTTCGGCGATCCAGCGCGCTCCGGGGAGCGGTCGATCCCGCGGATCCCAGAGCTCGAGGGGCCGGACGCCTGGGGCTCGGTGCTCGCCGACTTTGTCTGGCGGGCCCACCACTCGATGATCATCGACAACGTCAGCGACTTCACCCACGCCTACTTGCACCGCAAGTTTCGGCCCTTTGAGGACGCGACCCTGACCAAGCTCGAGACCGTGGACGATCGGGTCCACGTCTCCTACGACACTAAGGTCGGGCGCGGTCGGATCTCGGGGCTCTTCGTCGATCGTCGCAAGGTCAACACCAACGCGATGGACCTCTGCTACGAGTACCCCTATCAGTGGTCGAACACTGACGATAAGATCAAGAACTACTGCTTTGTCCTGCCGATCGACGAGCAGACCACCCGCGCCTTCTTCCTCTTCTATTTCAAGGGGTTTAGGGTGCCGGCGTTGCCGCTCGCGCTGCCGCGCTGGGCGATGAACCCGCTCCTCAAGATCGCCAAGCGGACGCTCGTCGGGCCGCTCCTAGAGGAGGACGGCGTGGCCGTCGAGGCCGAGCAAGAGGGATACAACGAGCATTGGCAGGCGCCGATCGCCGAGCTCAACCCGGCCGTCCACGCCTTCCAGGCCCTGACGATCCGCAAATGGGAAGAGTACCTCGCGTCGATGAGCGAGCGCGAGCTGGTCAAGCTGGGCGCCCGCGGAGCGTGAGCCCGAAGAGGCGATGATAATGGCCAGATCCCGACGAGGGGTCTGGCCATTCGCTATTGTCCTAGGAGGCGAGCGTCGAGCATCGCGCCGGCATGAGCTGAGCTCGGCTCAGCCGTGGCCCATCCTCGCCCGGTTGAAGTCGTAGGCGAGCTGATCCATGAAGAGGTGGGTCGCGTCCGTGACCATCTGTACCAGCATGCGCTCGAGCTCCATGTCGGTGAGGTCGTTGAGGGCGGCGGCGTTGCTGATGTTGCCGACGACCGAGCTGTGGCCGACGGCGACGTGGACGTCAGCGATCGGCGCGGCGAGCCGACGGTTGAAGCGCCAGATCTTCTTGCCCTCGGGCTCGTAGACGAGCAGCGAGCGGAAGTCGAAGTGGTATTTGGCCGGATCGAGGTCGCTCGACGAGGTGATCCCGTAGGAGGGGACCGCGAGCTGCATGCGCGTGTCTGGACCGTCCTTGATCGCGACGTGTTCGAGGCCGATGTCGGGCATCCGCTCGACCATGATCGTCGCGACCATCTCGCGGACGCGACCGGCGGGGACGAGCTCGCGGAGGCGACGCTGGAGCCGTACGGAGATGACCTCTTGGGCGATGTTGACGGCTGCGTCGACGAGCGCGTGGACCCCTGAGGGCTCGCGGCTCGCGGCGTTGCCGGTCTCGACGGTCGCGTCGCGGGGGACGTCGACGACGAGGAACGCCTTGTGCAGGCGGCTGTGGTACTTCGGCAGCTTGTTGAGGCGGCAGCCGGCGAGCAGGGTCAGCGACGCGGCCTGAAAGCTTCGTCGGGAGAAGGTGTCGATCGGCGCCATGCCCGAGCCTACACCGGTTCGAGGGCGAAGCCAGGCTCGTCGTAGACCCGCGCGAAGAGCTCGGCGAAGCTGCGCTCGAGGGCCGCCCGTTTGACCTTCAGGGTCGGCGTCAGCTCGCCCTCCTCCTGCGAAAGGTCGCGCCCGAGGATGACAAAGCGGCGGACCCGTTCGACGTTGGCGAGCTCGCGGTTGCCGCGGCCGACCGCCTCCTGAATTCGGAGGCGAAACTCAGGGTGCCCCACCACCTTCGCCATCGCCTCGGCGAGCTTGGAGCTGCGGGCGGCCGGATTGGCGAGGAGCTGGGCGCTGAGGGCCTCCACCGTCTCCTGGCTGAGGACGCCGCGGTCGCGGCCGAAGTCGAGGGTCTCGAGCGGGCTGGGGGCGATGACGGCGGTGATGAAGGGTCGTCGATCGCCGTGGGCGTGGACCCGGCTGATCAAGGGGTCTTGGCTCTTGATCGCGTTTTGGATGTTCGCCGGCGCGAGGTTCTTGCCGCCGGCGGTGATGATCAGGTGCTTTTTCCGGTCCTTGATCGTCAGGTAGCCGTCGCGGTCGATCTCGCCGATGTCCCCGGTGTGGAGCCAGCCGTCGATGATCGTCGCCGCGGTCGCCTCTGGATCGCGGAAGTAGCCGCGGAAGACCGATGGCGCCCGGATCAGGATCTCACCGTCGGCGGCGATCGTGCACTCGATGCCGGGGAGCGCCTTGCCGACCGAGGTCAGGCGGGTCGCGCCAGGGCTGTTGAGGTGGGTGACGACGGTCGCCTCGGTGAGGCCGTAGCACTCGTAGATCGGCAGGCCGACCGCCCAGAAGAACTCGAGGATCTCGCGGTCGATCGGCGCCGCGCCGGTGATCATCTCGCGGACGCGGCCGCCGAAGGCCGCGCGGATCCTGCGGAAGACGAGGCGGTCGGCGACCTTCGCCTGGAGCTCGAGGGCGGCTGCGGGGGGTTCGCCTGCGAGCTGACGGCGGACGCGGGCCTTGCCGACGCTGACGGCCCACCTAAACAAGCGCTGGACGACCGGCGGCTTGCGACTGATCTCGCCGTAGATCCGCGAGTGGGCCTTCTCGTAGAGCCTCGGGACCGAGCCGAAGAGGGTCGGCTGGACCTCGGCGAGCTCGTCCAGGACCGCCGAGATCCGGGTGGCGTAGGCGGTGGCGATGCCGGCGTCGATCCGACCGTAGAAGGCGAGCACCCGCTCTGCGGCGTGGGCCATCGGCAGGAACGAGAGCGAGATATCGTCGCGGCGAAAGCTACAGATCGGCTCCCATGCGCGGAGGAGGCCCATGATGTTGCCGTGGCTGATCATCGCCGCCTTCGGCGGTCCGGTCGTGCCGGAGGTGTAGATCATGATGGCGGTGTCGTCGGTCGCCCGCGCCTCGCCGCGGGCCTGCACCTGGAGGGCCGAGAGGCGCTCGCCGGCGAAGCGCCGCGGGTCGACGATCCGCGGGTCGCGATCGCGGTGCGCGCGGTAGAGCGCGTCGGTCCAGGGGACGATCGCGACGAGCGAGGGGGCCTGGGCGGCGGCCTCGAGGAGCACCTCGAGCTCGTCTTCGCCGTCGACAAAGATCGCCTTGGCTTCGCTGTGCCGCAGGAGATAGCGGACCTGGGTCGCGGTCTGCATCGCGTAGATCCCGAAGGAGACCAGGCCTGCGAGCTGCGCCGCCATGTCGTAGACGCCCCACGCGATCCTCGTCGGCCCGAGGATCGCGACCCGGTCGCCGAGGTCGAGGTCGAGGTCGACCAGGCCGCTCGCGGCTCGGGCCGCACGATCGTAGAAGTCCGACCAGGTGATGCCCCGCCATTCGCCGTCGACCTGCTCTTTTTCATAGAGGCTTGGGAAGGGCCCGCTTCGTTCGCAGCGACAGCGAAAGAGCTCCGCGAGAGTCTCGCTCTCACGGGCGACATGACGGATCGGGCCTGGGGGGGCGCTTTTGAGCATGGCGTTTCTTGACCGCTAGAGCGCTACCACATCTCCGGGCTGCGGTCCGTCAGGGGGCGGACGCTTCGGTCTTTGCGCGGGCGACCCCGTGGAGCTCGGAGGCCGCGGCAGGAGTCCCGCGCGGTCTCTCTTGGGGGCGGAGAGGGGCGCTCGTCAGCCGCGGTCCGAGCCCGCTCGCGAAGGAGCGGAGCGAGGTGCTCGAATACGGTCACGAGGGGCGAGATGACCTGTCGGTCTGCCGGTCGGAAGCGAAGACCTCCTCTCCCTTTGGGGTCGTCGATCCACACCGTGGGGGGCCGGCGAGCGCTCCCCGAGCTCGCCTATCGATGCGATGATGCGCCGATGCGATGGGGCGAGAGCCCATCGCGCGAACAACCGGAGTCGAATGAGAACACTAACGAGAATCCTCCCGGTCGTCGGCGCCCTTTTCCTCGCCGTCGGCTGTGATAGCGGGGCTGAGGGCAAGGCGGAAGGGGACGTGGTTGCCGGAGCAGACGTCAAGGGCGAGGTCGAGGTCAAGGGGGACGCTGAGGGCGGCGTCGCCGACGAGGCCGCCGACCGAGCCAAGGCGGTCGCTGAGGGCACCGCCGCGATCGAGGTTGAGGTCAAGGCGGACATGCTCGATCTCGACGCGAGCGTCGACCTCATCAAGTCGGGCAAGGTCAAGGACGCCAGGGAGCTCGAGAAGAAGCTCAACAACCCGAAGAGCAAGCTGGCGAACATCGACATCGACGGCGACGGGATCATCGACTTCATCCAGGTCGTCGAGGTCCGCGAGGGCGATGACATCAACTTCGAGCTGCGGGTGATCCCGTCGACCAAGAAGGACGCCGAGTACGCGGTCACGGTGGCGACGATCGCCGTCGTCTCCGATCGGGATGCCAGCAAGGTCACGGTCCGCGCGACCTACACAGCCGTGGTCGAGCATCACGACGTGTACGTCTACGAGTACGCGGTCCCGGCGACCTGGGACGGTGACGTCATCGTCGTCGTCGACGCTCCCTTCTTCGGCTGGGTCTACGGCTCACATGACGTCTACGTCGGCGTCTACGTCCACGAAGAGTGGATCACGGTCCCCGGGGTGGTCTTCGTCGACGTCCACCACGGCAAGTTCAAAAAGCACAAGTTCAAGAAGCACAA
>Ga0316189_10004394_pt1 | contig 13564 bp, 10 predicted proteins | sample LowCovwburrow_MG_FD_204930 | JGI IMG/M metagenome (GOLD analysis project Ga0316189, IMG submission 204930) | Coastal sediment microbial communities from Maine, United States - Lowes Cove worm burrow | ecosystem: Environmental > Aquatic > Marine > Coastal > Sediment | place: USA: Maine...
CGCTTCGTCGTGCTGCGTGACGTGCGGGATGCCCACCCAGTTTCTGTGCAGGTGTGCCGCCGAAATTTTCTGAATCCGCGATAGTTCTGCTGTTTCGATCTCCCCGTAACGGCTGAAATCGAAATCAGGCAGCTCAGGAAAGTCCAGCTTCAGGCCACCAATCGATCCTGTGCCCGCAGCAGCTCCGGCCGATCCTGCCGACCCGCTCATGACCGATTTCACAAACCCCGAGACATCTTCACGCGTGATCCGGCCTTTATTGCCGGTACCTTCGACGCGTTGCAGATCGACCCCGAGTTCGCGGGAGTACTGGCGCACTACCGGGCTCGCATAAGGCACTTTGGATGGGTCGACCGCGGCGGCTCCGCTGGGCCTCTGGGCCGCAGGTAAGTCCTGCGCAACCGGCTTTGCCGGCGCCGCGGATTCAGCTGCATTTTCAGTCGGCTGTTCCGGTACTTCTTCCTCCGCTGCGGGTTCGGGCTCTGCTTCCGCCTGCGCAGTTGCGGGCGCTTCGGCCGCTGAATCTGCAGCCGACCCGGCATTTTCCACCACCTCCAGAATTGCCACAACGTCGCCTTCCGATACGGTATCGTCGAGCTTAAGCCGCAACTCCTTAATAATACCCGCAACGGGTGAAGGCACTTCCATAGTGGCCTTATCGCTCTCCAGCGATACCAGGCTGTCCTCGGCTTCAACCCGGTCGCCTTCAGCCACCAGTAGTTCGATCACCGGGATGTCACTGAAGTCACCAATATCCGGGACTTTGATTTCTATCGTATTAGTCACATTTCACTCCGAGCGGGCTTGTTAACACGGTGATTAAACAAGCACCGGGTTGACCTTTTCAGGGTCAATTCCAAGACTTTCCCTTGCTGCCAGCAGGTCGCTCATACTGAGCAATTCCCGCCGATACAGTGCATACAAAGCAGCATAGGCAATATTGTAACGGTCCACTTCGAAAAATCCGCGCAACTTCTCGCGCGTATCAGAGCGTCCGAATCCATCCGTGCCCAGCACGATGTAGTCTTCTCCAGCCAGGAAACCGCGGATCTGGTCAGCAAAAACCCTGACGTAATCAGAAGCTGCGATCACCGGGCCAGCCCTGTCGCGCAAACACCCCGTGACCCAGGGAATTTTAGGCTCCTTCTCCGGATTCAGACGGTTCCAGCGGGCGCATTCAACTCCGTCGCGACGCAGTTCTGTAAAGCTTGTCGCACTCCAGATATCTGAGGACACTCCAAAATCCTGTTCCAGGATATTGGCAGCGGCAATTGACTCACGGAGGATGGCGCCAGAGCCCAGCAACTGGACTTTCTTGGGATTATCCGGGCCTTCACTGAACAGGTACATCCCCTTGCGAATGCCTTCTTCAGCACCTTCGGGCATTCCGGGGTGCGTATAGTTCTCATTTTCGACGGTGATGTAATAGAAAACATCCTCACCTTCCTGGTACATGCGGCGCATACCATCCTGCAGGATCACGGCCAGCTCAAAGGCAAACGTCGGGTCGTAGGATACACAGTTGGGAATCATGCCCGACATGATGTGGCTGTTGCCGTCTTCGTGCTGCAGGCCTTCTCCGTTAAGCGTGGTTCTTCCTGCCGTACCACCTATCAGGAAACCCCGGGCCCGCATGTCGCCAGCTGCCCAGGCGAGGTCACCTACACGCTGAAAACCAAACATCGAATAGACAATGAAAAACGGAATCATCGCCACACCGCTGGCGGAATAACTCGTTGCCGCGGCGATCCATGACGACATTCCACCGGCTTCTGTAATACCTTCCTGCAGGATCTGGCCCTTCTGGTCCTCTTTGTAGAACATCAGCTGGTCGGAATCCACAGGCGTATAAAGCTGGCCAACCGAAGAGTAAATTCCCAACTGGCGGAACATACCTTCCATGCCAAACGTACGTGCCTCATCGGCGACGATCGGTACAATCCGATCGGCAATTCGCTTGTCGCGCAGCAAGATAGACAAGCCGCGTACAAAGGCCATTGTCGTGCTGATTTCGCGGTCGCCGGACTCCTTCAGCAAAGGCTCGAATACACTGAGTTCCGGTGCCTCGATCGAACCGTCCTGGCGCTTGCGTTGAGGGATAAAGCCACCCAGTTCCTTGCGGCGTTCCAGCAGGTACTTGACCTCCTCGCTGTCTTCCCCCGGGTGGTAATACGGGACGTTTTCCAATTCGTCATCCGGAATAGGCACGCCGAACCGGTCACGGAACTGGCGAACCGAGTCGGTATCCATTTTCTTCTGCTGGTGAGTGGCGTTCTGCGCCTCACCTGCACCACCCATGCCATAACCTTTAACGGTTTTAGCCAGGATGACTGTTGGTTGCCCAGGCGAAGCCACTGCCGAACTGTAGGCCGCAAAAATCTTGTGCGGGTCATGGCCACCCCGATTGAGGCGCCAGATATCCTGATCGGTCATGGTTGCGACCATTTCGCGCAATTCCGGATATTTGCCGAAGAAATGTTCGCGCGTGTACGCACCACCCTTCGCCTTGTAATTCTGGTACTCGCCGTCGACAGCCTCTTCCATCCGCTTGCGCAGCAAGCCATCTGTGTCCTTGGCGAAAAGTTTGTCCCAGTAAGACCCCCAGATCACCTTTATTACACGCCAGCCGCCACCGCGGAAGACGCCTTCCAGTTCCTGGATGATCTTGCCATTGCCCCGAACCGGCCCGTCCAGACGCTGCAGATTGCAATTGACAACGAAAATGAGATTGTCCAGCTTTTCCCGGCCGGCCAGAGAAATGGCGCCCAGGGATTCAGGCTCATCGCTTTCCCCGTCACCCATGAAACACCAGACCTTGCGATCGGACGTATCGGCGATCCCGCGGTTATGCAGGTATTTAAGGAACCGCGCCTGGTAGATCGCCATGATCGGACCCAGCCCCATCGAAACGGTCGGCAGTTGCCAATAGTCAGGCATCAGCCAGGGGTGTGGATAGGAGCTCAGGCCATTGCCATCAGACTCCTGTCTGAAGTTGTCCAGCTGCTCCTCGGTGATACGCCCCTCGAGGTACGATCGCGCGTAAATCCCTGGCGAGGAGTGTCCCTGGATATAAACCAGGTCGCCACCGCCGGGATGCTCCGGGCCTCTGAAAAAATGGTTAAAGCCAACGTCGTACAAACTGGCGGCAGAGGCGAAGCTGGCGATGTGCCCACCGAGTTCGCCACCCCGTTTGCTGGCCCGTAGCACCGTGGCCATCGCATTCCAGCGAATGATGGAACGGATGCGATACTCCAGCTCTGTATTTCCCGGGTGCTTCTTGCCCAGCTTGGCGGGAATCGTGTTGATGTAGGCCGTGGTGGCCTTGTAGGGGAGATAGCCACCTGACCGGCGCGTGTAATCAACCAGTTGCTCAATCAGGTAATGTGCTCTTTCAGGTCCTTCGCGTTCCAGCACCGCTTGAAGTGACTCCAGCCACTCCTGGGTTTCCTGCTGGTCCGTTTCAGTGATTGTTTTGTCTGTTTTCTGATCCATCCTTTTTTCCTCAAACCCCATAGCGGGCCCGCCCTTCTACATCCAGTTTGATGAACCGCAGCGTATTGGTACCGCCGGATTTACACATCTGATCACCCATGGTCACAATGATGCGGTCATCCTCCGACACGGCACCATGCGCAATTAGCGTGCGTAGCGCTTCTGCAACCACCTCGTCCGCATCATCACTGGTAGAGTCCTGCTTGACCGGAAACACGTCCCGGAACATGGCCATCTTCCGCCGACTGGCTGAGTTCGTCGAAAAAGCAAAAATCGGAACCGAGGACTGGACGCGCGACAACCACTGTGCGGTCGAGCCCGATTCCGTCAATGCGACGATCGCCTGGACAGACACATCGGTAGCCATGAACATCGCCGCCATGGCGATGGCCTGGTCAATCCGTTCAAAACGGACGTTGAGATGCTTGATATCACCTTCCCGCTCAAAATGCCGCTCGGCGCCAAGGCAAATTCTGTTTATCGCCTCGATCACCTTGATCGGGTGTTTTCCCATCGCGGTTTCTGCCGACAGCATCACCGCATCAGTGCCATCGAGTACAGCGTTCGCCACATCCAATACCTCGGCCCGCGTGGGGACCGGGTTTTCTATCATGGACTGCATCATTTGTGTCGCTGTGGCCACGATCCGGTTGTGTTTCATTGCGGTCCGGATTATCCGTTTTTGCAACCCGGGCAGTTCTTCATCACCAATCTCAACCCCGAGATCGCCGCGTGCGACCATGACAGCATCGGCCGCATCACAGATCTCTTCGAGATTTGAGATCGCTTCAGTGCGCTCAATTTTTGCAACCAGCGCGGCATCGCTGCCTGCTTCCCGCAACAATTCGCGCGCCCGGACGATATCCTGAGCATCACTTACGAATGATACCGCAACGTAATCCGCGCCCATTTTGGCCGCCAGCGAGATATGTGGAATGTCGTGCTCGGCCAGGCCCGAAATGGAAAGCCCACCTCCCTGGAGGTTAAGACCCTTACGATTGGTAAGCCGGCCGCCATTTTCCACCATGCAGTGGATTTTCAGCCCCTCGACCAACTGCACCCGCATCGAGATCAGGCCATCATCAAGGAGCAGCAGGTCGCCAACTTCTACGTCGTTCGCCAGTCCCGGATAGCTCACACCCACCCTGCGATCATCCCCTGGCGTTGACGGGTCTTCAGCATCCAGCATGAAATGGTCTCCACCGACCAGGTCCACGCCATCGTTCTCAAAAAACTCGACACGAATTTTCGGACCCTGCAGGTCGACCAGCAAGGCCACCTGCCAGCGCAGTTTTTTAGCCGCCTCGCGGACCATGCGGGCCCTGTTCTCGTGATCCTCCGTAGATCCGTGAGACATATTGACCCGGAATACGTCGACACCGGCCCTGATCAGGCCCTCCAGGACTACTGGATCGTCGGTTCCGGGACCGAGCGTGGCAATAATTTTTGTGCGCCGTCTGTGACTTGCTGCATTTTTGATATCAAAGTTCATGGCGGCGATTATAAAGGCAATTGATGACTAATTTGAGATCATTTTTGGCTGAGGGGCTAATTAATACGACAAAAGCGCCATACGCGAATGTATGGAGCGGGCTTTCCAGGAGTGGGTTGTTTTGCTTTGCCGCTTACTTCCCGGCTTTATAGGGATACTGCTTGAACACTGCATCCACGGCAGTGAATGTTGCGTCCCGAAGCTGCTTGGCGACCTTGTCGGTCACATCGACAACGGCAACACCCTGCCAACTGACGCGTTGTTTTTTGAAATCGACGAGATCTATAAATACTGAAGCCTCGGTTGTCTTGGTCGCGCGGGAACTCACACCCACACCAACACCCATACCAGATCCATAGTAGCCACCAGGCCGGCCGTAATAACCGCCGCTCATATAAGGAGCAGAGTAGGACCTCATCTTGACCTTGTCGTCGGAACGTATTGTTACGTTGACCATCAAGTCGGGGTTATCAGATTTCCGATAGCCCCTCATGTTCATTTCGCGGGTAATGGCTTCGCGAAACAACTCGCCGAAGACGGCTGAGTTATACCCACCCTCAATACCCATGGGGTCAAAGAAATTGTAGGTACGAAACTGGCTGAAGTTCGCACCAGGATCTTCATCAGAGCGCACAGTCAGTCCGGATGAGCAGGCTGTCGTGAGCAATAAAAGCAGCAAGAGCGGCAGGAGTGCAAGCGAACCCGCGTGCCGTTGGCACGTCACTTTAAGTTGAGCCATGCCGCTTACCTGGCCGCAGCCGGACCGGCGACAGGGAATTGCGCAAAGATCTTTTCAACCGTGTTGTTGACAGTTTCACGCAGTTGGCCCTGCATTTTATCTGTCACTGTAAATGTAGCGACACCCTGCCAGACCATCTTGTGCTGTGCGCTGTCGACCATGTCAATATAGACATTGGCCTCGGTGTACTGGTGAACCGTTGTGCGCGTAGTTCCCCCGCCATAACCGCCCCAGGGGCCGCCGTAGCCGTACATGCCGCCCCTACCGTAATAGCCGCCGTAAAGGTAGGGTTCCTGGTAAGTATTGACCCGCACCTTGTCTTCTGCGCCAATAGACACGTTGATCTGAAGTTGCGGCGAGGCAGACGTCGTGAAGCCTCGTGAGTTCATTTGCGAACTGATGGCGTCGCGAAAATGCTGACCCAGCAGGTTGGAATATCCATCGCCCTCAATACCCATTTGACTAAAAAAGTCGTAGGTTTTGTATTGGCTCATATTGACACCTGGATCGGTGTCAGAGCGGACCTTCACGCTTGGAGCGCAAGCAGTGATTAGTGTCGCCATGACGGCAACTGCTAAAAACGTTCCTACTGATAGACGATTCAAACTGAATTTCATGGAGCACTCCAAAAAAAGTTAGACAGCTATCCTAACAGTGGAAGTTCTTTTGGTCACTTGTTTGCGACAGCTTCCAAAGCCGCAACCGCCGGCAGGGTCTTGCCTTCCACGAATTCCAGGAAAGCGCCTCCACCGGTGGAAATGTAGCTGATACCGTCCCTGACGCCAAACTGATCGATCGCCGCCAGGGTATCACCTCCACCGGCTATGCTATAAGCCGAGGATCGCTCAATGGCTTCTGCCATTGCGCGCGTGCCACCGGCGAAGCGCGGGAACTCGAACACACCAACCGGCCCGTTCCAGATAATCGTACCGGCGCCCGCAATAATTTCGGAATACTCCACAGCGGTGAGCGGGCCGATATCCAGGATCAATTCGTCGTGCTGGACTTCATCTACATGCCGAACGATCGGTTCGGCATCCGCAGAGAACGCCTTGGCTACGACAACGTCTTTCGGGATCGGTATGGAACCACCGCCGGAGTGGGCTTTCTGGATCAGCAACTGGGCCTCGTGAATCAGGTCGGGCTCGTAGAGAGACTTGCCTACTCCATAACCGGATGCAGCGATGAACGTGTTGGCGATTCCACCGCCCACGATCAATTCATCCACTTTGTCCAACAGCGTTTCCAGCACCGTTAACTTGGTCGAAACTTTGGAACCACCTACGATGGCCAGCAATGGCTTGTCCGGGTTGAGCAGGCCTTTGGCCAGCGCATCCAGCTCGCGCGCAAGCAACGGCCCGGCGCAGGCGACCGGTGCGTAACGCGTTACACCTTCTGTAGAAGCCTGTGCCCGGTGTGAAGTACCAAACGCATCCATCACGAAGACATCGCACAGTGCCGCCATTTTTCGCGACAGCGCCTCGTCATTGCCCTTCTCACCCGCATTGAAGCGAACGTTTTCACAGAGCACAATCTCACCCGGCGAAATGTCTATACCGCCGAGCCAGTCGCCTTGCAGCCGCACTTCGCGTCCCAGCAACTCAGCCAGGCGATCGGCCACGGGTTGCAGCGAGAATTTCGATTCAGGCTGACCTTCTACCGGTCTTCCAAGGTGCGACAGAATCATCACCGCAGCGCCCTTCTCCAGCGCGGTGCGGATGGTCGGCAAAGCGGCCCTGATACGGGCGTCAGAAGTGACCCTGCCATCGCTGACAGGGACATTCAGGTCTTCCCGGATCAGGACGCGTTTACCGTCCAGATCCAGGTTTTCCATGCGTAAGTAGCTCATAAGTCCTCAGGCATTCATCAATGCGATCGTGGTATCGAGCATGCGGTTACTGAAACCCCACTCATTGTCATACCAGCTAAGCACTTTCACCAGGTCGCCTTCCATGACCCGGGTCAGACCGGCATCAAAAATTGATGAGTTCGGATTGTGATTGAAATCGCAGGAAACCAGAGGCTCGTCGTTGTAGGCAAGAACACCTTTCAAATAGCCCTCGGAGGCCGCCTTGATGGCACCGTTGATCTCTTCAACACTGGTTGCACGGCCGGCCTTGAATACCAGGTCAACCACTGAAACGTTGATGGTCGGGACACGCATGGAAAAGCCGTCCAGTTTGCCATTCAGTTCCGGCAGGACCAGCCCTACGGCCGCAGCTGCACCGGTTTTGGTCGGAATCTGGCTCATCGTTGCCGAACGCGCCCGTCTCAGGTCTGAATGAAATACGTCGGTCAGTACCTGGTCATTGGTGTAGGCGTGAATGGTCGTCATCAAACCGCTTTCGATACCCACGGTTTCATGCAGAACCTTGGCTAACGGCGCCAGGCAGTTGGTTGTGCAGGAAGCGTTGGAAATGACCTGATCGGTTGATTTCAGGGTGTCGTCATTAACACCGTAAACGATCGTGTTGTCGACCTGCTGGCCAGGCGCGGAAATAATGACCTTCCTGGCACCCGCTTCAATGTGCTTGCCAGCGGTTTCCTTGCTGCGGAACAGACCCGTGCATTCAAACACGACGTCAACACCCAGTTCTGCCCAGGGCAGCTTGGAGGGATCTCGTTCTGCGAACACTTTTACGCGGTCGCCATTCACAACCAGGTCACCACCATCAACAACGACTTCATAACCGAACGTACCGTGAGCGGTATCGTACTTGGTCAGGTGGGCATTGGTATTTGCATCACCGAGGTCATTGATCGCGACGATGTCAATTTTTCCGTTCCAGCCGTATTCATGAATAGCCCGCATGATGTTACGGCCGATGCGCCCATATCCGTTAATTGCAACTTTGATGGTCATTTTTTATTTCTCCTTAAGTTTAAGTTGTATTGCTGAATTCGTTAATTTGCCGCTAGCAGATCGCGGACAGCCTGGCTGACGTTTTCAACCGTCAACCCATAGTGTTTGAACAGTTCGCCCGCTGGAGCCGATGCACCGAATCGGTCAATTCCAATGATGCGTCCCTTGTCACCGGCAAAAGATGCCCAGCCTGCTGTGACGCCTGCCTCGACGACCACACGGGCAGTCAGAGCCGGGGGCAGGACGGACGCGCGATAGGCTTCGTCCTGCTGCTCAAAGAGTCCGGGGTTAGGCATGGATACTACCCGTACCTTAACGCCCTCAGATGACAGTTCGTTTGCAGCTGCAACGGCAAGGCCAATTTCAGACCCGGTTGCGATAATCAAAGCCTGCGCTTGCCCATCCGGCTCACGTAGTACATAGCCTCCGCGGGCCACGTTTTCAAGTTGTTCCGCCGTTCGAGGTTGATGAGGTAATCCCTGCCGGGAGAAAATCAGTGCCGACGGCGCAGCCTGGCTCTCCAGTGCGCACTTCCAGGCAACGACAGATTCAACCGTATCGCAGGGGCGCCAGACTTCAAGGTTGGGAATCATGCGCAAACTGGCAACATGCTCCACCGGTTGATGCGTAGGCCCGTCTTCGCCAAGTCCAATGGAGTCATGCGTATACACATGAATGTTTCGGGTAGGCAAAAGGGCAGACATGCGCACGGCATTCCGCGCGTAATCGGAGAACACCAGGAAAGTCGCGTTGTAAGGGATGAACCCGCCATGCAGGCTGATTCCGTTGCAGATGGCTGTCATGCCGAATTCCCGGACGCCGAAATAAACATAGTTGCCGTTTTCAGTACCGTCATTGACGTCTTCACTGCCGGACCAGATAGTGAGATTCGAGCCTGCCAGGTCGGCAGACCCACCAATCAACTCCGGCAACAGCGGGCCGAAAGCATTCAACGCAATCTGGGATGATTTACGTGTCGCCACATCTCCGCCTTCTGCCTGCAGGGCGGCAATGATGTCGGAAGACTCTGCACTCCAGTTTTCGGGCAGACGTCCCGACATCCTGCGGTTGAACTCTTCAGCCAGGCCGGCAAAGTCTGCCTGGTAGGCTTCAAATTTTTTCTTCCACCCGGCTTCGGCTTCGTTGCCAGCCTGTTTGCAATCCCATGCCGCGGCGATATCAGCAGGAATTTCAAAGGGCGCATGCTCCCATCCAAGATTTTTCCGGGTTGCGGCAATTTCCTCAGCACCCAGCGGAGCACCGTGAGTTGCTTCGGTTCCCTGCTTGTTGGGAGAACCGAACCCGATCACGGTACGTGCACATATAAGCGTAGGCCTCTCTGTCTCGGCACGCGCGGTGTCTATTGCCTGCTGAATCTCAAACGGGTCATGGCCGTCTACGCCGCGAATAACCTGCCAGCCGTATGCTTCGAAACGAGCCGGCGTATCGTCAGAAAACCAACCCTGTACTTCGCCATCAATAGAGATGCCGTTGTCATCCCAGAAAGCAACCAGCTTGCCAAGGCCGAAACGTCCCGCCAGGGAACAGGCTTCGTGGGAAATGCCTTCCATCAGGCAACCATCACCAAGAAACACCCAGGTGTGGTGATCCACGATCTCGTGTCCACCCCGGTTGAATCGATTTGCCAGTACTTTCTCCGCCAATGCCATACCCACGGCGTTGGCAATCCCCTGCCCCAGCGGGCCAGTGGTGGTTTCGACACCCGGAGCTTCGCCGTATTCAGGGTGACCCGGGGTTTTGGAGTGCATCTGCCGGAAATTTCGCAACTCCGACATCGGCAAGTCATAACCGGTCAGGTGCAACAATGAATACAGAAGCATGGAGCCGTGGCCATTGGACAATACAAACCGGTCACGGTCAGCCCAGTCCGGGTTATCCGGATTGTGCTTGAGGTTGTCCCGCCAGAGAACTTCGGCAATATCTGCCATCCCCATGGGCATACCCGGATGTCCCGAGTTAGCCTGTTGAACAGCATCCATAGAAAGAGCGCGAATCGCATTTGCGAGTTGGTTTCGAGTAGGCATAGAGGTTTCCGTATCGATAGTTTGGGTCGGCATGTTGGTTGAAAGAACAGGACTCTGGTAAAGAGCCTAGCCAACAAATCAATTTAGACCAGTTTCATCTGTATGGGCAAGTGCTGACAGGCGCACTGCCCTGATTTATCAACTTGATTTGACGAGGGTCAGCTGCGATTTGCTGCCTTGCCGAATTTTTTAAGCCTTCCTGCCTTGTAGTCCGCCCAGTACTCATCCAGTTCTTTACGCACCACCGGCAACAGGAAATAGATACCGAGAATGTTGGGAAAGGCCATCGCAAAAATCATTGCATCGGAAAAATCGATGACAGACCCAAGCGACATTGAAGAACCAACGACGATAAAAAACAGGAACAGCACCTTGTAGACCACGTCGGTGGCCAGCGACTCACCAAACAGGTAAGTCCAGGCCTTCAGACCATAGTACGACCAGGAAATCATCGTGGAAAATGCAAACAGAACAACCGCGACCGTCAACACCCAGGGAAACCAGGAAATGTTGGATTCAAACGCAGCTGAAGTGAGTGCAACGCCCTGGCTGGGGTCAACTGAAGGATTCCAGGTTCCAGTGATGATGATAACCAGTGCGGTGATCGTGCAAACTACGACGGTGTCAACGAATGGCTCATACAGCGCGACAAACCCTTCGGTAATGGGCCGGTTGGTCCTTACTGCTGAGTGGGCAATCGCCGCAGAGCCGATCCCGGCCTCGTTTGAAAAAGCCGCCCGTTTGAAGCCCTGGATCAACACACCAACCACGCCTCCGGCAATTCCCGGCGCGCTGAACGCCCCGGTAATAATCGCACTGAACGCGGCCGGCACCTCGGACAGGTTCATCACAATGATGACCACGCCGGCCGAGACATAAATGACGGCCATCAGAGGTACGATTTTCGAGGTAACCCGTGCGATCCCCTGGATGCCCCCGATTACCACAAGACCCACCAGCGTCGCTACGACGATGCCAAACAACCAACCCTTATCCGCCAGCCAGCTTGCTTCACCGCCGGTAACGGAGACTAACTGCATGAAGCTCTGGTTGGCCTGGAACATGTTACCGCCGCCAAATGATCCTCCAACGCAGAAAATTGCAAACAGCACTGCCAGCACTTTGCCCAGGGGTTTCAGTTTGTCACTGCGCTCAGCCAGGCCTTTTGACAGGTAGTACATCGGGCCGCCTGAGACGGTGCCGTCCGTGTACTCGTTCCGGTATTTCACACCCAGGGTGCACTCCACGAACTTGGACGACATGCCGAGTAACCCGGCCAGGATCATCCAGAACGTCGCGCCGGGCCCGCCCAGCGAAACGGCCACGGCTACACCCGCAATATTTCCCAGTCCAACGGTTCCGGAAAGTGCAGTTGCCAGGGCCTGGAAATGTGTTACTTCACCGGCAGCCAGTGGGTCGGAGTAGTCGCCCCGCACCAGTTGAAAACCATGCTTTAACGCACGCAGATTGATGAACTTGAAATAGAAAGTAAAAAACGTGGCGGCGAACAGCAGCCAGACAAGGACGAACGGAACCTGCACGCCTGCCAGCGGGAACGAGGAAAAAATCAGCCCTGCAACCGTTTCCGCGTAAGGCTGCACGGCCTCGTTAATCCGGGCGTCGATGCCATCGTCAGCCATCAACGGAGAGGAAGCCGCGGACAAAGCGACGGCGAGGGCTGTTCCAAGCCCCGTTCTTATTCTTGGCACTAGACTCTCCAGGTCGTGTTCAGATTCAGTTCCAGATTCAGGGAACTACGGTAACAGGCAATTTCGATACTTGCACCAGCGTGTTGGCCACACTACCGAACAATTGAGTCTTGACGCGGGATGAGCCTGTCTTACCTATGATGATATTGGTTACGCCAAACTCGACGCCAATCGCGCTGAGTGTCTCGGCCGGATGGCCATGACGGACTACGCCCCTGGCAAATATGTCCCGCTCGCGTAGCTGACTAACCACCGGGCCCACGATCTCCTTGTGCGCGCGGTCCAGTTCATCTTCACGGCGTTTGTGACGCTCCGCGTTTTCCTGTGCCGTATTGAAAGAAAACGGTGACCAGTCAATAACGTGCGCAACAATCAGCTGCAACTTTGATTCTTCTGCCCGTCCTGCCGCGTAATCCAGAGCACGTTGGCTGCAACTACTGCAGTCAATTCCCACAAGCAATACCTTGCTCATTTTTCTGCTACCTCTTAATTGAAGGTGATTCTGTCACCGGTTCAGTGAAACCAATATTAACCCATCAGACAGGGTCATCGCGCCATTTGATTGAACAACCGATCGATGCAACCTGGTCCTGTGGACCCTTGCCGCTCTCAGCGACCTGCTTCATGGCCAGAAAGAGATCACGTCGCATGCCGCCGGTATCGGCATTCCGCCCGCTTTCATCAAGGCGGCCGCGATATTGAAGGCCAAGTTCAGAGTTATAGCCAAAAAAATCAGGCGTGCAAACCGCCCCGTAAGCCCGCGCGACTTCCTGGGTCGAATCCAGCAAGTATGGAAACGGGTAATCGAACTCAGCTGAGACCCGCTGCATATTCTCGAAAGAATCTTCGGGATAATCCTCGGGGTCGTTAGACATGATGGCTACGCAATGGACTCCGAGTTCTTTCAGCTCCGCAGCATCCCTTACGAGTTTCGTATTGATCGCCTTCACGTAAGGGCAATGGTTGCAGATGAACATCACCAGCAACCCGTTCGGTCCCGCGCAATCATGCAAAGCCCAGGTCTTACCGTCCACGCCCGGCAGAGAAAAATCGGGTGCCGGCGCACCAAAATCGCATACCGGTGTCAGAGTACTTACCATTTTTTACTTAAATCCAGGCTGAAAACCGCATTATATCAGCCTTCAGACGTGATTTTACCTGCGCAAATTCTCAAAAATTTGCTATGATTGAATTAAACTTTTAAGGGATTTCGTACTCAAAGCC
>Ga0316189_10004395_pt1 | contig 13562 bp, 13 predicted proteins | sample LowCovwburrow_MG_FD_204930 | JGI IMG/M metagenome (GOLD analysis project Ga0316189, IMG submission 204930) | Coastal sediment microbial communities from Maine, United States - Lowes Cove worm burrow | ecosystem: Environmental > Aquatic > Marine > Coastal > Sediment | place: USA: Maine...
GGATTAACGGCTTTAACCACTGCGTCGCCGCTCATGAATTTGGCGCCGGAGGGCCTGTTTGGTGGGTATCATACGCTGTCGGCGGCTGATCACAATATTCTCTCGATGTTGATGCTTCTCGGTCGCTTAGAACTTAGCCTTTTCTTGGCATTGCTCACCCGCGGATTCTGGCGAAACTAAAGAATTGGCGACATTGACACTAAAAACACTTCAGCTGCTGAAAAATAATAGCCAATGCCGTCTGATTTTGACATAGTGGCGGAACACGCACCGGTGCAATGCCGTGGTGGTGATAAAAAAGAAGCCGAACAATAAAAAGAGAGAACGGACCCATAATGTCAGATAAGCAACATAATCTTCAAGATGTCTTCCTAAACAACGTGCGAAAATCAAAAATGCCGGTCACCGTCTTTTTGGTAAACGGCGTAAAGCTGCAGGGCGTCATCACTTGGTTTGATAACTTTTGTGTATTGCTTCGCCGTGACGGCAGCAGCCAACTGGTCTACAAGCATGCGATTTCAACTGTAATGCCTTCTGGCCCAATTCAACTTTTTGATCCAGAAAAAGAGGATCAGGAATAAAATTGACTGATAATTCAGATAGCTCGGCGCCAAAGAATAAGGGTGGGGGCTGGTCAACTGAAGGCTTGGCGTACCTTAAGGATAAGGTGGTCAAGCAAAAGCTGCTTGTGCTTCATCCTTTTGAAGCGAAACGCACGCGCGATGGTGAGCGTAGCCCAGAGGCACGCCTTGCAGAGGCCGTTGGTTTGGCCGCTGCGATTGAGGTGGATGTCGTGGAAGGCATTCTTATTCCATTGCGCAAGATCAGACCCGCAACCTTTATTGGTCCGGGTTGGGTTGAGGATTTAGCAGCGCGGGTGAAAGCTGATGAAATTCAGCTGATCGTATTTGATTGTGAGCTCAGCCCAATTCAGCAACGAAATCTGGAACGAGATTTAGATACAAAAGTTATCGATCGTACCGCTTTGATCCTTGAGATATTTGGAGCGCGGGCATCAACGCGAGAAGGTGAACTGCAGGTCGAGCTTGCCCATTTGAGCTACCAAAAAAGTCGTTTGGTCAGGTCTTGGACCCACTTGGAGCGACAGCGCGGTGGTATGGGTTTCCTCGGGGGACCGGGTGAGACGCAGATCGAATCGGATCGGCGTATTATTTCCGACCGGATCACCAGAATTAAACGACAGCTTGATAATGTCACCCGCACGCGCGACCTGCACCGGACCAACCGACAAAAAACGCCGTACCCCATTGTGGCGCTTGTGGGGTATACGAACGCTGGCAAGTCGACCCTTTTCAATAAAATAACTGATGCTGATGTTTTGGCTGAAGATATGCTGTTCGCGACCCTCGATCCTACGATGCGCGCGGTGGATCTACCCGGCGGACGCAAGATCATTATATCGGACACCGTTGGGTTTGTTTCCAACCTGCCGACGATGCTTGTCGCTGCCTTCCGGGCAACGCTTGAGGAAGTTCTGGAGGCTGACGTTGTGGTTCATGTCCGCGATATGGCGCATCCTGATACCGATGCGCAGAAGCAAGATGTTTTGGATGTGTTGGACGAGCTGGGTGTCGACTTGGACAGCGCTGAAAGTGGAACGCCGATGATTGAGGCTTTTAACAAGGCTGATTTACTCGATGAGCATCAGCGAGCCCTGCTGGAAGGCGATAGCGCCCGCGTGGAGCACCATGTTTTGGTTTCTGGCCTTACGGGTGAAGGTAATGGCGCCTTGCTGGACTATATTGATGGTCTGCTTGGCGTAGAGGATAAAATATACGAAATAACAGTCCCTTGGGCCGATGGAAGAGCCCTTGCATGGTTACACAGAAATGGCGAAGTTATCTCTGAGAATGCTGGTGACATGGGAATGGAGCTTGAAGTTAAACTTTCAGCCGCTCTGCATTCGAAGTATCTGAAGGACGAGGGCTCGGCCGAGGATTCGCAGGCAGGCGCAGCCACGGTTAATGATGATGAGGAAAAAGATCAAGCTTTCGACCCGTTAAAGGGATAATAATCAATAAACGCAAACCTGTAGAAATCGGATCTGTTATGATTTAATACTGATACGGGGTTGAAACAGCCATGATTTATAATTGCCTCCCAAACAAATCAGCATGGAGGCAACGACTGGGCAACTCAGGAATCAAGGGCGATGGAGAGCATTCGAAGGATAGATAGCGTGGATACCTCATTGATGCCAGACTTAAACTGGATTCCAATGCCGGCCTTGCTGGTTGATCGTGAGCGAAGATTCCTGGTCGGCAATCAGCTGATGGCCGAGATTTTCCGCTTACCTGCACCAGGAGCGGATATGTCAATGGCTATCCGGGCTCCAGAACTATTAAACGCGTTTGAAAAGTCTTTGGAATCACGATGCCGGGAGTCATTCTCCCTAAGCCGCTATCGCCGAGTAGAGCGACACTTCTCGGGCTGGATTGAGCCGCTGAAGACGACACTGGCAGCACAGAGTGATTTGTTCATTGTCATGGTCTTTGAAACAACAGTGAGCGTTGATGCCGAACGGATGCGCTCAACATTTATTGCCGATGTTTCACATGAGCTTCGGTCCCCCCTAACAACGATGATTGCAACCCTTGAAACGCTTCAAGGCAAAGCTGGCGATGATCCTAAAATCAGGGCAAAGTTTCTGGATATGATTTCGCGGGAAGCCAGCCGAATGCATAGTATTGTCAATGATTTGCTAGCGCTTTCAGCGACAGAGTCTAAGCGACATGTTGTACCGTCGGGCCAGGTCGATCTATCCGAATTGCTTAACAATTTGCTGGAGACCTTCGATCAACGGCTTCTGCAAAAAAGCATGTCGATGGAAATTGATATGCAAGATGGCCTGCCGGTAATTTCCGGCGAGCATGAGGACCTTCAGAAAATATTTCAAAATTTAATCGATAATGCGGTCAAATATGGAGCAAAGGCAACCGCTGTTAGGGTGGGTCTTTCTAGTGATGCAGCGGGAGAGCAGCAAACAGTTTATGTTAACAATATGGGCAGTCCCATTCCGGAAGAGCACTTGCCGCGATTGACCGAGAGATTTTACCGGGTCGATGATAGTAGATCTCGCTCAGTAGGGGGGACAGGGCTAGGTCTAGCCATCGTTAAGCATATCGTGAATAGGCATCAAGGACGTATTCATGTGGAAAGCAATTTAGAAGAGGGAACCACCTTTTTTGTGACGCTCCCGGTCGAGCAAAAACTATAAACTTGCTGGGCACAAAGACTAATGTGACTATGCAACAATATGGTAACAAAGACGAAATAGTGTAGCGATTGTAGCAAGGTTTTATGATTACACTATAGGAGTTCTCCAATAATGACTGATCAGGCGCATATATTAGTGGCTGAGGATGAAGTGTCACAGGCCGAAATCCTGCGCTTTAACCTAGAGGATGCCGGGTACCGGGTGACTGTGGTTCACGATGGTCAGGCAGCGCTTGAAATGGTTGAAGAAGATACGCCTGACCTTCTTATCCTGGATTGGATGATGCCCGAATTGTCTGGCCTGAAGGTAATGCGGTGGCTCCGCGGCGTTGATGATTACAAGAAAATACCGGTGATCATGCTCACGGCTCGCGGCGAAGAAGATGACAAGCTATCCAGCTTTGAAACAGGCGTGGATGATTATCTTGTGAAACCCTACTTACCGTCCGAGTTGCTTGCCCGTATCAAGGCAGTGCTTCGTCGTTCGAATCCAGATATTGACGGTGAGCTTTTGGAGTATCAAGATCTTATCATGGACTTGGAGCGCAAAAAAGTGATGCGGGGTGGCGATTTCATTAAGTTGGGGCCAACCGAGTTCCGGCTTTTGCAGATATTCCTATCCCGGCCGGGCAAGGTTTATAGTCGCGACCAGCTGTTAGATATGGCGTGGGGACAGGATGTTTACGTTGGCGATCGAACCGTTGATGTCGCCATCCGGCGCCTCAGAAAAGCGCTTAATCAGGGCGGTCGCCCCGACATGTTTCGCACCGTCCGCAGCGAAGGCTACGCGCTAGAATAGGGCGGTTGCCTTTTATGTATCAACAGGTATGATCTCTCAAACGTTTAATGTTGGGAATTTATCATGCGGTTGCTTCTTAGTTTTTCATTAGCTCTCACTGTCTCGTTGACCTCTTTATCTGCTTGTGCATCAGATATGTCCGATCTGACAAACACAGAGCGAGCGATACTGGCACAGGTTGACGAAGGCCTTGACGCAGATCGCTCTCTGCTTAAACAGATAGTCAATATTAATAGCGGCACAATGAATTTTGCAGGTGTCAAAGCGGTTGCGGATGTTTTGGTTCCCGAATTTACGGCGCTTGGTTTTGATGCCGAGTGGCTTGATGGGGCAGCATTTAATCGCGCTGGGCATCTGGTGGCCTCATACGGGACAAAAGGGCCGCGGCTGCTGCTGATTGGACACTTAGATACGGTGTTTGCAGATGATGATTCTTTCCAGCTCTGGTCTGAACAAAGCGGTAATATGGTTGGTGGACCGGGTATCACAGATATGAAGGGTGGCAACGTCATCATGTTGTCGGCGCTGAGAGCCATGAAGAATGCTGGGGTTTTGGATCGTATTCAGGTGCGTGTTGTTATGACGGGCGATGAGGAGAACTCCGGTAAGCCATTAGGTTTGAGCAAGAAAGCGCTTATCGATGGTGCTAAATGGGCAGATATCGCATTGGGCTTTGAAGACGGCGATGGCAGTATTGAGACTGCGGTGGTGGCGCGGCGTAGTTCTACGGGTTGGGCTTTGGAAGTCACTGGCAAACCAGCCCACTCAAGCCAGATATTCCGCGAAGACATCGGCTTTGGTGCTAATTTTGAGCTTGTACGGATATTGAATGAGTTTCGGGAAGAGCTTGGCGGGATAGAAAACCTTACATTCAATCCGGGGGTAATTGCTGGCGGCACACGGCAAGACTTTAATCGTCAGGAGGCTACATCAACGGTCTTTGGCAAGTCGAATGTGATCGCGCAGACAGCTATGGCACGGGGTGGGATTCGGGCGCTTTCGCCCGAGCAACTTGAGATGGCGAAAGAAGCTATGTTTGAAATTGCCTCTCGTAGCTTACCGCACACGTCCGCAGTCCTGACTTTTGAAGAGGGGTATCCGCCGATGGCCCCCACTGACGGTAATTATGCTTTGCTGGGGCTATACAGCCAAGCGAGTCGGGATCTAGGGTTTGGGGCCGTAGCAGCGGTCAACCCCCGCAAAGCGGGGGCTGCCGATATTTCTTTTGCGGCCAATCATGTTGATATGGCCCTAGACGGCCTTGGTCTGATGGGGGACGGCGGCCATACCCGGGGTGAGGTTGCTGATATGGATAGCTTCGATAAAAATATTAAAAAAGCTGCGATCTTAATGTATCGGCTATCAATGGTACCAGCGCCGCTGTGATCTAGAGACTTGCTTGCTCCAAGTATTTTACAACCCCCTCGCCAGCCTTTTTGCCTGTCGCTAAACATGCTGTGATTAGATAGCCGCCGGTTGGCGCTTCCCAGTCTAGCATCTCACCCGCGAAGAAAAGTCCAGATTTGCGTGTATGCATGAAATACTCATCTAAGCCTTCGAATGCTACCCCGCCTGCTACGCTAATAGCTTCGTCAATGGGCCGCGATGACAAAACGGGAATGGGTAGGGCTTTGATTGCGGCGGCTAAGGCCGCTGGATCAGACATTACAGTCTTGGGCGTAGATTGCTTTAACAGTGCTGCTTTGATGCCAGTTAAGTGGGTGCGTTTGCGTAAGTGATTGGAAAAGCTGTTTTTTCCTCGCCCGGTCGATAGGGCTTTCTCGATATCCGTTAGTGACCTGCGAGGCAATATATCCAAGGTCAGTGGCATCTGTGAATTGCTGCATAGGGCCTCGCGTAAGCTCGCTGATATCTGATAGACTGCACCGCCTTCGATGCCGTGTTCAGTTATAACAAAATCACCTTCAACGCTTGCGTCGCCTGATCTTAAAGCGACACCTTTGACGGGCGTTCCCGCGTGCTGGGATAGAAAGGTTTTTGGCCAGTCAATGGCAAAGCCCATGTTCGCTGGTTTGAGTGGCGAGACCTCTATCGCTGAGTTCTGCAAAGTCTCAACCCATTTTCCATCGCTGCCAAGGCGCGCCCAGCTACCACCGCCGACGGCGAGGACAGCGGCGTCAGCGCCTACCATTATCCGTTTTTCGAGATGATCGAAGATAAGGCAATCATTTTCACTCCAACCAACCCAGCGGTGGCGCGTATGCAGTGTAACGCCTTGGCTGCCAAGCCTGCTTAACCATGCGCGAAGCAAAGGCGCGGCCTTCATTACCTTTGGAAATATGCGCCCACTTGAGCCAACAAATGTTTCCTGGTCCAAAGCATGGGCCCACTGAGTAACCGCGTCGCTATTCATTGATTTTAGGGCAGTGAGCAAAGGGGAAGGATCGGCGCCAAAGCGCGTGGTGAAGATACCTTCAGCTTCACTGTGCGAGATGTTCAGGCCGCTTTTCCCTGCCATTAGAAACTTTCGGCCAGCCGTCGGCATTTGATCATAGACATGAACATCGTAGCCTTGACTGGAGATTATATCCGCGGCCATAAGGCCAGCTGGCCCTGCGCCAACGATGGCGACTCTTTTTTTCATTGCAGTTCTTTCAAAGGCTTGCTTTAAGGAGCGCTGTTATAGCAGGGTGTAGCTGAGCTTATCAACGGCTTAAACATGGCTTGCTGCAAGTCAACCAATAAAAGCGAGTAAGACTATGCCAAATATTGTTGCGGAGTATTCACAAGGCCTCGAAGATGTCTTTGCCCCTAGCGAGCTGTTGACTTGCCTCTATGGCGCGGTCATGGAAAGCGGGCTGTTCGCTCAAAAAGCAATTAAGGTCAGACTTCTTCCGTATGAACACTATAGCGTCGGGGCAGAGAAATTACCCTTCATTCATATTACAGTTTCTATGATGAGTGGGCGATCAACAGGGCAAAAGCGATCGTTGACGACCAAGGTGCTAGAGCAGGTCAGGGAGATCGCCGGCGAGCAACTGTCAATAACCGTAGATGCGCGTGATGTTGACTCCGAAGTTTACGCCAAGCATAGTGGATAGGATCGCTGGTTTGGCGCGTTAAGACGCACACTCAAGAATGACACAATTTTGATAAGGCCCTGCGTTGTGCCGTGCTATAGGTCGTTTGAGTTTTCAGTAGGAGCCTGTTTATGATGCTACGATCAGTTCGCACCGCCTTCGCGTTGATGTCTTTTGTCGCGGTTTTTTTGTGCGGTGTTAGCAGTGCGCAAATTGTTAGGGCACAGGATACGGCTGGTAACCCAAGCGCTGTTGTCACCCACCCCGTGTTTGTGCAGCAGCAACGTGTGCTGCCGGGCTTTTGGGCGGGTGAAGTCACCGGTGACAGAGACTCCAGTGATCTCTTTTTATATATGGCTTCCACGGAGATGGACGCATTAACCGGGGCTTTCATATTGCAGGTTGGTGGTACGGATGTCGTGGACGTTACGGCCCAAAACCACACCGTTTTAGAGACTGGTCTGCGTATTTCTTTCAAGGCGCCAGCTGGCGCTTTGTATGATGATAAGGCTGATCTGCTGCTTCGCTTCACATATAGCGATGGCAGTGATGCTTTGTATGATACCCAGGGGCTCACGGTCTCACTAGACACAGGCGGCAGCGACGGCGCGGCTAGTTTGTCTATTCCGCTCGCACTGGTTTTTGCTTTCATAGGCGGTTTGGTGCTAAATTTAATGCCGTGCGTATTCCCGATCTTATCCCTAAAAGCACTGGCTTTAGCTGGGAGCCAAGGCATGGCGGAAAAGGAGCGCCGGGCCGAAGGTAACTATTATACGATTGGGGTTCTGATCAGCTTTGCGGTCATTGCAGGCTTGCTATTAATCCTGCGAGCAGGCGGCGAGGTCATTGGATGGGGCTTTCAGCTACAAAATCCAATTTTTGTTGGGTTTCTAGCGATTATCATGACGCTGGTTGGCTTATCGCTGATCGGCTTGTTTGATATCCGCCTTGGCGCAGAGGATGCTGGCCAAGACTTGGCTGGGTCTGGCGGTCGCCGGGGTGCGTTCTTTACGGGCGTTCTAGCGACACTTGTTGCAACACCATGTACGGCGCCGTTGATGGCACCGGCGCTTGGCTTTGCTATTGCGCAGCCGCCAGCAATTTCTATGCTCGTCTTTCTGACATTGGGGTTAGGCATGGCATCACCCTTCTTACTGATCGCTTGGGTCCCTGCTGCCGGCAAGCTTCTTCCTAGGCCCGGTCCTTGGATGAACACATTGAAGCAAGGTCTTGCTTTCCCAATGTTTTTGACTGTTGCATGGCTAATTTTTGTTTATATGCAACAAATCGGAGCCGCAGGTGGGTTGCTGATCCTTATCGTATTGATCTCGCTAACTTTCGGGGTCTGGCTTTGGTCTCAGAGCAAGGGCATGATCGCAAGAGGCCTGTCAGTCCTAATCATGGCAGGCTCAATGCTCGCAGTCGCGTTTAACCCCCTCGCTGCACCATCCAATGGCTCAGTTAATGTTTCGTCTAGCATTCTAAAGAGCGAACCATGGTCACAAGAAAAATTGCGCGAGGTTCAGTCGACGGGTGCCCCCATTTTTGTTTACTTTACGGCCGACTGGTGCATCACCTGTAAGTTTAACGAGCGCACTTCAATCTATCGTGAGGCCACTGTCTCTTATTTTGCAGAGAATGGGATTCAAGTACTTCGGGGCGATTGGACAAATCAAAATCAAGAGATTGCTGAAGAGCTTTTCAGATGGGGCCGGGCCGGGGTTCCCATGTATCTATATTATCCTGCGGGTGGCGGCGAAGCGGTTATACTGCCTGAGCTGATGACGCAAGATAGTTTGATCAACGCTATTAAGGCTGCTGAGTGAATGGTTAATAGAATTGAAACTAAGAAGCTGGAACTAGAGATTCTTTAGGCATTTCTTAAGTTTCTTGCTCCAGAATCCTTTTCCATGCACTATACAGTGCAAGCCCTACAGCTTTCGCAGTCAAAGTGGATGAATTCGAGAATGGACCAGAGACCATGTTTGTAATTATTGGATTAGTAATCGTATTAGCGATGGTCTTCGGCGGATTTCATTTATCTCAAGGAAATTTCCAGATCATCCTAAAGGCTCTACCTTACGAGTTGATGATGATCTTTGGCGGCGGTGCTGGCGCCTTTGTGATGGCAAATTCCCCTGGTGTTTTAAAAGCGGCTCTGGGCGGTATCTTAAAAGCAATGAAGGGCAGCACCTATAAGCAGGAGCATTACCGCGACTTGCTGTGTCTATTGTTTATCTTAATGAAAACAATTCGGACTAAGGGCGTTGTCGCGATTGAAGCCCATATTGAAGAACCACATGAATCTAAGATATTTCAGCATTTTCCAGCCATTGCGGATGATCATCATATTGTCGAGTTCATTTGTGACTATATTCGTATGATGACCATGAACTTTGAGGACCCGATGCAGGTTGAAGACGCGATGACCGCGGACCTGGAGAAGATTCATAAGGAAGAACATGAGCCTCAGCACGCATTGAATACAATGGCGGAAGGATTTCCGGCGATTGGAATTGTGGCTGCGGTCTTGGGAATCATTAAAACAATGAGCGCGATTGATCAGCCCGTAAGTGTTTTGGGTGGAATGATTGGTGGGGCCCTAGTTGGAACCTTCCTTGGTATTTTCCTGTCTTATTTGGTGTTTAGCCCGCTTGCGTCTCGCTTTAATCAAGTGCTGCAAGAAGACGCACAAATGCTTGAGATTTGCAAAATGGTTATGGTTTCGCATCTCAATGGCCAAGCGCCGCAGATTATTGTTGAGATCGGGCGGCGGAATATTCCGGGGCCTTATATGATGTCGTTCTTGGAGCTAGAAGAGGCTGTTGCAGAGATTCCGCCAGATTTGGCATAGGGGCTTCTGTTCTTACTGGCTTATGGCCCGACAAATATACGCATACAGATTAACGTAAAGCCGTGCCCGAAAGGCTGTGTTGTTGATTGCAAGTGGAGAGTTTCATGGGTTTTAGCGCTGATAAAAAGGCAAGAATAGGCATCCTTGGTGCGAGTGGGTACACGGGAGCCGATCTGGTGCGGTTGATTCACCGCCACCCAGCCATGGAAATCGTCCTCATGACTGCAGAGCGTAAAGCTGGCCAGCCGATTGATAGCGTTTTCCCACACCTAGCGGGGCTAGGCCTCCCAGACATGATTAAAGTTAGTGAAGTCGAGTGGCCAGCAGTTGAACTGGACGGTATGTTTTGTGCGCTGCCGCATGCCACCAGCCAAGAGGTGATCCAAGGCATGATGCATGCGACTGATCACAGTCTTCTTGATGAATTGATCATAGAGTCTGATAGCGACAGATCATCACAGATCAGAGGCAATATTAAAATCGTTGATCTCTCGGCCGACTTTCGCCTAAGGGATGCAAAGACTTACACCGAATGGTACGGCCGAGATCATCAGGCGACTAATATTCAGTCTCGCGCAGTCTACGGTCTTACAGAGATGTACCGCGAGCAAATAGCATCTGCCAAGCTGGTTGCATGTCCTGGGTGCTATCCAACGGCAGCGTTGCTGGCCCTTATGCCGCTTTTGTCCGCTGGCGTGATCACATCTGAAGATATCATCATTGATGCTAAATCGGGCGTGACAGGGGCAGGGCGCTCATTGAAAGAGGCCAATCTATTTTCTGAGGTGTCAGACGCTATGCATCCATACGGCGTAGCAAATCACCGTCACATGCCGGAGATCGAGCAGGAGCTGTCACTGGCTAGCGGCGAGCCTGTGCGGATTAGCTTTACGCCCCACTTGGTACCAATGAACCGCGGCGAGCTAGAGACGATATATGTTAAGCTAGCGGGCGACCAGTCAGCCGCGGATATACGAGCCGCTTGGCAAGACGCTTTCGCCTACGAGCCCTTCATTCGAATCCTGAGCGAAGGCCTTGCGCCAGCGACACGAATGGTTCGCGGCTCTAATCAGTGCGTCTTGAACGTATGGGATGATCGCCAATCTGGTAGAGCTATAATCGTTGCGGCCATTGATAATCTGGTAAAAGGGTCGTCTGGACAGGCGCTTCAGAATATGAATTTGATGCTAGGCTTGCCCGAGGTTTTAGGCCTTGAGCAAATAGCAATGTTCCCCTAGCGATTGGGTGTCATGCTGCCAAGTTTATAAAGTGTTTTCCTTACGGGCTTGAAACTAAAGGCGTTAAACCCTATTTCAGAGACGTAAACGCGTGGGCGGTTTGTTCCACGTTTCTTTTCACTCCTTTGATGGAAAATAATAATGACCTTTGTTCTACCCGATCTACCGTATGCCATAGATGCTCTAGCCCCTCATCTTTCAGCTGATACGCTTAATTTTCACTATGGTAAGCACCATGCTGGATATGTGGGCAAGTTGAATGGAATGGTGGAAGCTACTGATTTTGAGGGAAAAACCCTAGAAGACATCATGAGGGCTACTGCGGGTGACATGGATGCCCAGGGTATTTTCAATAATGCCGCTCAAATTTGGAATCACACTTTTTATTGGTATTCTATGTCTCCTAGCGGCGGTGGTCAGCCAAGCGGTGCGCTTTTCGATAAGATCAATGAGGATTTCGGTAGTTTTGACGCCTTTGTTGATGCGTTTACGGCAGCAGGCGGGGCGCAGTTTGGCTCTGGTTGGGCTTGGCTGGTCCTTCGCGACGGCAAGTTGGCGGTCGAGCGCACAGCAAATGCTGATTGTCCGCTTACTGATGGAGCAACGCCACTATTGACGATGGATGTTTGGGAGCACGCCTATTATTTAGACTATCAGAATCGGCGCCCCGATTATATTGAAACTTTTTTGAAACATCTGGTAAATTGGAATTTCGCGGCTGACAACTATGCAGCAGCATAATTCTTTGAGTATGGTATGGAGCGAAGGCTGGCGAAGTTTGCTGGCCTTCTTTTTTAGGTGGCGCGACCGTGACAAAGGCAATTGAATACTGCAGAGCGCTTGTCGAGCGCGAAGATCATGATCGTTACCTAATGATCTTGTTTGCGCCAGAACGTTTTCGCGCGGACTTGTGGGCGCTTTTTGCTTTTAATGCCGAGATCGCTAAGACTCGCGAGCAAGTCAGTGAGCCAATGCTGGGCGAGATCAGGCTGCAGTGGTGGCGCGATGCCCTATCAAGTTTGGTGAATGGGGAAGTTCGGGAAAACCCGGTTTGTGAAGCCCTTACAGGCTTGTTCGCGCGGAATGACCCGCGTCTTAACTCAGACCTAGGTGCACTGATTGATGCTAGAGCAAGCGACTTGGAGGACACGCCCTTCAAAGACCAAGCAGCAATGGTTGAATATGCGCGCTCAACGGGCGGGCGGCTTCATCAAGTTGCGGCACGGGTTATCACAGTAGATCCGGGTCAGAAAAATCACATAGCGACTGGACACGTGGGGACCGGATGGGCGCTTACCGGTCTGATTAGAGCGGTCGGTTTTCAATTAGCGATGAACCGGCTGACGATCCCAGACGATGTTTTGGAAACAAGTGGGATATCGAAGAATGGTTTGTATCAGGGTGATATCGGAGACGAGGTATGGCCGCTCATCCATTCCCTATCGACCTTAGCGCGTGAAGAGACGCAGGCAGCCAAGACGGTGGCGGCTGATACATCGGCTGACATTAAGTCGCTTTTGGCCTTAAATGGCCTATCCGAGCGATACTTAGATCGGTTCGCCCGGCGAAAGGACGATCCCTTTAAGCTAGAGCAAGACGTATCTCATTTCCCGATTTTGTGGCGGCTACTGAAGAGTAATCTAACGGGCCGGATTTAATTGGATATTTGAATCAAATTTTAATCATAAAAAAGCCCGCAGCAGCGGGCTTTTTGCAGTCTTTAAAAAGAGTCTACTTCCACGCAGGCTAGGCTTCCACGCAGGCTAGGCGTCGATATCTACATTTTGACCAATATTTGGACCTGTAGAAGAAGGCTCGGCCTCCTTACGCTCGATTGCTGAATCATCTGCCGACTTGCGTTCTGTAGCGACCGATTCGCTGGCCCCTGAACTGCCGACGGTTGCGACAGTCTGCGTAGCAGTTGCACTAGCACCTTGAATATCCATAATTTTTCTCCTAGAATCCCACTACCAAAAACGGTAGTTTACCCGGGAAATTCTTGTTGTGACTAAAGTGTATATAGGCATAGCCACCTCAACAACATAAAACCTACTGTAAAGATATGAAAAAAGCGTAAAGATCATTGCTTAGCCACAATTTCCAGCGCATCATAAGGAAGGAATTAGGGAGAGATTTTTGATGAAATATCAGCAACTAAGAATAATAACGTTGCTTCTGGGTAGTAGTATGTTGCTGTCCGCATGTGGCGCTGGTAACTCACCTTCGCGCAATACCGCCAATAATTTGGATTGGGAATATTACGGCGATGATGAAGGCATTATCGCCAATCCGAAAGGCGTCAAACCGGGCCAGAGAGATTTATTGTCCAAAGGCGTGCCGTCGGTTATGCGTGTAGCGTCTTCCTATGAGCAAGCAGGCCAGTATGCGTCGGC
>Ga0316189_10004396_pt1 | contig 13562 bp, 8 predicted proteins | sample LowCovwburrow_MG_FD_204930 | JGI IMG/M metagenome (GOLD analysis project Ga0316189, IMG submission 204930) | Coastal sediment microbial communities from Maine, United States - Lowes Cove worm burrow | ecosystem: Environmental > Aquatic > Marine > Coastal > Sediment | place: USA: Maine...
CCGATTGGACCAACTCGCCGAAGCCTCAACGATGGCCAACGGCGCCCGCAGGCAGCTGGAGCGGGTGGCCGAGGACCACCCCTACCGCGTCTACCTTGCGATCCTAGACACGAGCCTTGCCCTCGCACGCGGCGACGCGGCGGCGGCCCACCGGGCAGGTGAAGCGGGCGCCGCCCTGTGCAGCGCAGGAGTCGAAGTCGAGCCGGGCGTCTGCGCCGAGGTGCGGGGGCTGCTCGGACAAGCGCTCTGGGTCGATGCGCCCGCACAGCGTCCGCGCGCACTGGCGCTGGCCCGCGAGGCCGAACGTCAGCTCAAGTCGCCCGGGTACACCTCTCCTGCAGGGCTCCGTGCCCTCTCGGCGTTCCTTGCCCGCGCCGAACACGAGCAAGCGCCAAACGCCGAGTAGTGGCCGAGGAGTGCCTTAGTAGACGCAGAGCGGAACGGGTGCGCCGACGTTCTCGCAACTCATCCCGTCGGGGCACGACTCACCGTTGTCGCACGGCAAGATGCAGTTGCCGCTGAAGTTCGAGCAGGTCGGCTCGGCGTTGCCCGTCGCCGGATCTGGGCAGTTGTCCGCGTCGCCATCGCAGTCGATGCTGCAGTACCCGACAAACATATTGCACTCGAGGCCCATGTCGCAGTCGCCCTGGCCCTGGCACTCCTCGTAGTTCCCGTCGGGCGGAGGCGGACCGCCCGTGCTCCCACTTCCGTCGCTCTCCCCGCCGCCCTCGCATGCTGGCGCACACGTCTCATCGACGCACTCGCCGATCTCAAAGAGCGTCATCGACGGCTGGCCGCACTCGCCAAAGCAGGACTCTGGGCTCCCGCCTTCGTCGAGGCATTCCAGCCAGCAACTGCAGGCCTTCTCCTCCGTGCACGTCTCGAACAACCGGCCGCACTCCTCGACGAGGCATGCCTCGCACTCGTCGGCGCCCGTGTCGCCGCTGGCGCCGCTCTCACCACTGTCGCCGCTGTCGGAGGTCACGCCCGCGGTGTCGTCCGCGCTGGTGTCGTCGGCCGCAGTGTCATCCGCAGGTCCCGTATCGCTCGTTGACGCCGTGGTCTCGCCTGCGGATGCAGAAGCCCCGCTGTTGGACGCCGTCGCCGTCGCGGGCGCCGTATTGCCGGACTGAGCGCTTCCCGTCGAGGTTCCCGTGCCCTCCGTCTCGCCTTCGGTGCCTGCGACCTGGGAGACCCCAGGGCACCCGAGGGCGGTGAGCGCAATCAGTGCAGGGAACGCGGCAAGAAGGTTCAAGCGAGGCATGGCCCTAGTCTATCAGGGGGGGCGCCTACACCAGCGTTTTTGCCCACACCCACGCGCGTTCGCGAACCAAACTACAGCGCGATCCAGCCCTGCTGCAGCAGCCAATCAAACAAGACGCTTACCACGGCAATGGGAACGACCAGCCCAAGACCCGTGCCGATGGCGTAGTCACGGAAGCGGATGCGCGACATCGCGAGCGCGTAGTTGAGCGGTGGTGACAGGACCATCAGGATCCGAAGGATGACCAGCCACTGGATCGGCCGCTCATCGAGACGGTCCAACATCCGCTGGATGAACGGGCGAGTGACTCCCGTCAGCGCGTTGCCCCCGAGGGTTCGCACGACCACGAAGCTGACGCAGGCCGCGACTTCAGCCCCAATGAGGCCGACGAAGAACCCGTTGAGCCGGCCGTACACAAAGATGCCGCTTGCCACGAACACCAGCCCGGGAATGTGCAGCAGCAAGCCGACGGTGAAGAGCGCGACGAACACGAGCGCGCCCCAGGGTCCGGCGTCCACGACGAGCGTGCGAAGCATCGCGGCGTCCATCGTCTCGAGCAGTCCCGTCGCTCGGGCAACCGCGTACAAGCCCACAAGCACCACAACCACCAGCGCCAGGCGCCAGAGCTTGTTCTTGCTGGGTGGGGTGTCGGTCACCGAGCGGCTTTATAGCAGCCCGGGGCGGGAGTCCTTGCGCTGCGGCTTCCCGTGGCACTGGCGGCGCGGCCGCCCCGCCTGGCAGGCGGCGAGCGAGTGAGCGAGCCCAAAAAAACGGGCAAGCCGCATGGCTCGCCCGTCGTTTCGTGGTGGCGGCGGTCGCCGCCCTGGTCAACGACCTAGTACTCGCAGAGGCTGTCGGCATTGCACGACATGCCGTCGGGGCATACGCCCTGCTGGCACGAGAGCAAGCAACCCGTAGCGTTCGAGCAGACATTCATCATCATCGCGTTCTGCAGGCAGAACTCCGAGTCTCCGGGGCACGCGGCGCCGTTCATCTCGCACGCGTCATTGGAGCCCATGCCATTGCCAAGCACACAGAGGCCCGCCGCGGTTCCCGTTGCCGCCTGCGGACATGCCAGCTGGATGTTGGCCGCGGTGCCGTCGCACTGCGGAATACAAATGTTGGCCATGATCGCGGTGTTTCCGTCGACCGTCCCCGCTGGGCAACCGCCCGCTGGGTTGGGGTAGTTCGGATCGCCTTCGCCGCCGCCGCCGGACTCCTCGCCCGCGTTTGGAATGCAGGAGCCAGCCACGCAGGACTCGTTCGCAGCGCACGCAGGCTCGCAACCGGGGAGGCCGCCGCTGTCGTCGTCGTCATCCGCGGGCATCGTCGTCGCCGCGGCGGTGTCGGCCATGCTGTCGTCCGATGCACCTGCCGTGTCGCCACTGCCCCCGCCGCCGGTCGACCCATCGTCGCCCGCTGTGCCAGGCGACGAACCACCGATGGTGGTGACCGCCGTGTCACTGTTGCTGTTGTCGTCGTCGTCGCCGTCGCATCCAGCCAAAGCCAGCGCACCCATGGCAAAGAGAGCGAGAATCTTCGTCGTCATTATCAACCTGTCCTGAAGCGCTAGAGCTGCCTTGAGCCGCCACCACGGAGCCCACAAGACACACTCGGTTCAGTTCACCCTCCCACGATCTGCGACCGCATCGCAAACCCGATTTCGGTTGCGGCGCTGATTGCATACGCGCGTGAAACGAGGTTGATGGTGCGGTGGCCGCCCGTTGTCGATGCATACAAGAGATTCATCACCAGTTTGTGCGCACGCGGGGTGGCCTCAAGACAAGGTCACCAAGGACAACGAGACGCTCAACTGAACGCGCGGGTGCGTTGGCTTCCGATGACCAGGGTGCAAACGCAAGCGGTCTCAGCGCCCCGACGATGCGCGACTGTTAGTGCGCGTGAACCTAAGAACAGCCAGCAAACGGCGGCTGCTGCCGCTCGACTGCGAGCAGCTGTGGTTTCACCAAACGTTGCTAGCTCGCGCGGCTGCCTCCGCGCTTGCCGAGCGTGGTGCTCACCAGCGCCCATACGATGCCCGCATCGCTGTCCGCGTCGTCCCAACGGCCCGGAAACCGCCCGCAGAAGCTGGAGCGGAGAATCTCGGGCAACGCTGTTGGGTCGTCCGCAAAGATGCGGTGACCCAAGAAGATGCAGGCCTCCTCGGTCGCCCGGACGGACAGTCCGCCCACGTCCTGGCACTTGCGGACGGCGTCGGCGACCGCAACCACATGTTTGATGGTCGCCTTGGGCAGCTCGGCGTGTCGACGGATCAGCAGCTCGACCTCCTCCTTCACGGGAAGGTAGGTCATCTGCACGGGCACAAACCGGTCGAGCTGCGCGGGATCGATGCCAAACGTCGCCGAGAACTCTGCCCCGCGGTTGACCGCCGCGATGAACTGGATGTTGGGCGGGATGGGGATGAACCGGTTTTCGATCGGATGAAAGATCCGGCGCGTGCTGTCGAGAGCGGGCATCAGGGCATTGCGCGCCGATTCGGGGCAGCGGTTCAGCTCGTCGAGAAACACGAGGGTCCGCCCCTCGGGGCGTGCGTTCGCCTGCTCGATAGCTTCCAGGACTTCCGTCTTCAGAAAGTCTGTGACGGGCGCCCCCGAGTCAGACGCTCGGACCTGGATCGTGGCAAAAAAATCTGTGGCCTCGACCACTGCGCCGCAGTTGAAGAACATAAACTCCATGCCCAGCGTGGTTGCCAGCGAACGGGCGAGCACGGTCTTGCCGCACCCCTGTGGCCCATCGAGCAGAATATTGAGACCGCACTCCAGTGCAACCTGGAGTTTCTTGGACACCGTCGGGTCGACATAAACCCCATCGAGCCGAAACGGGGCCGGCCCCGCGTACTCGACCTCAATGACGCCGCGATCGGTGCGCTTGGGCTTGATGATCGACTTGATCTTCACGATACACGGCAGCCCCGCGACGATCTTTGGGTCTCGGCTCAGCACAACTTTCGGCGCGCGACGGCCCCCAAGGTGCGTCGCGCGGAGCGGGTACGCGGAGTCTTCTTGCGGGTTGGGCCAGAACGTTGCCTCGACTGTCTGCCCCTCTTCGAGCTCGTCGTTCTTGATCTTGGCGCCCGACACGGCTTGGTTGTACAGCTTCGATCACAGCGATTCAAACCGCGACTTGAGCCACCGCCACACCACGGCGACACGCGGGACATCGCGCAGCGCCCGATGGCCGACGAGCCACAGCGATCCGGGCTCGAGCGCGGCAACCGAGCGCCGCAGCTTGGGCCCGAGCCGCACGGGCGCCAGGCCCCGCAGCGCACCGTACGGCGTCGGCGCGAGCATCACCCCCAGCCCCGCACGCGCCGCCTCGATCTGCGCCGTCATGCTGCTGGTGGTCAGCACGACCCGCGAACGGTCGACGTTGTGGGTGACCCACTGCCGGTCGGGCAGCTGTGCCAACTCGTCGCCCCACGTCATCCACAGCGCGTCGTCCGGGTCGCGCAGGGGGCCGAGTGCACGCGCCAGCTTTGGAGCGGCAACGACCGCCCACCCGTTGGACGCGACGCGGGTCGCGACGAAGTCTCCCGAGGCCGGGCGTACCAGTCGCAGCGCAAGGTCTGCTTCGCGGCGCGTCAGGTCCGCGTACGCGATCGTAGAGACGATGGTGATCCTCAGCTTGGGGTACGCCGCTGTGAGCTCCGGCAGCGCTGCGGCCAGGAAGTGATCGACCACTCCGGGCGGCGCAGTAATGCGAACGTCCCCCTCCGGCTCGACCTCAAACCCCTCGAGGCCCCGCGAGAATCCGACTGCTGCCTGCTCCATGCTCTCGGCGTACGGGAGCAGCTGCTCCGCCGCTGCCGTCGGCCGTGTTCCCTCGGGCGTTCGGTCAAAGAGCTGAATGCCGACCGCCGCCTCTAGCGCATCCAAGCGGCGCGACACGGTGGAGATGTTGACGCGAAGCTCGTCCGCCCCCCGCTTGAGCGACCCTCGCCGAAACAGCGCCAAAAGCACGCGGACGTCATCCCAACGCAGATCAGCCAGGGGTTGCACAATCGCAAATGCTAGTTGCATTTCTTGCCATTCACAAGCGAGGACGCAAACCCCATGCTGGATTCATGAGCAACCGAAACAGCCGCGAGATTCACACCGTTTTCGGCGCCGGGCAGGTAGGCATGCAGCTGGCACGCCTGTTGGCCAGCCGCGGGCATGACGTTCGACTCATTCGGCGCAGTGCAACCGGGCCCGAGATTCCAGGGGTGACCTGGATGCAGGGTGACGCGACGAACGCCACGTTTGCGAATGCAGCCTGCAGTGGCGCCAGCGTGGTCTACAACTGCACCAACCCTCCAGACTACGGCAAGTGGGACGGCGTGCTCGTGCCGCTGTTCCGCGCCGTGTGGCAGGCCGCCGGCCGTGCGGGCGCGCGCGTGGTGCAGCTGGACAATCTGTACATGTACGGAAAGCCAGAGCGAACGCCCTTCGACGAGCGCACTCCGATGCAGCCCTGCAGTGACATGGGCCGGTTGCGCCAACAGCTCGTCGAGGAGCTATTCGCAGCGCACGAGCGTGGCGACGTGCAAGCAACCAGTGGACGTGCCTCAGACTACTTCGGGCCGGACACCCCCAACGCGGCCGTGCTTCGCCCCGATGTGTACGACCGACTCATTGGCGGGGGGACGGTGTATCTGACCGGCAATCCCGACCTTCCCCACAGCTACTCGTACACCCCCGATGTCGCGCTCGGGCTCGCCGTCCTCGGCGAACAACACGCCGCGCTCGGCCGCGCCTGGCATCTTCCGACCGCCGCGCAGCTCACGACCCGTGAGCTCCTCGAGCGATTCGCGACCCGCACAGGGACATCCGTCAAGATCCGTCGCGTGCCTCATTGGGCGCTGCGGACGATTGGGGTCTTCTCCGCGCTCGCGTCCGGCCTGGCCGAGATGAGCTATCAGTGGGACGTGCCCTACTTGATCGACGACAGCGATTTCCGGCGCACCTTTGCCGTGAGTCCCACCGACCTCGACGTCGCGATCGACACCACCCTCGCCGCGCACCGCAAAGCCCAAGCGGCATAGCCAAGCAGTACAGGCTGCTAGCGCTGCAGGGCCCCGTGGGCGAGCTTCACCACGATCTCCGTGAACTTCCGAACGCTGACATCCATGCCCTCGTCCAGCACCTCGATGTAATGCGGGAAGCAGGGCTCGACGATCCTCGCCACCGCGACCTGAGCGCAGGCCATGCCGTGCCGCTTGCTGAGATCGTCGACAAGCGTCCGCAGGGCCGTCGTGCTGCACTCGGTCGGAAGGCCGTCGCTGATCATGATCAGTAGCTTGCTTCGCCGCTTCGAGGCCCGAGCCAACCCCGCAACGTGCGAAAGGCCCGCCGCGTCGTTGTTACCCCCGTGGATCTGCAGCTGACTCACCGCGCAGCGTTGTGCCGAACCTGCGTCGAACAGATCGCGATCGGAGAATCCAACAAAGCGCGCCTCGACATTTCGTAGGCCCCGAGCGGCCTCGGCGATCAGCACACCAAACCGACGCGCCTTGTCCATGTTCGTCCCGCTCATCGAACCGGAGCAGTCGATAGCGACACCAAGGAATAGGTCGCCGGCCACGACAAGCTTGCGGGCGACGAGCATTCTTGGGTCCCGCTTCACCACGACCGCCAGCGCCCGCGACCGATCGAATGTGCGGCCGCGAAGCCGCGCCCCGACCCGCACGTGGTCGAGTCCCATCTGCTCGAAGGCCTTGCGGAGGCGTTGCGCGTGACGCCGCACGCCTTTGGCGAGCTCGGCGTGTTTTGGGGCATTGCGCCGCACCATCACGACCGACTTGATGCGATCGAACTCGGCCTGCGTGGAGACGTTGATCATCCCCCGCTTGGGGTCGCGTGGCGCCGCCGTCTTCGGCTCGGCCTGCTTGGGGGGGCTGAAGATTCTCTCGATCTCGCGTTGTACGTCTTTGTCGCGTACACCCGCGCGCTCCGCCTCACCCTCGCCACCCGGGATCGTCTCGTGGCCGCCGAAGATGTCGAGCAGCCCCGCGGGGCCGGCTTCGTCGAAGCCACGGGCGTCGGCAGGAGCCGTTCCGTACAGGCGAGCCAGCGCCCGGGTCACCTCAAAGAGCCCGGCCATGTCCAGCTGGCGAAATCCGCCCTTGAACAAAGCAAGGGCTTGGGCGAGCACGGGGTCGCTGTGCCGGTTGCCCATCCCCATCCGCAATGCCCGAACAAAACGGGCCAGCGGGTGACCCGATCGGTCAAGCTCGTTGAGGACCAATCCGCTGCGTAGCCGCACCGAACCCGGCCGCTCCGCCACCTCCAGCCGACGGGCGCTCAGCGCCGCGAATGCGCCCAATCCAAACACGTGCAGCAGGCGTGGGACTTCGACGTCTCGACTGAGATGCTGGAACGCATAGGTCGCAAGACGCTTGAGTCTGTCGCCGTACTCGGGCTCGAGCGCCCGGAGGTTTCGCTCGAGGTGCTCGTCGGCGACCAGGTTCAGCAATGAGCCCAACCCAGCGCGCTGGGCTTTCTCCCAGATAGCCAACGCAGCCGGCGAGTGATGGTGGATGTGATGCCCCAGCTCGTGGAGAATCAGCCCCTCCACAACATCCCCGCCGTGTGCATGATCCTCGAGGATCGGAAGCGGAGAGATATGCAGTGCACGCTCCCCAAAGCGGATGAAGCCAAGGTCCTCGCGCCGCTCGGTCATGCGGATGTCGAAGAAGCTACCCGTCAGTGCGCGACCGGTTCGAATGCCCCAAGCGAAGGTGTCGGCAATGCGCTTGAGCTTGTCTTCGCCGCTTTGGAGCCTTGGAACCTGCTCCACAGCTGCCTCGCGAACGTGACCTGTCGGAGCCGTCTGCAGGAGCTGTCGCCACTGCGCGTCGACATCGATGCTGGGATCGACCGCCCGCAAGATCGCCAGGCAGGTTTCGAAGCTCCCCTCACCCGCGATCGTCACCAGGTCCAGCGCAGTCTGGGCCGCGACAGCGTGGGTTTGTGGGGGCAGCTTCGTGAGCAGGGTTTCGGGATCACCGTGCGCGAGCAGCTCCTCGAGCTGGGCGGGGAGCGCCAACAATGGCTGTTTGCGCGCGATCTTTTTTGTGAGTGCGTACTTGAGCGACCGCGGGAACGCCCATGATTGGCGAGCCGCTCGCACCAGCTCCTCAGCGACCGAGGTCGCACGAGCGGCGAGCAGACGCGGGACCGCGGGTCGGTGCGCATGAGGGTGCGGCGATGCAGCCAGCTCGACAGAGACCTGCAGCGTTCCCTCATCGTGCTCCTTGGCGACAGCCTTCGCTCCACGCAGCGCTCGAGCGATGCCCCGCAGCCATCGACCGGGCACGGACTCCCCCTGATCGAGTCGTGCCACCGCCAACAGCCCATCAAAGTCGTTGGGCGACAGCCAGCTCATCGGGCCGTCTTCGGACACAGGCAACGGGGCGCAGGCGATCGCCAGCAGCTGTGGGAGCCAGTACCCGGCGTCGGACGCCGCGAGCCCGAGCCCAGCGCGAAGCCGCAGCCACGGGAGCGCAGCGTCGTCCTCGACAAGTGCGGCGACCTTGGCCAGAACCTCCGCGTCGGTCCAACGCGCCACGCTCCGAGCGATCACACCCACGCCAGGCGGGTGCGTCGACGACACAAGAATCTCCAGCAGTTCGGTTTGCCCGGCCGCGCCTCGCCGGATCGCCGCATCCACCGCCTTGAGCACACGCTTGGTCGACCGTGAGTCGAGGCCTTCTCGCTCGAGCTCCGGATCGTCACTCTCATCGAGCCACGGCCGTGCCGCTGCATCTCGGATCGCCACCGCATCCAGCTCTGGCCAACGGGTCAGGTGACGCCGCGCCTGGGCACAGATGTCGGGCCCAATGAGCTCCACGATATCGTCTTCGGCGAGCAGCGCCGCGCGTAGCCCTGGCCTACCAAGCAGAGCGCCCACGATCCGCGCGGCGGGTATCGCCAGCGACGGGGGTCGATCGAGCAACCGCAGCAGGTGCGCTGCGCCCGACCACACCACAGGGTCCTGTCGCGCGCCGCGTTCGGTCGTCAGCCACTCCGCATCGATGGACGCATCGTCGGGATCGGAGACCCGCGCCTCCACCGCCTCGGCAGCGCGCTCCAACGCTTGCGCACGCTCAGACCGCGAGTCCAACGACAAGACCGCGAGCACCACGTCGGCCAGACAACGATCGCCCGATGCCATCCACAGGCCGACCTCCATGCCCTGAAACGGTGGCTCGGTCAGACGCCCGAGCTCGCCTCGCACCCAATCGCGGATCGCCGGCCACTCGGCCTTGGACCATGCCTCGCCAGGATGACCCAGCGCCATGACCAGCTCTGTCGTGTGTGCCTGCGGGAGCTCGGACCACCCGTCGTCCGGCAACTGCAGGCACGCCGTCAGCGCCCGCACCGCGTCACGGTCGAGGGCCTTCTTAAAACCCGCCATTTCGTTCGCATCGCGTGCGCCCAACAACCGCGCCAGCACCACTACGTGCGACGTTGGCCACCGCTGCAGCCGCGCCGCGATCACCTTGGCGAGCTGCGCGAGCGGCAAGCGTTTTGCGAACGCGGGCACGTGCGTCATCGGATCGCCAGCGACAGGCTCTACCTCGCGCAAGACCGCGGCGACAGCGGGAGCGTCCACAACGGAGGATTCCGACACCTGGGTGACCAGCGCGTCGTGCCGCGCCGCCCAGTGGCACAACCCGACGGCAACGATCTTCAGCGCAGCCTTAGGGTGAGCCCAACGCACGGACTGGATGAGCTCGGCGGCCGAGTCGCCGAGTCGCGTCAGCACGGGCCAGCAGTCCGGTGTGGCTGCGATGGTGTCGTACAGCGACGGGTCGGCAAAGCGTGGCTCGAGCATCTGCACGGGGTTTGCCCCGTGCCAGCCCACGAGGGTCAGAGCCGCCGTGATCCCCAGCTGCCCATCTTCGTCACGAGCCAGTGGTCCGTCGAGCAGTGTGCCGAGCCTCGAACTCGACACCTTGGCCCGCACATGAAAGAGCCGCTCAAGGCCGTGCAGCGCACGGCGCTGAATCGGGAGAGGCCAGCGGCCTTCACTGAGAAGAATGGGCGTGCAGGCGACGGCGATCGGGGCGAGCGCCTCTGCGTCTGGATGGGCGTCTGTGTGCACCCGGATGGCCGCGGCGATACGCCGACGGATAGGCTCCCGGTCGCGCTCGGAGATCTCGTTATGAAGGCACTCGACCAAGACGCGTGCCATCCCCGCGCGGGCCGAGGGTACGGCCTGCCACAGCGCGCACCACTGGCTGGCAATATCCGTGACCGTCGTCGCCTCGGGCTTCCCCTCGAGCGCGTCGTACACCTCCGTCGGGTCGCGCTGGGGTGCTCCGCGCAGCACGACCAACAGCTCATTGGAGGCGCAGCTCGCGAACGCCTCCGCCGCCTCCGCGTCCGAGAGTTCGTCGCGCTGCCAAAGCGCAACCGCAAGCACCAACGGAAGCGGCGCGCCCACAACGGCGGGGTGCGTTCCGTGCACAGGATCCGTGCGCAGCCAGGGCAGCATCGATGCCGCGCCTTCGTGAGGCGTCGACTCCACAGCCGCTTGTCGAACGTCGGCCCGCGGATGAAAGAGCGCGTGACACCAGCGCAGCGGCTGCGACTGTGCGGCGGTGCGGAGCATCTCGAGACCGACCGCTCGAAGCTCGGGCGACTCGTCGTCCAGTGCGTCGACGGCCAGCTGCAGCGCGACCTGCGTTGTGCTGCCCTTGAGCAGGGCCAACCCCGCAAGCCTCAGAGGTTGCGACGCCTCACCACACAGGCGCGCTGCCGGACCCGCAAAGATCGCCCGGCGGCTCAGGGGAAGCCTCGCGACTTCGTACGCCGACGCGACGATCTCCGTCACGTCGTCTCCGTCCCAGGCCCCCTCGTTCAGGACCTGCCAAAGCGCGAACGCATCCATCCAGCGCCACCATCGTCGCCTGCAAAAGCCTCTTCGTCATGCCTTGGTCGGTGTGCCCTGAGCCCATCAACGCGTGCGCGCTCCAAGTGTGCAGGATTACGCCATTTGGCCGCGTAATCCCGCGTCGAGCGAGCAGCGTCGTTGGGCCCAGGTTCTCGGTCTTGGGCCGTTCACGGCCTCGCACTCGGTTGGAGCCGGCGGGATTCGAACCCGCGTCTTCGCCGTTTTTCGGCGCCGCTCTTCCGTTGAGCTACGACATGAGTCGAGGACATGTGAACGTGGTCAGCGGCACGGCCCCCCGCCGAAGCGAGGTGGGTTCGAAGGCATCACCGAGTGGTCGAACGGATGCCAAACCCCCGCATCCGACGGCTCCCACCCGAGACGTCGCCATGCAATGCGGTGGTGCGCGCCGCACAAGGCGAGCGCGCAAACGCAATACCCAAAGCCGAGCGCCCGCGAACGGGCGCTGCTAGACAGCGCCCGCGTGCAAGCCACACCGACCAAGGCGTGGAGAAGAGAAGTTGGATGAGAGTCTGCGCAAGCGGGCCTCCGACGACGCAACATGCGGCATATTTGGCGATCGTCCAACGGTTTTTTGGGGGAATGCCTGGATGCGTGGAGCCGTGTTGGATTCGAACCTTGGGCTGCTAGGGTCGGGCTGTGCCCAGAGCCTCGCTCGCTGTCTGCTTTTCGCTCGCAATGGCCTGTGAGGGTGATGCCCCGACACCCGCGGCCAAGACCGACTCCGCCGCTGCACGACCCTCGACTGCCCCGCCCTCTCCCACACCCTCAAAAGCGGCGCCCGCTACCGTCACGCTCACCAACGGAGCCTTCGATGATGGCAAGCCAGGTCTCAGCGGATGGGAGGCCGAAATCGGTGCGACCAACACGGGCGCCGCTCCGGGCACAAAGTCCGCGGCAGCGATCGTCCCGGGCGTGGGCCGCAACAACACGGCTGCCCTCGAGCTCTCGGGCACTGGCGCGACGACGGATTGGCAGATGGTCGGTCAGTCCTTCCCCGTGGGCGCGGGGTACCAGGTCGTTGTGTCTTTCGCCGCGCGCGCGAGCAACCTGGCGCAGGAGGGCGCGCAGTACGTCAACGCAAATGCTGTGCTCTTGTACTTCGACGACACGGGCAAACGACTCGCCATCGAGGGCAGCGTCCCCCTGCGGGGTACATCGGACTGGCAGGAAAGCACGCTCGTCGGCGCGCTCGCCCCTACGGGAACAACGCGCGCCAAGCTCGCGTTCATGTCGTCGATGACCGGCACGATGTGGGTCGATGACGTCTCCGTGCAAGTTCGTACGCTCGGCCCTTGGGCGCCCGCGGAGGCGGCCGCAGCGTGGGATCACTGGGTCGCGCGCGTGACCGCGACCTACCCGTTCTCTCCCGTCGACACAGGGCGCGCCGAGTGGGTCAAAGCAACGGCGTCGCTGCGATCCAAGGCTGTCGCCGCGGTCGATCGCGCGAGGTTCGTCGAGGCCATCCTCGAGTCCTTGCGCCCGCTGCACGACCCCCACGTCATCGTGACCGTCGACGGTCAGCCCAAACCCACCGTCGAGGCCCACAACCTCCCCCGGACCTGGAACCTCGAGGCGATCCGTAGCGCGGCAAGCGACACGATCCACAGCGAGAGCGAGTTCGCGGTCCGACGCCTGAAGTCGGGCCTCGGGTACGTCCTGGTCGGGAGCTGGGCCAAGGGGCGTGAGCCTGTCGATCGGGTACTCGCCGCGATGGACAAGCTCCCGGATGTTCGCGGCTGGATCATTGATGCACGCATGAACCAGGGCGGGAACGATCGCTGGGCGACGTTGCTCGCCAGCCGCTTCGCTGCGAAGGACACCGTCTTCGCCAAGCACCGATTTCGGAGCGGGGCGGGATACGGGCCGTGGAACGAGCGAACCCTCAGTCCAATCGGCACGGCCGCACCCGACGCGCGGCCGGTCGTCGTACTCCAGAGTCCGTGGTGCATGAGCTCGAACGAGGGGTTCATCCTCATGATGCGGTCGCTCCCAACGGTGACGACCGTCGGTCTGCCAACGAAGGGCGCGACGCGCAATCCGGCGCCTATCTACGTGACCTCCGATATCACTATCAGCAGCTCACGCTGGGAGGCCGCGCTGCGCGATGGCACGCTGATCGAAGGCGTGGGCATTCCCCCCGACGTGACGGTCGACGTGCCGATCACCGCATACGCGGACGCGGACCCGACGCTGACCAAGGCGATCGAGCTGCTCGCCCCCTCTTAGACACTGTTCTGATGCCGTCTCGCGTGGAAAGCCCACCGCGGTGGCCTGGGCCTCGTCGAAGTACATCGTCCTCGGTGACACGCCCACGGGAGAGATCGAGACGGTCGTCGATCTCACCGGTCAGACGATCCCGCCCTCGGGCCTGTTCGTC
>Ga0316189_10004397_pt1 | contig 13561 bp, 11 predicted proteins | sample LowCovwburrow_MG_FD_204930 | JGI IMG/M metagenome (GOLD analysis project Ga0316189, IMG submission 204930) | Coastal sediment microbial communities from Maine, United States - Lowes Cove worm burrow | ecosystem: Environmental > Aquatic > Marine > Coastal > Sediment | place: USA: Maine...
GAGTCGATCAGCGACTCATCACCGGTCGTCAGGACCCGGACGGTCGACTCGACCTGCTTGGTGACCTCGAGGACGAGAAAGCGAAAATTCTCTTGGATCGCCCGGCTGGGCATACTTAGGAGATCCCACCGTCGCTGGTCTTGATGACCAAGGAGCCGACGCTCGGATCGCGGTCCTCCTCATCCTCCTGCCAGTTTAGGCGGAGCGAGACCTTGACCGCGCCGCGCTTGCGCGAGGCCTTGACGTCGAACTTCAGGAGCCCACGAGGCTCGAGCTCGATCGCCTGCCCGTTGTGGCCAAAGGTCAGATTCCCGTTGGCAAACGCCTCAGAGAGCGCGTTGAGGTACTTTGCGATCGATTGACGATCTTCGAGGGATTCGTGACGAAATTCTTCGTGGTCGCTGGCCATGCGAGCTCCGGGGGGCCGAGCAGAGTACTACGAGCTAGCCCCCTCGTCGCTCACCGCAGCCCCCGCACCTTTGGGGACGTCTCGAGAGCCCCGCGAACTCGCCCCTCTCGACCGTCGAGCAGCCAACAGTGCGACCTCGCACAGCTGTCTTTCATCGACCTCGACACCGTGGCCGGTGGCCGCGCGCGAGCAGACAAGGACGTTCGACGCCGCCTAGCTGGGCGTCTCCTCGCTCGCCGGAGCGTCCTCGCCCGCCGCACCATCCCCGCCCTCTGCGCTCGCCACCGCTTCATCGTCATCGTCGCCGCTCTCGGCCTCGCCGCCGCCGTCGCCGTCGCCATCGCCGCTCTCGGCCTCGTCGTCGTCCTCGCCCTGACTGCCGTCGTCCGCCTCGTCGACCGCCTCAAAGCGAAGGCCGAGGGCGCCCTCTGCGTCCTGGAGCTCGCGCCAGCTCAGCTCGAGACGGAGCTTGCCCTTGTCGCCCTTGCGGCTGACATCGACCTCGAGGTCGACGACATCGCGCGGGCTGATCACAAGCTCCCGCTCGCCGGCGGTGACGCGGATCGTCCCGGCCCGCAGGGCACCGGCCAGCTCCTCAAGGGCCGCGGCGGCCTGTTCACGGCTGAGAGCCGCGGAATAACGCATTTCCTGTTTTGACATTCGACGCTCTCCCAAAAGGCGTCCGTGCTCCACGGGCGCATGTCAGGCTAGCGCAAGCGACCGAGAGGTCACAAGGCGTCACGCGCGCTACATCCGCGCGATCGCCGTCCGATCGGCCCCAGAGCCCCTGCAGCGAACATTTCTCTCAGCCGCCAGCGCTCATTCGCCCGCCATGTCCGCGAACGAATATGCCAAGCTTGCGCCCATGGGCTCCGCCTCTCGCTCCCACTCCGACATTGAAGTCCTCCAGAGCTCCAACCGCTCCAAGCTGATCGCCCTCGGTGGGATCGTCGCGATCGCAGGCGCAGGGTTCTACCTGACCCGCGGAGGGCCTATCGGCGCGCCCGAGGAGGGCTCGTCGATCATGATCGTCACCAAGGGGTCGTTCCACTATCGCCACTCGATGGAAGAGTTCGGCTTCAAAGTGCTCGAGCAGCGCCAGGACGCCTTCGTCGAGAAGGCGATCGAGATGATGCCGGAGCTCGCCGAGGTCGAGGAGCTCGACGATGTCACGGCGATCCTCCAGCTCGCCGACTTCGGCGGCTACGCCTACGTCGCCTTTGAGAGCCCCGAGCAGGTCGATTTCTCGAAGATCGAGGTCGACGGCGGCCTGCCGACCTTCGTCGACGCCAACCGCTTCGCCGTGGTCTCGGCGGGCGATTTCGCCTTCCCCCACAGGATGACCGTCACCCCGGAGCGCTCCGATCTGGTCCCCGGGATCGACCTCGACCTGCTGACCGCGCTCTTCGCCCAGGAGCCGCTGCACAGCGCCCTGACCGAGAACCCCGAGGGCGGGCCCGAGGTCCTCATCCTCGCCAACCAGCTCGAGATGGCGATCGAGCGGGTGTCGACGATCGATGAGGCGGCCAAGACCATCGCCAAGATCGAGGAGGCCTCGCGCGAGCTGCTCATCGACCAAGAGCGCGGCCGCGACAAGCCGGCGCTCCTCGGCTCGCTCCACGAGAGCGTCCACCCGATCGCCCTCGCCGACGGCGGCGTGCTGATCCCCAGCCGGACCGCCAACTTCACCTCGAAGAACGGGCTCAGCGCAGACCTCGCGCTCGACGACACTTGGCGCTTCTTCTATCAGCCCTCGTCCACAGGCGAGGGCGAGCGCAGCGTCTGCCAGGGCGTCTTCGACGGCGCGCTCGAGCAGCCCGGACGTCGCCCCCGCTTCCGCCAGGCCCCCAGCGGCGACGCTCTGCTCATCGATCAGAGCGGCGAGTCTCGCCTCTTCACCCTCAGCGCCGACGCCAAGGCCGACGGCTCCTGCCAGCTCAAGGACCAGGGCACGCTGCCCCGCCTCGCCAACCGCAAGGACGACCCGGGGACGCCGCACACCGGCGGTTGGGTCGCCCGCTCGCGCCATGAGGGGAACGATGTCGTCGACGCGGTCGTCGAGATCCTCGCCCCCGGCGATGAGCCGCCGCTCGACCTCCTGCGCAGCACCCGGCTCTCGGTCTCCGCCCCGGTCTGGCTCGACGCCGACCACCTCGCGGTGGTCTCCAGCTACCGCGAGGGGGACGCGGGCCAGGGCGTGCTCCTGCTCAGCCGCAACCATCCGGGCGTCGCCCTCGAGATCGGCCCGCAGGTGGTCGCCGGCTCCTACAATATTTTCTCCGTCGCCTCGGTGCCGAAGGGAGCGGGCGATGCGAGCCCGCGCCTGGTGGTCGTCAGCGCCGGGCCCCACGCCGCCAGCCTCTTCCGCGTCGACCTCCCCGCCGACTACGCGACGCTCTTCGCCGAGGCGCTGGCCGAGGCCCCCGAGCACAAGGCCGATCCTGACCATCCCGCCGACGTCCGGATCATCACCCTCGACGCCACCCGCTTCGACGAGGCCACCCGCCTCACCGACGACGGCTCGATCTCCGACCCGGCGGTCTCCGCCGACGGCGAGTGGGTCACCTACACCGTCTCCAACCCCGGGGCCGAGAGCGACAACGACTACGAGATCGGCCTGGTCGCGATCAATGGTGAGAGCGACGCCCGCCTCCTCACCCAAAACGGCCTCGACGATCACTCGCCGGTCTTCAGCGGCGACTCGAAGCGGGTGGTCTTTAAGACCAAGTACCCGATCGAGCGGACCACCTGGTCGCTGACCACAGGGCGCTCCCTGCCGGTCGAGTAGACCCGCATCGGACCGGCGACAATGTGTCGCCTTGAGGGCTCACCTGCTCGCCTGCCCGGTCGAGCGTCCCCAGAGGCGCTCTGCCTTCGCGAGCTCGCGCGCGCTCGCGGAGCCTCCTCTTGAGGCGATCTGTCTTCGCGAGCTCGCGCGGGGGCTCGCGGAGCATCCCTAGGCGATCTGTCTTCGCGAGCTGGTGGAGCATCCCTAGGCGATCTGTCTTCGCGAACTCGCGCGCGCGCTGGCGGAGCCTCCCCCTCGCTCTCTGCCGCCCTCGCTGCGCCTCCGCTGCCGGGTCCGAAAAAAATTGAAAAAAGATCCAGAAAAGATCGCAATACCGGAATCTCGCCCCAGGGCTCGTGCGTGAGTTCCAACGCTCGCCACTGCGGCGAGCATCGCTCGCACAGCTCGCTATGCGGTCGGCCATAGGTCCGCCGCGACCTAGGTCGATCTCGCCGACCTCCGGTCGTGTCACCGGCACCGTCGGTCGACCGACGGAGGCCCATCATGTCCACAGATCCATCCTCTCCGCCCGACCGCCCGCGGTCCGGGCCCGATCCCCACTCCCAACCACCGACCTGCACCCTACCGCCCGGGGGCAACGCCCGAAGAGAACGCCTCGCCCGGCGGACCCGAACCATCATCCTCGCCTTCAGCCTCGCCTCGCTCTCGGCGATCGCCAGCGCCCTCTGGAGCCCGCAGCCGACCACGACCCCGCGCCTCATCGGCGCTGCGGTCGTGAGCGCCGCGGGGGTGCTGCTCTTCGACGCTCTCCTCGGCCGCCTCCGCGGACGCTGGGAGGGAGGTTGGCGCCGGAGCCTCGTCGCCATCGGCGAGCAGGTCCAGGCCCTGCTCGGCCGGCTCTGGCCCAAAGCTCCCGACTCCAACCCCGGCGACAATCAGCCCCTCAAGACAGGCGAGCGGCTGGCCCTGGTCGCCGGCTGCTGCCTGGCGGCGCTCGACGTCGTCCTGACCACCTTGCTCCTCCGCGACGTATTCCCGGAGCCGCCCTACCGCTTTGAGCTCCTCTCCCTCATCTCCCCCGAGGCGGTCGAGTGGTCCTTCTATCTCGCGGTCGCCGTCTTCAAGGTGCTCCTCGAGCTCTGGCTCGGGATCGTCGATCGACTGGGCGGCGACGGTGCTCGCTCGCCCGCCCGCTACTTCGTCCTCGGCCTCGCCTCGGCGTTTGACGCAGCCCTCGCCCTCGCCCGCGGCCTCCTCCTCGCAGAGCAGGGGATCACCGGCGCCGCCGTCACCACCTCCAACATCGTCTTTGTCGGCTTCGGCCTGGCGATCCCCTGGGTGGTCGCCCACACCGGCGGGCTCCTGGTCCGCGCCGCCGATCCCTTCCTGACCCGCTTCGGCCTCCTGCGCACCCTGACCGCCCTGCCGCGGATGCTCCTCACCGGCGCGATCTGGGCCGTCGCCATCGCCGTCGGCCTACCGCTGATCCTCGCGGTCGCGGCGATCGGCCTGCTCTCGACGATCTGGTCGTCGCTGCACGAGATGGTCGCGCTCCTCCTCGGTCACGACGATCCCGAGGCGCCGCCAATCGTCTTTGCTACCGACGACGGCAGGGCGAGCCCGCCCGCGAGCCCGAGCCCGAGCCCGATCACCGACGCCGAGTACAGCGCCCTGCCGGCGCCGATCGGGGGTGGACGATGAACGCCGGAGGGATCGTCGCGACCGTCTCGGGCTTTTTGATCGCCGCCCTCGGCGTCGGCGCCCTGACCCTCTGGCAGAGCGAGCCACAGGCGGCCAAGGAGGGGGAGTGGCGCCCCCCCTGCGTCCAACGCCTGCACCGGGACTTCCGGACGATCGACGTCAGCCTTGAGGGCGGCGACGGATCGACGAGGAGCGCACCTGCAACCGGGATCGCGCAGCATACGATCCTCTTCGGGGTCGACCGCAGCCCCTCAAACCGCGAGGTCTCTGACGAGCAGCTAGGCGCGGTCGTCGACCACAGCAAGTCCTTGCCGCTCGACATCGCCGCGGGGATCTTGCTGATCTCCGACCGGAGCGATCGCTCATCGACCCCCGACATGCCGATCGAGTCGGCGAGGCGCCTGCCCTCCGCGACCGTCCCGCCCCTCCCCTGCGCCCCCGACTGCCAGCCGCGCTCGCTCTTTGAGCAGCACTGCTACGAACGGCTCGAAGAGGCCCTCGAGGACCGCGCGTCGTCGCTGAGCGACGAGTCCGCAAAGCGGCGGCAGGAGCTAGAGAACGCTCGCTCTCAAAGGATCGACGCCTGGGTCGCCGAGGCCAGGGACTACGCGCCCAAGCCGGGGACCTCGCTCCTCGCCTTCTTCGCCAAGGTCGCCGACCTCCCGCCGGTGATCAGCTCGCCGGCCCGCACGACCCTCGTCGTTCTCTCCGACCTAGAGGAGGCCCGCACCGGCGACAGGCGCAAGCTCGAGGGCTTTTACGCCAAGTACCGCGCCAAGGGAGAGCTCTGCCCCGAGGTCGAGTGGCTCCCGCGGGGACTCTCGGGCCTCGACGTCGTGCTCCTCCAGACCCACACCGACGGGATCAACGCAGAGCTCTGGGGTCGGCGGTGGGAGGCGCTCCTCGGCTGCGCCGGCGCCCACGTCCGCCGCCAACGCTACAGCGCCGCGGTCAGCCTGGGCGACTACCTCGCGCCCTCGCTCGCGGGGCTCGCCGAAGCGCCGACGGCTGGCGGCTGACGGCTGACGGCTGACGGCTCGAAGAACAAAGACGACCTGAGCGAAGGTTGGAGGCGCCTCGACGTTCGTTCATAAGAGCGTCGGAGCCCGCCAGCCGCAGCGAAGCTCTGGACGCTCGCGAGCCATCGCCTCCTATGTTTCGACGGACGGCGGGCGGGCGCTACCTGGCCCCGCGGATCAGCGCGTAGCGAAAGTATGTGCTCGCGTCTGGCGGCAGGTTCCCCGGGCCCCAGGCGACGGCGTGGCCGGTGATCCACCACGACCCATCGGCGGTCGCGAGCCACCGCCAGAGGTTCCCCCCGACCGTCGCAAACACGTCACCTCGGCGGAAGAGCACCGCCTGATCGACCCGCGTCGCCATGCCGTTGGCCTTCGGCGGCGGCGCTTCGGAGAGCTGTGGCGCGCGGATCTCCCAGCCGATCGCGATCGCAGGATCCCCCTTGTCAGAGGAGGCGAGGCGTAGCTCTCCGCCGGCGCGGATCCAGAGGTCCGTGACCGGGTGAATGCCGAGCACCTGCGAGCTCGTGTGGGCCTCGATTCGCTCGCCGACGGTCACCGGCGCCGTGACGCCCCGCGGTAGCACCAAGAGCAGCTCACGCTCCCCGCCAGGCGAAGACAGCACGATCCTCGTGCTAGTCCGCCGCTCCCCCGAAGAAGAGGCGGAGACGGCCTCGAGCTCGATCACCTCCCCCTCCGCGTGGCCCTCCCAGCGCTCGCCGATCCGCAACGAGAGACCCGCTCCAGCCGGCACTTCAGCGGGTCTTGAGGAGCTCGGGGGCAGGTCGACAGACACCTAGCCAGGGTCCAACGCCGCCCGCCCGGGCGCAAGCTCAGGCGAGCCGTTCTCCGGGACCACGAGCGCTGATGAGCCTGCGGCCGACGCCCCTTGCCAGCGCCGAACCGGGCCCGAGCCCAGGCGAGCCGTCCCCAGACCACGGGAACCAACGAGCATACGGCCGACGCCCGTCGCCGGCGACTCCGACTACTTTCGGGCGCAGGTCCACGTGCCGCCGCAGGTGCAGGCGAAGTCTCCGCCGCTCGCCTTGTAGACGCAAAAGTCGACCTGACCGCGGGGACAGGACTTCCCGTTGCGCGGGACCTGGCGGGGACAGGCGGACGATCCTGAGACCGAGGAGACCGTGCCAGGGTTGTTGCTGCCGCCCCCCTTGCAGGCGCCTAGGGCGAGGCCCAAGAGGCCGGCGAAGACAAACGCGGGAGTGGAGCGGGAGAACCTGCGCATCATCGCTCAGCGTCCCCCCAAGGCCAGAGGTCTGTCAACCGACGCTCCGCCAGACGAGCTCTTGACGGACAAGAGCGCGCGACGACGCGCACGACCGAGCCGGCGACCCCACCCGAGGAGAGAACGAAGAAGGGGCCCCTAGAGGCCCCCTTCATCACCGGCGGTCAGAGCCGCGGTCTCAAGCTCCTACGACTAGTCGTGGAGCTTGACGTACTCAAATTCGAGCGGCTTGCCGTCGATCCCGCGGTTCGGCGGAGCGATCCAGTTGGCGAACTTCCCGGGCTCGTACACCGGCTTCATGATCGAGAGCAGGTAGTCGTTGTCGGCGGGCGTCAGGACCCAACGGTGCTTGTTCGCCTCCCACTCGTCGGCGGTGATCAGCTGCCCCTCTGGGTTGAAGTTGTGGTCGGTGTAGATCCCCTGGTGCCGGTGGAAGCGACGGCTCGGCAGGGTCAGCCGGGTCTTCGAGCCGGCCGCCTCCAGGGTCCGGTTCCACTTGCGCAGCGCTCGCCCGCAGTCCGTGATGTACGAGTCGCGGAGGACCTCGTTCATCGCGTTGCGCAGGGGCACGTCGCGCTCGGTCAGCTTGCCGCCGTCGACGACGTCGAGCCGGTACTCCTGGCCAAGCGCCCGGTGCTCCTCGAGGCGATCCTCGCGGTAGCGGCCCTTGAGACCTGCGGCGAAGAAGTCAGCGGCGTTCGACGAGATCTCGCCGCCGAAGAGGTCGAGCGAGTAGGTGAACCAGTAGTTGATGGTCCGCTGGATCAGGTCGAAGTCGATGCCGCCCTGGTTGCGGATATCGCCGTTGGGATCGATCTGCTCAAGCTCAGCGGAGCGCTTGATGATCCGGTCGAGGCCGGTCTCGCCGACGAAGAGGTGATGCGCCTCCTCGGTGAGCATGAACTCGGTCGAGCGCGCGAGCGGATCGAAGCCGCTCTGGGCGAGCGCGGCGAGCTGATACTTGCCGTCGCGGTCGGTGAACATCGTGAAGGCGAAGAAGCTCAGCCAGTGATCGCAGGGCTGGTTGAACGCGCCGAGGATCCGCGGCTTGTCGACGTCCCCCGAGCGACGCTCGAGGAGCTCGTCGGCCTCGTCACGGCCATCGCGGCCGAAGTACTTGTGCAGCAGGTAGACCATCGCCCAGAGGTGACGGCCCTCCTCGACGTTGACCTGGAAGAGGTTACGCAGGTCGTAGAGGCTGGGGGCCATGTGCCCGAGCAGGCGCTGCTGCTCGACGCTCGCCGGCTCGGTGTCCGCCTGAGTGACGATGATCCGCCGCAGCGCGTTGCGATGCTCACCGGGGATCTCCTGCCACGCCGGCTTGCCAGCGTCGTCACCGCAGCGGATCTCGCTCTCGCCCTCGCGCGGGTTGAGGAAGATGCCCCAGCGGTAGTCCGGCATCCGCACGTGGTCGTAGTGCGCCCAACCGTCGGTGTCCACCGAGATCGCGGTCCGGAGGAAGACCGGCTTGTCCTCGAAGTCGGTCGGGCCCATGTCGTGCCACCACTCGAGGTATCGCGGGAGCCACTTCTCGAGGGCTCGCAGGAGCTTCGGATCGTCGGCGAGGCCGACGTTGTTCGGGATCTTGGCGTTGAGATCGACGGTGGTGCTCTGCATTGCGTTCTCCTGCGAGTGCTAGCTCTCGCTAGACGCGCTTCCAGTCGAAGGTGGGGCGCTCGGGCTTGCCGTAGAGGGAGAGAGCTCCCTGGCTGCCGGTCGCGTTGGGGCGGATGAAGATCCAGTTTTGCCAGGCTGAGAGGCGAGCGAAGATCTTCGAGTCCTCGTTCTCCGCGCCAGGGAAGCGAAGGTTCGCCTCCATCCCCGTAAGGGCGTCCGGGGAGAGGCTGGCCCGCTCCTCGATCGCGACGCGAATGTCGTCCTCCCAGTCGATGTCGTCGAGGAGGACAGTGACGAGGCCCGCGTCATCGGACTCCTCGGGGTCGAGGAGGCCGCGACGCCCGGCGAGGGCCTCGAGCAATTCAGGCTCACCGTGGAGGTGCGTGTGCACCCGGCTAAGCCCGTGGGTCATCGGCATCGTCCCGTCGTTGAACACCGACAAGCCAGTCTGAACCGGGTGTTCGGGATCGTCGAGGAGGTAGAAGCGATCGCTGGCGAGAGCCAACTCAAGGAAGCAGCCGGCGAAGGCGGTGCCCGCATCGCCGAGGGCGAAGAACGAGCGGCTCGAGAGGTCAAAGCGACGGAGCACACGGGCCATATGCCGGAGCACCTCGTTGCCGAGCCAACCGTCCCGGAGGGCCCACAGCGCCTCGTCGTGGGCGAGGATCGTCTCCGCGTCGCCGATCGCCCGGACCAGACAGAGGCCGATCGCGTGGAGGTTGAAGCGGAGAAAGAGGAGCGCGTCGTCAAGCTCACGGAACGCGCGCAGGGCCCAGAGCTGATCGCCGGCCCTGTGGAGCGCAGCCGCCCCCTCCTTGAGCAGCGCGACGTCCTCGGCGCTCGGCCCCTTGATCGTCAGCTTGGCGGTCCGCGCCTGGTCGTCCCAGCTCAGCTCGACGTAGCGGTAGGTGCGGGTCGACCCCTCAGTCACGGGCTCCAGCGAGCCGAGCTTGATGCCGACGCGCTCGCCGTCGCCGAGCCCCTCAGCGGTCTCGGACGCGACTACGCCTGCGCGGGCGCGGAGCTTCTCCATGAAGCGCGAGCGCGGGTAGATGCCGTCGACGAGGCGCCATTTGACCGCCTTCTTGCCGCGGATCCCCTCGGCGGTGGTCGAGAAGACATCCGCGCGGTCGCGACGGATCTTCCGCTTGTCGACGAGGCGGGTGAGACCACCTGTCCCAGGGAGCACCCCGAGCAGCGGGACCTCGGGGAGGCTCACCGCCGACGAGCCATCGTCCTGCAGGTAGATCTCGCGGCATGCGAGCGCGAGCTCGTAGCCGCCGCCGGCGCAGGTACCGTTGGCCCCGCAAAGATAGACCTGGCGGCTGTAGGCGTCGGCGTCCTCGAGCTCGCAGCGGGTCTCATTGGTGAACTTGCAGAAGTTCACCTTCCAGGCGTGGGTCGACGAGGCGAGCATGTGAATGTTCGCGCCGGCGCAGAAGACGTTGTCGGTCCCCGAGGTGACCATCACGCTCCGCACCTCTGGGTGCTCAAAGCGCATCCGCCGGACGACGTCGGCGAGCTCAATGTCGACGCCGAGGTCGTAGCTGTTGAGCTTGAGCTCGTAGCCCGGCTTCATGCCCCCCTCAGGATCGACGCACATCTCGAGATGAGCGACAGGACCGTCGTAGGAGACACGCCAGTGGCGATACCGCGACGGGTCGGTGTCAAACTCGACGACGAACTCGTTATCGTTGATGTCTGCGGACTCCATTCCAGCTCCAGCGAAAAAGCTAACAGCCATCCGTAGCATTCGCGGCGGGGTCTTCTCGTGGGTTCCCACACGGATGTAGAGTCACGCGCAGCGGAGATTCCCGGAGCACGAAAGGCGTGCGGCGATCATCAACGGTGGTGCCGATGATCGGCCGACGCGAACATCTGCCAGCGGCGCCGTGATCGGTCTCATGGGATCACCAAACCGGGGCTCAATACGTGTGCATCCGCACGATACTCGACCCGTTCGTTCTCGGCGCTAGGTACGGCTGGCGTCCGTCTCGGGCCACCATCGCCGGGCCATGCTAGCGGCGGTCATCTTCGATCTCGACGGTGTTCTCATCGACTCCCTCGCCTCGATCCGGGCGTCGATGAACCACGCGCTCACCACCCTCGGGCGACCGCTCCTGGTCGGCGACGAGGCCCGCGCTCACGTCGGTCCTCCCCTCGCCAAGACCGCCCCGCTCCTCGTCGGCGACGACGACCCGGCGCTGGTCGAGCGCTTCATCGCCATCTACCGCGCGCACTACCGGGACAGCGCCGAGACGACGACCGCGGCGATGCCTGACCTCACGCAGGTGATCCCGGCCCTCGCCGAGCGCTGGCCCCTGGCGATCGCGACCTCCAAGCCCGAGCTCTACGCCCGGCCGCTCCTCGAAAAGTTCGGCATCGCCGGCACCTTTCGGGCGATCTGCGGCAGCTCGCTGTCGCATCACCGCGACACCAAGGCGACGATCATCGGCCGTGCCCTCGCGGCGCTCGAGGTCTCGCCGAGGGACACCGTCGTCATGGTCGGCGACCGCTCCTACGACGTCCGCGGAGCCGCAGCCCACCGCATCCCGACGATCGGCGCGGCGTACGGGATGGGCGGCGCAGAGGAGCTGCGAGAGGCCGGCGCCAAGTGGCTGATCAACGGCCTCGACGAGCTGCCTCCGCTCCTCGAGAAGCTCGACGCTGCGTCCTAGTCGGCGGTCGCCTCGCCGACAGCTGAGCGACCTCCAAGGCTCGCGAGGGCAGATTGTTGGTCGACATCAGCGGGGACTGCGACTGCGGCTGCGCGCTCCCTCGTCTGCGAGGCCAGCAACGTCCCCGATCGAACATGCCCAATCAGGCACATCACCTAGGGGGCTGCGGAGGCGCGTTCGAGCCAGGCGATGACCTCGACATGGGGCGTCTGAGGCAGGGTGTCGTAGGCTCGCAGGGCGGCTCGTCGGTAGCCGCCGGCCTCGAGCGCGGCGAGGTCGCGGGCCAGGGTCCGCGGCGAGCAGCTCATGATCTGGAGGCGGGGAGCCGCGAGCGAGACGAGGCGCTCACAGACCTCAGCTCCAAGACCCGCGCGGGGCGGGTTGGCGATCACGAGCTCCGGCCTTGCGCCTTTGTAGCCGGCGAGAAACTCCGCGGTCCCGAGCGCGACCACGCCGAGCGCGTGGGCGCTCTCCGGATAGGACTCGACCGGCACCACCCGAGCGAACCCCGCGCGCAAGAGCGAGGTCGTCACGCCCGCGCCGGCGTAGAGATCGAGGGCGAGCTCTCCGGCGAGCGAAGCCCCGTCGTGCCCCCGCACGAGATCGCGATAGGCGAGCTCGGCGACCGCGGGGTTGGGCTGGAGGAAGCCCAGCGGTCCGACCTCGACCTCGCTCCCGGCGAGGCGAAGAGAGAGGCTCGACTCCCCCCGGAGGAGCTCGATCGCCGCGCCACGGATCGCGTTGCCCGCCCCGCCCTGGACGCTCCAGGCGACGCCGCTCGGCAGCTCGAGGCGCTCGGCGAGGAGCCGCACAGCCCGAGCATCCGCGGCGCCGGTGATCAGGGTCAGGAGCACCGAGCGACCGTCGGTCTTCAGCCAGACATAGCGGAGCCCGGCCGACGCCGCGGGGTCCGACCCTTCGGCGACCGGGCGATAGGGCTCAACCCCAAGCCCGTCGGCGACGGCGAGGAGCTCATGGGCAGCCGCGGCGATCGCCGGGTGCTCGACGAGGCAGCCGGTCATGTCGGCGAGGCGATGGCTGCCGCTGACGTAGGAGCCGAGCACCAGCGCCCCCGCGACCCCGCCGACGACCCGCTTGCTCGACCATCGGTAGCCAAAGTCGCCGCCAGGGAGCGCCCGCACAGAGTCCACCTCGAGGTCGTAGACCTGCGCGAGCAGGCGCCGCTTCTCGGCCCGCTGCGCGTCCTCGTGGAGGCTCTGCCAGGCGCAGCCGCTGCACGCGCCGCCGCGCCCTGGGTGACGATCGCAGGGCGGGCTGCGCCGCCCGGGATGAGCCGTGAGCAGCGCCTCGGAGGTCGCGAAGGAGCGCCCGTGCTGGCCGACGTGGTCGACGACGACGCGGACACGCTCGCCGACAAAGGAGCCGCTGACGACGACCTCGCCCCCCTCAAAGGAGGCGATCCCTGCCCCGTCCGGGCCCACGCGGTCGATCGTCAGCTCGAGGTTCTGGCCTGCGCGAATCACAACCCGGCGACCATACCCAGCTCGGCCAGGACCTCGAAGTAATTCGGGAAGGTCTTGCGCACACAGCCGGGATCGACGATCCGCACCTCACCGGCGAGGGCGAAGGCCATCGCCATCCGATGGTCGAGGTAGGTGTCGATCGTCACGCCGCGCCGAGGCCCCCCCTCGGGCGGGGTGATCATCAGGCCGCCCTCCTCTTCGACGACCGTCGCCCCGAGCTTGCGCAGCTCGGTCGCGCCGGCGGCGAGGCGGTCGCTCTCGTGATGCCGGAGGATCTCGACCCCCGAGATCCGCGTCGTCCCCTCGGCGTAGAGGGCGACCACCGCGAGCGTCAGGGTCATGTCGGGCATGTCGCGCATGTCGACGTCGATCCCCCGCAAGTGCGCGCAGGAGCGGACCTGCGTGGTGTTCGGCCCCTGCTCGACGACCGCGCCCATCTCTTTCAGGAGATGGACGAAGCCCGCGTCCCCCTGAAGGCTCGCTGTGCCGAGATCGGGGATCGTCACGGCCCCGCCGGAGATCGCCGCCAGGGCGAGAAAGTAGCTGGCCGCCGAGGCGTCGGGCTCGATCGCGTAGTCGAGGCCGACGAGGGCGCTGGGCTCGACCGTGATCCGGTTCTCCTCCGTCCAAGCTCCGCGACCGCCGAAGGCCTTGAGCGTCGCCA
>Ga0316189_10004399_pt1 | contig 13554 bp, 14 predicted proteins | sample LowCovwburrow_MG_FD_204930 | JGI IMG/M metagenome (GOLD analysis project Ga0316189, IMG submission 204930) | Coastal sediment microbial communities from Maine, United States - Lowes Cove worm burrow | ecosystem: Environmental > Aquatic > Marine > Coastal > Sediment | place: USA: Maine...
ATCGTGATCCTGCACAATGCCCAGAGGTCGACCGCCGAGCTGTGCAAACTCAACGATCGCACCACGCCTGTCGACCTGCAGCAGGGCGCCTTCTTCTGTGGTTACGTAGAGCTTGCCATCGTCGCCAGGGACAGCGTCTTCGGGACTGCTGAACCGTCCTAGCGGTATGCCCCTGGCGAAGCGCAATTGAGCGTCGGGTGCAAAGGGATCAACGAGTCCGTTGCTGACCGGCGCCTTCCATGAAACTGGCTCTATTGGTACGGGCCAGAATGCCAGATACAGCAGCACTGCAAGCAGCAGGGCAGCGCAACTCAGTAGAAGATTCTTCATTCTCGTAATCGTGCGCGGACCTAGCTTTTCTTGTCGATCATGCGCAGGAACTCGGTGCGCGTGCGGGCATCGTTACGAAACGCGCCGGTCATGCTGCTGGTTACCATCGATACGCCGGTCTTGTGAATACCGCGCGTCGTCATGCACTGGTGCGAGGCTTCGATAACAACCGCGACGCCGCGTGGCTGCAGTACATCCGCTATGCAGTTGGTGATCTGTGCCGTCATTTTCTCCTGCACCTGGAAACGGCGTGCGAATGCCTCCACGACGCGCGCAAGTTTACTGATTCCGACAACCTTGTTCTGCGGCAGGTAGCCCACATGGGCGACGCCGATGATCGGCGCCATGTGGTGTTCGCAATGCGACTCGAATGATATGTCGCGCAGCACGATCATCTCGTCGTAGCCTTCGACTTCCTCGAAGGTTCGGGCGAGAAACTCCACCGGATCGTCCTTGTAGCCGCTGAACCAGTCTTCGTAAGCCTTGGCGACGCGCTTGGGGGTCTCCAGCAGCCCTTCGCGACGCGTGTCTTCGCCAGCCCATAGCAACAGCGTCTTGACGGCGTCTTCCGCTTGTTTGCGACTGGGCTTGCGTGGTTTCCTGTTGCTGTTCGTTTTCTTGGGCAAGGTATTGTCCTTTATGATCCTGGGCAGCTGATGCCGGTGCCGCCAATGCCGCAATACCCGCCCGGATTTTTTGCCAGGTACTGCTGGTGATAGTCCTCTGCGTAGTAGAAGGTCTGCAAAGGTTCGATGTCTGTAGTGATGTCGCCACGACCAGCCGCACTCAGCGCTGCCTGGTAGCTATCCCGCGAGGCAATCGCGGCGTCGTTCTGGGCACCATCAACCGTGTAGATGGTCGAGCGATACTGCGTGCCGATATCGTTGCCCTGGCGCATGCCCTGGGTGGGGTCGTGGTTTTCCCAGAACAGGGTCAGCAGCTTTTCGTAACTGATCGTGTCCGGGTCAAATACGACCAGCACGACTTCGGCGTGCCCGGTGCCGCCTCCGCAAACGGTCTTGTAATCGGGGTCAGGCATTGTTCCGCCTGCATAGCCAACTGCGGTGCTGAAAACGCCATCCGTTTGCCAATAGATGCGTTCGGCCCCCCAGAAACAGCCCATGCCGAAAACGGCAGTCTGCATGCCCTCGGGAAATGGCTCCCGCAAGGGGTTGCCGTTAACAAAGTGTGTGTCTGTATCGTTCATAATCAGTTGGCCGTGTAGCGGGTGCCTCGTCGTGGACGCTCGATGATACCGTTCGCTCCCTGAAAGCGCACCGGAATCGACTGGGTGCTGCCCCAGGCAACCGGTCGATACACCGCGAAATGCAGGTGCGGCATGGTGCTGTGGCCGGTATTGCCGGAAAGGCCGATTTCCTGACCGCGCTCAACGGTGTCGCCAACCTCAACCAGTGCGCCGTTTTGCTGCAGGTGAAAATACTCGCCGGTCGTACCGTCGCTATGTAGCACCACGATATAGTTAGCGTACTTGCCGCAACCGTCCTGGAAACAGCCAATGTGATTGGATTCTTCGATGGCTGCAACGACACCCTCTCTTGCTGCACGCACGGTGCTGCCTTCCGGCAGATCGAAGTCTATGGCGAATTCCTCGAGACCCGTGTGGCTGAGGCGTGAGTTGTAGCCCTGCAGCACGCGCACGCTGCTACCCGCCGCAAAGGGCAGGGCGTAGAGATAGCTATCATCGTGCCGGGCATCCTTGTCGCCCACGGCCCAGTCAAACGAATAGCGAACGTTTCCCTGATGTCGATTATTGCTGTCTCGCAGAGTCATCACGGTATAGCTGCCCAACGGCGGCAGCGTGTGTGTGATTGTGCGCGGGCCGTCAACACTCATATCGCGGGTGCGCGCCCGCACGGTGAAAGTCAGAGGCACGTTGCTCAGGTTGCGCGCCGCTAGCTCTACCATCGAGCCGTCACGTGTCGCTTCGATACAAATCATGTCGTCACGACACTCCGCCATAGCGTCGAACGACAGGCAGATTGCTGCCAGCAAGGGTACACGCAGCGATTTCAGTTGGCGGCTTCCGTTGCCTGTGCCTCGGCGGGCTCGGGCTGGGCGCCTTCGCGCATGCTGTCAAGCTCTGACTTGCGATAGAAAAACTGGTGCGAGTACGTTTCGCCGATCGCGTCCACCGGCTCTCCGTTCGCTATCTTCGGCCGGTATACGCGGCTCCTGAATTCGCGCATTACGAACCGTTGCAGGTCGTCAAATTCGGCTGGTTTTGCATCCGCAAGTCGCAGGTTCGTGACCCGGCCGCGACTAGTCACATCGAACACAACGTCGATAGTGCCGGTCAGCAGGGTCTCCGTGACGGAGTCCGTGTCTCTAACGCTGGCCGCGCCAACGTAGGCCGGAATGGGTCCGAATCGCAGTGGCACCGGCTCTTCGAGCAATGTGCGTCTGCTGTCCAGCCGATCTTCTTCTTCGGACAACAGCTCCCAGATCTCGGCATAAAGAACATTTGCACGACTGACTGACGACTTGCCCAGGTAAAAATCGGCGAGCGACAGCTTGGTGGCCGCCAGCGTGCTCCAGCTGCTGCTCTTGTCATTCTCGGCAATGTTCATTGCGCGCTTGAAATAGACCTCGCCGCTCATCACCGCGGGTTGCCTGTACGGCGTCGACTGCGTGTTATCAACGTAGTAGTACGACTCGCCCAGTCGCATCAGTGGCTCAACCAGCCTGGGGTCAAACTTGTTGGCTTGGTCCTCAATGATGCGGATCACCGCGCGGTAGGTGGAGCGCTCATCGTTGTGGTGGCCGGTGCGTCGCTGCCATGCGGCGCGCCGCATCAGCGGCTCGATCAGCGCCGTGGGTTGCTCCTCAAAATAGCGACGATTGAGCGCATAGATCCGATCATGTGCCTTCTTGGCCTCGTCGAGGAAGCCCAGTCGAAAGTTGGTCTCGGCGACAGACTCGAGAAGCTCAACCTGCTGCATGTTATGCGGGCCGTCATTGACGTGCGTCACGTGGACGGCGCGATCAAACGTGCCCAGCGCGAGGTCAGGACGGCCACCTTCGAGCTGCGCCGCGCCGAGGCCCTTGAGTGGGTTGACGAGCTTGCTGCTCAAGCGGTCGTCAACGTCCTCAATGATTTCGATGGACGCGGCGAAGTTTTGTTGTGCAGCGTCAAACTGCTTGTTGCGATGCTGCACCAGGGCGAGATTACTCAAGGCTTTGGCGGTCTCTGAAGAGCTTGGCCCATGCAGGCGGATGGTCAACTCGACGACGCGCTTGGCGACCGCATCAGCCTCATCGAGGACACCGTCGGCCAGCAGCTGTTTGTATTGTTCGAATTGCTGGATGAGCAACTCGGTGTCGTCAGGCTGATCCGTTACGGACTCGGCCACGGCCTCCTCAGGGGGCGTGCCCGTTTCCTGAGCGAACGACGCCAGTGCCGCCGGCAACAGCAACAAGGGGATAAATCGGGAAAAAGATCTACTCAAATTCATGCTTTTTGTTGAGACAGTAGGAAGGCTGATTAGTTCTTCTGTCTACTGTACCAGCTGAAGCCTGATTTAGTTCAATACGCGGTATCCGCGACCTGCGAGGCAGCGTTTGAATACTTTCTGCTTTTCGCGGTCGGCGCCGAGACCGGATCTTGTGCCGCCGTATAGCCCGCCGTATGCGGCCCCTCGCGCCGCGTCTCCGTTTATTGCGCCGGACGCCGCCCCGACCGCTGCGCCGGTCGCGGTGCCCTTGGCAATGCCCTCGGCTATCACGATTTCCTCGGTGTAGGCCTGGCATTCCTGCCAGTCCTGGGCGTACTTCTCTGGGTCCACGCCTCTCATGTCGACGATCGGGTCGGGGTGGGCGGCGCAACCGACAAGAATGATCAGGGTTGCTGCCTGCAAAATTGGATGTTTGATATGCATTGCAAGTCGTCCTGCGAGTCCGGCAGACCGGCGAGTATGATTAGATACTAACGTATCAGGCGACGCTGCGTTGACAGCGAACGCGCTCGAACGCAAGCTCAGGGAACGAGTCCCCAAGCTTGCGTGGTGTTTTATCGAGCCGGATGTGCGCGACTGAGTCAGTCGGCTTTGTAGAGATGTACATCCTGTTGCGGGAACGGGAATGAAATTCCTTCCTGATCGAAGCGCTTCTTGATTGCTTCTGTCAGGTCCCACAAAACCGCCCAGTAGTCGGCCGTCTTCACCCATGGCCTGACATTGAAGTTGACGCTGCTGTCGGCCAGCGCGGCAACCGCGATGACCGGTGCCGGGTCTTCGAGGATACGATCGTCGGCAGCAATGATCTCCTGCAGGGTCTTTCTCACTTTGTCGAGATCGTCTGCATAGCTGACGCCAATCACCATGTCGACGCGCCGAGTTTCCTTGGCAGAGTAATTGGTAACGATGCTGTCCATGATCTGCCCGTTCGGTACGATGACCTGCTTGTTGTCGCCGGTGCGCAGGATTGTCGTCAGTATCTGTACCTGCTCAACGACCCCGGCGATACCAGCAGCCTCTACGAAGTCACCGACGCGATAGGGACGGAACAGAACAATAAGGACGCCCGCCGCGAAATTGGACAGAGATCCCTGCAGTGCGAGGCCGACGGCGAGACCAGCAGCCGCAAAAATACCGATGAAAGACGCGGTTTCAACGCCCAGTTGGCCAATGGCGGCAATGATGACGATGAACATCAGCGTCATTCTCACGAGGTTGCACAAGAACACTTCCAGTGTCTTGTCTACATCGCGCGCATGCATGACCTTGCGCATGCCGCGAACGAGCATCGACACGGCCAGCTTACCAACGTAGTAAATCGCAATGGCGATGATCAGGTTCTTGCCAAATACTATTGCGATATCAATTCCATTTTCCTGGACGGTTGACGCAAGCCCGGCCCAGTCTATACCGCCGTTAAGCACGGCCTCTTCTACGCCGCTGCCTGCTGTGTTTTCTTCTTGCATTGATTCTCTCTCGTGATTGGAAACTGGTTATTGCCCGGGCACACCCTCGTGACCTGGCTTGAATCGAAATACCTTGTATGGCCCGCTTGCTTCGATATGCTCTCGCGATCGCAGCACGACGTCGGACAATCCACTGTCCGCAACGTACAGCCATCCATCTGGGCCGAACGACAAAGACTGCGGCCAGCGAACATCTTGCGACCTGATGAGGGTAGTCAACGAACCATCCGACCCGGCTCGAAACAGCGCGTTGTGTTCGATGTCGGTTATGTAGACGTTGCCTTGCAGGTCGATGCTCATGCCATCGCTCATCGGCTTGTCACTGAAGCGTTCCACGCGCGCAGCCAGCTGCGTCGCGGGTAGCTCGCTATTTCGCAGATCTGCAAGGCGGATACGGTACAGGCCGGAGCCATTGAGCGCGCCGAAGTATAACCACTCTTCGCCAAGCGCGATGCCATCGACACCGCCGCGGAGGGAGACCAGCCCGCCGGCAAACGACATCCGGCGACCCTCGCTGCTGATGACATATTTTTCGGCAGCTACAGAGTCATGCCCTTCCAATACCCGTCGCGCGCGGCCTGTCTCTACGTCGTAGATGATAAGTGCAGGCCGTTTGCGCCAGATGCTTGTGTCGGCAATCACAATGGTGCGTCCGTCGCGGCTGATTTGCAGATCCTGAAGGTAGGAGCCTGGCGGGGCTATGTCGTCGGTCAACGGCTGATCCCTCAACACCGTGCCATCGCGCAGGTCTATGGTGAGCAGGCGCGGCGAGCGCAATCCATGGTTGCCGTGATCAACTGTCCAGAGTCGGTCATCACTGTCGATGACGATGCCGAGCACCGTGTCGAACAACTGCAGTTGTGACGCCAGATCCGGGAATGGCACCGAGGCGCCCTGTACATACTCAAGAAGGCGGTTACCCTCCGGTCTCGACTCTGGATGAACCGTAAAGAAAATTCGGCCGTTGCGGCTGACCGCGATGCTGCCGATGGGTTCGGGATAGGCGAGCACCTCTTCGAGATCCGTGCTTTTCAGTTGCGGCGCGGTTGCGAGGTCCGGGTACGGTTCGCCGCCGCCATGCCTGATCCACAGCACGACGGAAAACGTTAAAGCAATGCATACAAAGAACAGCAAAACGTTCTTCATCGTTGGTGTCTGGCGTCCGGTTCCTGTCTCCGGCGGAAATTCTACATGATTGGCCGGGATTGTCAGGTAGACAAGGCGATGACCCAGGCTGTAACGAGGATGCAGGCCGCGGCCAAGCCGCTGCCGATCTGCAGCTCAGCCCTGTTCAGGTGACGGCGCACGCTGGCCAGCAGCATGCCCGCGCCGAAGCCGCAGACAAAGCCCATCAGGTGCGCACCGATGTCGGTATTGGCGTCCCCCGTCCCCGTATACATCAGGAGAGCCAGGCCGCCGACCACTGGTCCAATGCGGTAGGGCCAACGATCCTGGCGCATAAGTCGTGCTCGCCAGACGTGTCCTGCGACCAGGCCAAGGGCTGCGAATACCGCAGTTGATGCGCCGATCGATGCGTGAGAGGGCGACAGCAACAACGTGTTGGCGAGATTGCCGGCGGTGGCCGACAGCAGGATGGTCAACCAAGCTACGCCTGAGCCCAGCAGGCGACCGGCGAACAGGCCGAAGAATACGCCAAATACAATATTGCCAACCAGGTGGCGCAGTCCGCCATGCAGCGTCAACGCCGTCGTTGCCCGCCACAACTCTCCGTCCCTGATCAGTTCGCCGCTAACGCGGCCGGCCGCCAGCCAGTTCTCGCCGAACGCGGAAATGCCGGCAAACCCGCCAACCAGGAGCACGGTGAGAACATAGGCAATCAAGCCCGGAACGGCGTTCTGGTACTGAATGATCGGTGCGGGTGTCGACACACGTGGTGGATTCTCCGCGTCGTACAGGCGCAGTTCTTCAGCGGCTTTCGCTGAAAATTCAGCGGGCACGACCAGGGCACAGGACAATTCATCGTCGATGATCTGGTGCGGTATTTGCAGTGACGCCAGCACCAGTGCGCGGTCGGCGCACGCCCGGCGGTTTCTGCTCTCGAATACAACTCGCATGTTTCTTACCTTACCGCAATGCGGACTTCAGCTTGGGTTCATTGTGCAGGACCAACAATAGACACTGGATTGGATGCTTCGTTTGAGCGACACATGTCCGCATGGAAAAAAATCTACTTTGTCACCGCCGCCGTTGCAGCTGTTTTTCTGGTCGTCTCGCTGTTTTGAGTTAAGCTAAGCCGCATAGAAACGCTCGGAGATTTGTAATGCAGGTGAGGTTGGTGCTGTTGCTGCTGGTTGCGGCACAAACCGCAGTTGCGGAGCTTCCGGACTCGAGCGAACACGGCTTTACGACCGTGCATAAGGTCGTTATCGATGCGCCAAGGGCAGCCGTGTATGCGGCTGCGGTTCACGAGGTTGGCAAATGGTGGAGTGATGCTCACACTATTTCCGGTGATGCCGGACGCATGAGTATCAATGCCGTTCCGCAGGGGTGTTTCTGCGAGATGCTCGGCGACACAGCAGGCATTGTGCACCTGACAGTGACATTCACGAGTCCGGGCGTGCTGTTGCGGATGACCGGTGCCCTCGGTCCGCTCGGCGTTATGGGCGTGAACGGCAACATGTTGTGGGAGTTTGCGGATAGCGATGACGCTACAGCCGTAAAGTTTACGTACGTTGTCGGGGGTTATCGGCCGGGAGGCCTCGAGGAAGTCGCCCCCGCGGTCGACTTTGTCATTGGAGAAGCGCTTGCTCGCCTGCGGGCATACGTCGAAACCGGGGATGCGAACAACATTGACTGAGATTGCAGAAGCAAGACTGTCAGCAACGGTTGTTCTTACTCGTGAGGGCGCTGGCTTACCTGAGATATTGATGGTGCTGCGGCACGCGAAGGCGTCATTTGGAAACGCGTACGCGTTTCCAGGCGGCACGCTCGAGCCGGCTGATGCCTGTGTACATGATGCGTGCCAGGGTATCAGCGCCGACCAGGCGAATGCCTTGTTACAGACAGACAATGGCCTTGACTACTATTCAGCCGCGATTCGCGAGTTGTTTGAGGAGACCGGGGTATTGCTCGCGGAAGGCGATTTGACGAGCGACGAACTCGACATTGCGCGGCAGCGTCTGAATGACGGCGCAATGGACTGGCAAGCGTTCGTTGCGGACAATTCGCTGCGTTTGCAATGCGACCAGCTGACGTACTTCAGCTACTGGATTACACCCGATAGCCTGCAGAAGCGTTATGCAACCCGCTTTTTCTGCGCTCGGCTTCCAGCTGGCCAGCAAGCCAGTCACTGCGGGATTGAGCTGACCGATTCCACCTGGATGTCAGCAAAAGAGCTGTTGCTCGCCAGTCGCGCTGACAGGATGTCGCTGCATTTTCCTACTCTGAATACGATCAAGAGCTTGTCGCAGCACGACACGCTCGATGCCATTTCGGACTGGTGCACTCTGCGTGAGCAGGCGGGCGTGCCCTGTATTTATCCGAAAATTGTCGACGGACGCCCCGTCATCCGATGACATCATTTGGTCCGGACATGGTGCCGTTTGCCGAACTCGCGGCCGGCGTGCGTCGCATTGTCGCGCCGAATCCTTCGATGATGACCGGGCCGGGGACCAACACCTATCTGTTTGGGACGGACGAGGTCGCAGTGCTGGACCCGGGGCCGAACCTGCCGGTGCACCTTGCGAATATTCGTGCGCGTGCTGCTGCGCCAATTCGCTGGATTATCGTGACTCATACGCATCCTGATCACTCGCCGGGAGCAGCGCCATTGGCAGACATATGTGGCGCCGAGCTCATCGGTATGGCCGCACCCGAAGGGCAGCACCAGGACGCAACGTTCACGCCCGATCGCGTCCTTGGCGATGGCGATGTTATTAGCAGCGATGAGTTTTCACTGCAGGCGATCCATACGCCGGGACATGCGTCGAATCACTTCTGTTTTCACGATCTGGAGCGAGACTGGCTATTCACCGGAGATCACGTCATCGATGGTTCGACGGTGGTAATCAATCCGCCGGATGGGGACATGTCTGAGTACCTCAGGTCTTTGCACCGGCTGCGCGACCTCGACGTTGCGGCGATCGCTCCGGGACACGGCGAGATCATTACGAATCCTCTGGAGGTCATCGACTGGATCGTCGAACATCGCCTGCAACGTGAAGCGAAGGTTTTTGCCGCGGTTCGCGATCATGCCGGTCTTGCCATTCACGATCTGGTGCGCGTCGTCTATGAGGACGTGGCTGAGAACCTGTATCCGCTTGCGGAACGATCGTTGCTGGCGCACCTGCTCAAGTTGCAACGAGACGGTCGTTGCAGGCAGCGTGACGGCGTCTGGAGCGCGCTCTCCGCCTAGCTGCCGGGCACGCTCCAGGAGCTGGGCCCCGCGATCACTTCGGCAACGCTCTTTTTGCGCTGCATGCGTGACGAGTGATGCGTATAGAACGCATCTTCGTAGGCTTGTGCCGGCTGCCTGTAGATGACGCCCAGTGCCATCGGTACGTTGAGCTCGATAAGGAGCCTCGCCAGTACTGCGTTGCCCTCATCGTGCACCAGCACCTCATCCGGGTTGGCCGTCGCGTCGATAACCTGCAGCGCAAAGGATTCAGCGTTGAAGCTGATGCCCTTGCTGTTGTCCTTGCCGAATAGCATCGGCTCACCGTGTTTCAGGTGCAGCTGCGTTTCGGTCGCCGTCTTGCGATCAGTGAATCCCTCGAAGACGTTTTCGTTATAAACGATGCAGTTCTGGAAGATCTCGACAAACGCCGTTCCCGTGAACGCCTGTACCTGCTCCAGAACACCACCCAGTCCGACCTTGTCAGTATCGATGGCGCGTGCGAAGAAGTGACCGCCGGCGCCCATGACGAATTCGCCGGGCGAGATCGGCGAATCGACCGAGCCGCTCGGGCTTGACGGAGAGCGGGTGCCAATGCGGGAGGTCGGCGAATACTGGCCCTTGGTCAGGCCATAGATCTCGTTGTTAAACAGCAGAATCTTGAGCCCTACGTTTCTGCGCAAGGCGTGCATCAGGTGGTTGCCGCCAATCGACAGTCCGTCGCCATCGCCGGTGACCACCCACACATCGAGCTCCGGATTCGCGAGCTTCAGGCCGGTCGCGATGGCCGGCGCTCTGCCGTGAATAGTATGAAAGCCGTACGTGTCGACGTAATACGGGAAGCGCGATGCGCACCCTATGCCGGAGACAAACGCCGTGTTCTCCCGACTCGCCTCGGCGTTCGCAAGCGCCGTGGTAACGGCTCGCAAGATCGCGTAGTCGCCGCAGCCGGGGCACCATCGCACTTCCTGCGAGGTTGTATAGTCTTTAGCCGTGAGTTTTTCGCTCATTCTTCAGCTCCGTTTTGCAGCGACTCGATCTTTTCGACAAGCTCGCTGATCAGGAAGGGCTGGCCGCTCACCTTTGAAAAGGAAATCGCCTGCAGGCACAACTTGTCGCGTAACACCGTACAGAGTTGCCCGGTATTCATCTCCGGAATAAGCACCTTGTCAAAGCGGGACAGGAGCGCTTGCAGATTGCGGGGCAGCGGGTTGATATAGCGCAGGTGCACGAAGCTGGCGCCGGTGCGGCGCACTGCCTGGTAAATCGGTCCGTAGGTCGAGCCCCAGCCGACGACAACAACGTCGCCTGAGTCGGGGCCGAACTCGATAGCCTGGTCCGGAATATAGTCCGCAACGGATTCGACTTTCTGACGGCGCAGGTCGGTCATCGCCTGGTGATTGGCCGGGTCGTAGGAAATGTGGCCGGTATTGATGTCCTTCTCGAGTCCGCCGATACGGTGCATCAGCCCTGGCATCCCCGGCGTAACCCATGGGCGGCCGAAGCTCTGCGAGTCCCTGGCAAAAGCCACGCGCTGTGCATCTTGTGCTTTCGTACCCTCTGGAACCGGGTTGTGCTCGATCGCCTCGAGCGTCTTGATATCAGGGATCTTCCAGGGCTCTGCGGCATTGGACAGGTAACCATCGGCGAGCAGAATGACCGGGGTCATGTGGCGCAGCGCGATTCGCGTCGCTACGATCGCCATGTAAAAACAATCGCCGGAGGTTGCCGCAGCCAGCACCGGTATCGGCGTATCAGCGTTGCGGCCATAAACGGCCTGGTATAAGTCCGACTGCTCGGTCTTGGTCGGCAATCCTGTTGACGGACCGCCGCGCTGCCAGTTGACGATAACCAATGGCAGCTCAACATTGACTGCGAGTCCCATCGCTTCGGTCTTGAGCGCTATACCGGGGCCCGAACTCGAGGTCACGCCGATCATGCCGCCGTAGGAGGCTCCGATCGCAGCGCAGATGGCAGCAATTTCGTCCTCCGCCTGAAATGTGCCGACAGCCATATCGCCGAGACGAGACAGATGATGCAACAGCGGCGACGCGGGCGTTATCGGGTAGGAACAGAACATGACTGGCACATCAGCCAGTTCGCCCGCTGTTGCCAGTCCGAGTGCCAGCGCATCGGCGCCGGTGATGCTGCGGTACTGACCCTCTGGCATTTCGGCCACGGGCAGGTGCAGCTGGCTGATTGAGGCAGACAGTTCTGCGGTTTCGCCGTATGCGTGACCGCTTTTGAGAGCCATTATGTTGGCATCTCTCATAGTAGGCTTGCTGGCGAGGCGTCGATGTATCCACTCTTCGACCGGCGTGTCTTCGCGATCGAACATCCACAGCAACAGCCCAAGCGCCCAGAAGTTTTTGCAGCGACTGCTATCACTTTTGCTGAGCCCAAATTCCTTTACAGCCTCCATATTGAGCCGCGTGATGTCGGCGGACACGACCTGGTAGTCATTCAGGCTGCCATCGTCACGCGGGTCGCTGTCGTAGCCGGCTTTGGTCATATTGCGCGACGTGAAGCCGTCGCTGTTGACGATGATGAGGGCGCCCTTGTGCAACAACGGCAGGCTGACCTTGAGAGCCGCGGGATTAAATGCGACCAGCACGTCAGGTGCGTCACCGGCCGTCGTAATCGGACCGCCGCCGAGGTTTATCTGGTAGGCGGAGACGCCAAAAGTGGAGCCCAGCGGGGCACGAATTTCTGCGGGGTAATCCGGAAAAGTGGCGAAATCGGACCCCGAGAGCGCCGTGGATGCCGCAAATTGCGTGCCCATGAGCTGGATTCCGTCGCCTGAGTCACCCGCGATGCGGATGACGATAGATTCTACATCGTTGTTTTTATTCACAAAAAATGTTCTTGGCTTCTCAGGGGGTGGCGACTGACGCGGCGCCAGATTAGGAGTCTATTGTAAATTAAACGGCTGCGGTGGTGCGCGTTTGCCACCGCTTGATTCGCTCGCCAAGTTCGCATAGCGTACGCGATCCGGTAGATGAGGAAGCACCATGACGTTCGTAGTCACAGAAGCCTGCATAAAATGCAAACTAACCGATTGTGTCGAGGTCTGCCCCGTGGATTGTTTCCACGAAGGGCCGAATTTCCTCGTCATCGATCCGGACGAGTGCATTGACTGCACCTTGTGTGAGCCGGAATGTCCGGTTGAGGCCATCTATTCCGAGGACGAGCTGCCAAAAGAACAGGAGAAGTTCCTGCAATTGAATGCGGAGCTTTCGCAGGAGTGGCCGGTCATCACCGAAATGAAAGATCCGCCCGCAGACGCTGACGACTGGCGCGACGTAAAAGACAAGCTGCAATATCTCGAGAAATAGCGCGCGAACTGACGCTCGCCGCTACTGATTGACGAAATTATTCAGGACCTCAGCGAGCTCGGGTCCCTTGTCTTCCTGCAGGAAGTGACCGGCGTTCCTGATCTTGACGTGTTGTTGATCTTGCGCTCCCGGGACAATCTGCTGCCACAGTTTTTCACCACCGCGCGTGATCGGATCACGATTGCTGAACGTCGTAATGAATGGCTTTTCCCAATCGGCGTACTTGAGCAAAGCCGCCCGATTTGCCTGTGATGCAGGATCATCCGACTTGCTCGGTACGAGCATGGGAAACGCGCGGGCACCCGCCTTGTAACTGGCTGCCGGGAAGGGCGCGTCATAAGCGGCAAGCACGTCATCAGGAAGTTCTGTCACCGTGCCTTTCTGGATGATCTTGCCGATGGGGAACCAGGGGCTGAACCTGGCGAATGCTCGCCACATGTGAAATGCGCGCGGCAACTCCTGGTCGCCCGTGGGTAACCCGCCATTGCCCAGCGCAATGCGCGCAAAGCGGTGTTCGTTCTCAGCCGCGACTCTCAGACCAATCAGTGATCCCCAGTCCTGGCAGAACAGGGTAATGTCGCTGAGATTGAGTTGCT
>Ga0316189_10004400_pt1 | contig 13551 bp, 16 predicted proteins | sample LowCovwburrow_MG_FD_204930 | JGI IMG/M metagenome (GOLD analysis project Ga0316189, IMG submission 204930) | Coastal sediment microbial communities from Maine, United States - Lowes Cove worm burrow | ecosystem: Environmental > Aquatic > Marine > Coastal > Sediment | place: USA: Maine...
CTTCCGATCTGTACAATCTAGAGCTAATATTCCAAAAGGCTACAAACGAGTTGATTATGCGAAAGGAAGTTTTGAAGATTATCTTCGGAATTATTGTTTACTCAATAGCACTTTCACAGGTTGAGCCTCTATTAGTGAAGTCTTCCCTTTGGTTAATAGTATCACCATCTTTACTGCAAGACCACAAAACTGAAATAATAAGTTATACGCTGAGATAGGTTGATAGTTTCATAGAGATATTTTTTATGTTATAATTACTCATCGTAATAGTTAATAATTGTCATCAAAAAAACATTTATCGTATTTTTGCACTATGAGTAAAATCCTTACAAAACAAGAATTGCATAACCTAGCCATGAACCATGTTGGAAAAGATTTAGAGAAACGTGGATTTGAGTTTGTAGCTATCAATAGTAAATTGAAACGGAACCCTCAATTTGTGTGTATTGATAAAAATAGTCAGTATTTTTTTGTGGTTGTTCGCGCCGTTAAACTTCCCGAAAACCCGAATAATTATGATATTATTTGGATGGAAACCTTTAAAAAACATGCCTTTGAAAAAGATGCTAAAGTATTATATGCTGGCGTAGGTCTTGGAAATCCCAATGGAGACGATTTACCTGTCTATTTAAATGAAGAGTATCTCATTGAATATAACGGAATTCAAGTTATTGAAACAAATCTTAATTAAATGAAATACCTGTCAATATTATTGGTGCTTTTCGTGTCGTTCATATCTTGCAATGAAGAACAGAAAAAGGACATCGCAGCACTTGAAAACACCAAACTCTCAGGACCTGTTTTCGGAACCTCATTTAATGTTGTTTATGATTCTGAAGTGAACTACATCCAGCAAATAGATAGTTTATTTGCAGTCGTGAATCAATCGATGTCAACCTATATTCCAGACTCTGATATTTCTAAATTAAATAGAAATGAAGCGGTGGTAGTGGACTCTCATTTTAAAACCGTATTAGATAAATCATTTGAAGTTTACAACAACACCAATGGTGTTTTTGATCCCACAATTGGAGCTGTCGTAAACGCATGGGATTTTGGTCCAGAAGGTAAAATTGTAGGTTTAGATAGTATTAAAATTAATCAATTAATGAAATTTGTTGGGCTTAATAACGTGTTTCCAGTTAATGATGGAGAAGGTTTAAAGGTAACTAAGTCAGATAGTACGTTTCTTGACTTTAATGCTATTGCTAAAGGTTATGGTGTTGACGTTATTGGAGAATATCTCGAAAGTAAAGGTGTTGAGAATTATTTGGTTGAAATCGGTGGAGAAATACGTTGTAAAGGAAAAAATATAGAGCGGAATAATTCTTGGAATGTTGGTTTAGATCGGCCGCGTTTTGATGGCATTCAAGATCAAAACCCATTGCGAGCTATCCGTCTAGAAAATGAGTCGATGGCAACTTCAGGTACCTATCGCAAGTTTAAAATTGATGACAACGGAAACCGTTACACCCACATTATCAATACCAAAACAGGCTATCCGAGTAAAACGAATATCCTCAGTATCTCCGTTATTACTGAGGATTGTATGACTGCAGACGCTTATGCAACAGCGTTTCAGGCGATGGGAATTGAGAAAGTGACCGAATTTTTAAAATCACACCCAGAGTTAAAAGTGTTTCTTGTTTTTGAAAATGATACCAATGAATTTGAAACTTTAAACCTGAATAACTTTCCTGAATAATTTTTGTGACTTTTTAAAATTGATGGTGTCTTATTATTGCTATTAATCTTCAATAAAAAAGTTGTTCCAATGTATTTTGGTTCAGCTTTTTTTTATATCCGAACCTCACGAATGATTTTCCTTGCAGTTCAACAGCATAAATGATTTAAAAAGCATTGACGAGTAATAGTGCCCAACCCATAACTAAAAGTAAACCACCTATTGGAGTTACAGGACCTAAAAACCTAAGTTTTTTTCCTTTAGCATCAGATAATACCAATCCATAAATACTAAACGAGAACAATACAATACCGATTGTAAAACACCAGTATGCTGCAGAAGTTATGGTATTAAAATTAAAGCCTAAGACTAGTAATACAATAGCGTGATACATTTGATATTTTACACCAACTTCAAAACTATGTAAGTGTTCGTTAGATAATGTTTTCTTCAAGGCATGAGCTCCAAATGCTCCAAAAATTACAGATAACATACCAAAAAGGGCAGCTGTAGCAATTATAATTTGTTGTGTCATAGCAATTCGTTTTTGTAAATTATTTATAAACTACTGGAATAATTTCACCTTTAGCTAAGCAGTATCGTTCAATATTTTCTTCGGAAAGTTTAGAGGTATAATTCACTTCGTCTACTTTAAAACCAATGCTACGAAGTTTATCAAAATAGTCACGACCATAGACACGAACATGATCATACTGTCCGAATATTTTAGCGCGTTCCTTCCGGTCAGTAATCGAATCATCTTCAAAAGAGATGTCTCTTGATAGATCCTGCGGAATTTGAAATACACCAAATCCACCAGGTTTCAATACACGATATAATTCTTGCATCGCTTTTGTGTCATCAGGAATATGCTCTAAGACGTGATTGCATAAAATAATGTCATAGCTATTATCATCAAACGGGAGATTACAAATATCTGCTTTGACATCAGCAATAGGAGATTCTAAATCGGTTGTGGTATAATCGAGATGTTTTAAGTTTTTAAAGCGTTTTAAAAAGCACTGTTCTGGAGCAAAATGGAGTACTTTATGTTCCGAAGAGAAAAAATTAGTGTCCTCTTTTAAATACATCCATAATAATCGGTGTCGTTCTAATGACAGCGTAGAAGGTGACAATACGTTGTTTCGTTGATTTCCGTAGCCATAAGGTAGAAAGCTTCTAAAACTTTTGCCATCAATAGGATCGGTATAGGTGTTTCCCCTTAAAAAAAATGCTAGAATAGGGCGAGCCAAATAGCTTAGCCTAATAAGTATTGGTCTCGGAATGGTATTTAATATGAATTTGAAAATTTTTTTCATTGTTGTTACACTGAGATGCACAGAGAAACACTGAGTTTCCCAGAGCTTTTACTCTGTTGTATTAATAAATCTTTTAATTCCGTTTTTTAAAAGTTTGGTGTGAAAATTTAAAAGTAATCCTAAAGGATAATTGCCTAGTTTTAAATAAGTCAAAATTTGAGCAGAATGCACATCGGTAAATTGTTCAACAGTTTTTAGTTCAATTACAATTCTTTTCTCTACAAGTAAATCAATTCTATAACCATGATCTAACTTAATATCTTTATAAACTATCGGAAGAATAACTTCTTTTTGAACAGAATAGCCTAATAGCTTCAATTCATAAAACAAACATTCTTGGTAAGCAGACTCTAATGAACTTGGTCCAAGAGCTTTATGAACCTCAATTGAGCAACCAATAATATTTTCTGTAATCTTATTGTAAACCATATTTTAATCAAAACTGAAAAATACTCTGTGATTCTCTGTAAATACTCCGCGAATCTCAGTGAAATAACTTACAACACTAAAGCCTCTTTCCTAAACTCATCTTCCTCATTAGTAACGATCCCTAAAGCTTCATGCACATACGCAAACGTAGAGAGAATCTCTGGTTTACCATTTACAATAGCAATATCATGTTCAAAGTGTACACTCGGTTTTCCATCTTGAGTTACAATGGTCCAGCCATCTTTAAGTTGTGTCACACGATGTGTTCCGCCATTAATCATAGGCTCAATCGCCACAACCATCCCTTCAATAAATTTCTTGCCACGACCACGACGACCATAGTTTGGCATTTCAGGATCTTCATGCATTTTGCGTCCTAAACCGTGACCAACCAATTCACGAACTACGCCATAACCATGCGCTTCACAATGCTGCTGAATCGCATAGCCAACATCACCAACACGATTACCGATTTTTAATTCTCGTATGCCGACGTAAAGTGACTCTTTTGTCACATCGATTAGTTTTTTAGTTTCAGGAGCAACGTCTCCAATTTCAAAAGTATAGGCATGATCACCATAAAAGTCATTCATCAACGCACCACAATCAATAGATACAATATCTCCATCTTTAAGCGGAATATCTGTTGGTAATCCATGAACAACTGCTTCATTAACGCTACATAATAATGTTGATGGACAATCATAAAGTCCTAAAAAACCTGGTAGTGCACCTTGTGCTCTAATAAAATCTTCAGCAAGCTTATCTAACTGGTTTGTAGTGACACCAGCTTTAACTTCTTTAGCAAGCATTCCTAAGGTTTTTGAAACGACTAATGCACTTTGACGCATGAGTTCAATTTCTTCTTTGGTTTTAGCAATAATCATAGTTCGTAAATTGAGCGACAAAGATAAGTAATTATAACAATTATAAAATTTGTAAAAAACATGACAAAAAACAGTTTTTTAATGCATTTTCTATAGTAATTTTGCAATATAAATATAAAGGAAGATGTATAAAATTGTTTCAGCTGAAGAAGCTCTAAAAGTTGTAAAATCAAACGATAAAATTTATATCCAAGCAGCAGCAGCTGTGCCCTCTGTTCTTATTAATGCACTTGCAGATAGACACGCCGAATTGCGTAACGTTACCATTTGCCAGTTGCATACCGAAGGAGAAGCGCCTTATGCTAATCCAGAATATGCTGAAAGTTTTCATGTGAATTCTTTTTTCATTGGTAAAAATGTAAGACATACTTTAAAAGCAGGAAACGGCTCCTATACACCGGTTTTTTTAAGTGAAGTTCCTTTATTATTTAAACGCAATATTGTAGATATAAAAGTAGCCTTGATTCATGTCTCTGTGCCCGATAAACATGGGTATTGCTCTTTAGGTGTTTCTGTTGAAGCGACTCTCGCAGCTATTGATAACGCAGACCATGTCATCGCTCAGGTGAATAAACAAATGCCAAGAACTTTTGGTGATGGTATTATTCATGTTACAGAAATTGATGATTTTGTAGAATGCGATGTGCCTTTGCCTGCACATCCAGTAACCGAACCTACTGCAACTGAAAATAAAATTGGCGATTATGTTGCTAATTTGATTGAAGATAGGAGTACACTTCAAATGGGAATCGGTAGCATTCCTAATGCTGTATTATCAAAATTACATAACCATAAAGATTTAGGTTTACATACTGAAATGTTTTCTGATGGTGTGATTGATTTAATTCTGAAGGATGTCATCAACGGAAATTATAAAGGCGTCAATCCAGGACGTGCTTTAGCAACTTTTTTAATGGGTTCTCAGCGTTTGTACGATTATGTAAATGACAATCCTTATGTTGAAATGCGGACTTCAGATTATGTGAATGATGTGTCTGTAATTAAACAAAACCCACGAATGGTAGCTATCAATTCGGCTATAGAAGTTGATATTACAGGTCAAGTTTGTGCCGATTCTATTGGCTCTAAAATGTATTCTGGTGTTGGTGGTCAAATGGATTTTATTCGAGGAGCATCATTGAGTGAAGGCGGAAAAGCAATTATTGCACTGCCATCTACAACACGAAAGGGAATTAGCAGAATTGTACCGTGTTTAAAACCTGGAGCTGGTGTTGTAACAACACGATCACATGTGCACTATGTGGTTACAGAATATGGTGTTGCAAATCTCTACGGGAAAACAATAAAAGAACGTGTAAAATCCTTAGTGAATATAGCACATCCTGATCACAGAGAAACTATTGATAAGCAATATTTTGAGATGATTAAGTAGTATGGTTATTTAAAAAAAGAGAATAATCCTTTTTTCTTTTTAATAGCTTTCATATCTGGTTCTTCATTGGTAATGAGTTGATATACTTCTCCCCAACCTAAAATACCACCAATATTTCTATCATCGATATAAATATCTGCGTATATTTTTCTGCTTACACTATCATCATACTTTTCTTCCGGAAAACTTTGATTCACGGCATAAAAGGTAATGCCGTTGTCTTTACAAAAAGCAACTGCATCTTCAAGTTTTGAGCCACTTCTGTAAGTCCATAGAATTAGACGATGACCATCTTTTTGAAGGCGCTTCATAGTTTCAAAAGCGAAAATACGAGCCTTACCTACTTTTGGAAAAGCATCCTCAACAATGGTTCCATCAAAATCGATAGCAATTACAAGTTTATCCTGAAAGTTCATGTGTCAATTATTACAATGCAGCAAAAATACAATAAATATCCATTTTCAAAAGGAAATAGCGACTGGTCATGAGCAGATAATTTTTACAATTTGAATTATTTTTGATGTCATTTTTATTTGCTTTTTGTGAGTTGATGTCTTCGTATCAATCGATTAAAAAAAAATGATAAAGGCGCTAAAAGAAACAAATTTAAAAGTACTGTGTTTCTGTATAGACGCTAATTAAATAAGTGGTTTTTGTGTCATGGTTGCAGGTTGTTCAATTCCCATAAGTTTAAGTATGGTTGGCGCAATGTCTCCTAATATTCCGTCTTTAATCATTGGTTTGTCCTTATCGATTAAAATCACAGGAACAGGATTTGTTGTATGTGCTGTATTTGGTGATCCATCAGGATTTATCATCGTTTCACAGTTGCCATGATCTGCAATTAGAATTGTTGAATAATTATTTTTCAATGCCGATTCAATGACTTTTTTCACACAAGTGTCAACCGCTTCGCAAGCTTTTATTGCAGCTTCCATAACTCCTGTATGGCCTACCATATCTCCATTTGCAAAGTTTAGACACACAAAATCAACATCGCCTTTCTCTAATTCTGGTACTAAAGCTTCAGTGAGTTCAAAAGCACTCATTTCGGGTTTTAAATCGTAAGTAGCTACTTTAGGAGAATTTCGAAGTATTCTAGTTTCACCTTTAAAAGGAGTTTCCTGTCCACCAGAAAAGAAAAATGTGACGTGTGGATATTTTTCGGTTTCGGCAATTCTAATTTGTTTTTTGTTATGCTTTTCTAAGATTTCACCTAAAGTTTCCGTTAGGTTATCTTTATTAAACACAACATTGATGCCTTCGTAAGAATCGTCATAATTAGTTAAGGTTACGTAATGTAAATTTAACTTATGCATGTTTTGCTCGTGAAAATCCTTTTGGGATAAGGCTTCGGTTAATTCACGTCCTCTATCGGTTCTAAAATTAAAGAAAACAACCACGTCACCATTTTTTATGGTAGCGATAGGTTCATTGTTGTTGTCAACCATAATGATTGGCTCAATAAATTCGTCTGTTTTATTTTGACTGTAACTGTTTTCAATAGCTTCGGTAGCAGAATGCGACTGTTTGCCAATACCATTTACTAGCGCGTCATAAGCAAGTTTAACACGTTCCCAGCGTTTATCTCTATCCATAGCATAGTAACGACCTGTTACAGATGCCAATTTTGTATTGGTGTCTTTTATATGACTTTCAAGCGAAGTGATAAATCCAAATCCAGATTTAGGATCTACATCGCGACCATCAGTAAATGCATGAACGTAAGAATTTTGTACTCCGAAGTCATTGGCTGCATCAACCAATCCAAACAAATGATTAATATGTGAATGCACGCCTCCATCACTTACCAATCCTAAAAAATGTACTGGTTTATTATTGTTTTTCGCATAAGTGAAAGCATCAACAAGAACTTGCTCGTCTTTTAAAGTGTTGTTTTTTACGGCTAAGTTTACTTTAACCAAATCTTGATATACAATTCTACCAGCACCTAAATTCATGTGACCCACTTCACTATTTCCCATTTGACCTTCAGGTAAACCAACATGTAATCCGTCAGTTCTTAATGTGGCATGAGAATAGTTGTGATACAATGCATCAATAAAAGGTGTGTTGGCATTATCAATTGCAGATACCTTTGGATCAGGAGACATTCCCCAACCATCAAGAATCATTAAAATTACTTTTTTGTTCATTGTTACAGAATTTAGAAATCAAATATAAAAGTTTAACACTGTATATCTATAATTGACATTACAAAATACGATTTATTATTTATGGGTTATGCGAAGTTTCTCAATGTATTAATGGTAAAAGTCTGTTTAGTATACTTTTAACAGTTTTGTTAGCAAATAGTTAAATATATGTTATTAAACATTTTTTTGTGTAACACTTCTTGATTTATGTCGTCTCTTTAGTATATCAAAAAACAATAATCAATTAATTTAAAATCTTTCATCATGAAAAAATCAGCAGTAATTATCGCAATCGCATTAGGATTTTCATTTACATCCTTAAATGCTACAAATGACGTTGTAAGTTCTTCAACTTATGAAACCACAATGGTTAAAAAACTTGTAGACCCATTCTGTGTGTCTATTGTCAAAGGAGACTTTGAGACGGTTAAAAAGTTAGTCGAATTAGGGCAAGACGTGAACAAAAAATCAAATGGTTTGACACCTGCAATGTATGCCGCTAAGTACAACAGATTAGACATCTTAAAACTTCTTATTGATAAAGGAGCAAAATTAGATGTAAAATCTGAAAAAGGAATGACTGCACAACAATTTGCAGAACGTTCTCAAGCCAAAGATGCTTTAGCTTACATTAAAGGGCTAAAGTCGTAAACCTGTAATGTCTTGTAGAAGACAATTATTTGAGTTAGTTAGTTAAAAAACGCGTCTTATTAAGACGCGTTTTTATATTTTTCAATAGATTCTCTAATTTTTTCCTTTCTATTTTCAGGATCTGGATGTGTGCTCTGATGTTCCGGAACACGATTTGGTCCAGCTGCCGACTTTAGAATTTCCATGACTCCAATCATTTCTTCCGGATCATAACCCGCTTTAAGCATAAATCTTACACCTAAATCATCACTTTCTAATTCATCATCACGACCATTAGTTAACAAGGTGTTTTGACCAATGCCACTTACAACTCCTCCAATGTCACCCCCAACAGAACCGGCAGTTGCAAGGCCTTGCCAATATTCGCTTTCTGCAATTCGCTCCGCACTATGACGGCCTAATACATGACCAATTTCATGTCCTAAAACACCAGCGAGCTGATCTTCATTTTCTAATTTTGAAAATAGTGAATAGGTGATAAAAATCTGTCCTCCAGGTAATGCAAACGCATTTATGGTATTGGGATCTGCCAATAAATGAAACTCATACTTATAAGGCGTTTCTCTAGCTATACTGTTATTGATCAGTTTATTGCCAACATTATCTACTAAGGCTTGGTATTGGCTATTTGGATGTAATCCACCATGTTGCTGTGCCATTTGTGGCGCGCTAGCTAAACCAATTTGAATTTCTTTATCTGGAGTCATTGAGATGGTTTGCATGCGACCTGTATACGGGTTTTCTTCTCTTTGACTGCAACGTTTTACCACAAAAAAGAGTGCAATGGCTACGCCAATAAGTAATCTTACTTTAAAATTTCTTCCTCTCATAATAGTGTCTATTAGTATTTTTAAATTTACAAAAGTTCGGGGTTTATATCCAAAATATTTTCGTTTCGGTAATTTGCTAGGAATTCTTCAGAAAAATGCTCGCCTCCCATAAGCGCTTCAGAAGTCATAATATCATTTAAGTTTAGTGTCTGATATTGCTGAAGATATCCTTTTGAAAGAGGCTTATAGCTATAATGCCAAGGTTCATATTTAAAACCTTGTCGTCCTTCTTTTTTTGTGTACACTAAGTAAAAACCGAAATCGTTAGCATGAGTATCCATCCAATTTTTAAATTTTGAAAAACAGCCATTACCTTCAAAATGGTATGGGTTAAGTACGTTTTTGGGTTGTTTAACATTGGCGTCAATGAGATCGATATCTGTTGCCCAATGGTGACGTGATGTTCCTGGGATAGTAGAATATTCGATAATTTTTTTTATGCTCTCTTTTGGACTCAATCCCTTAGCGCTATTTTGTTTGTACTTACGTTCCCAAATGTTGTTTTGATGACTAAAGCTTCTATAACTAGACACAACTTTTATGCGAATGTCACTTTTTAAGGCTTCATCAGTTAGTTTTAAAAATGCATCATACGCTTCTTTTCTCAAAGAGAAACCCTGTCCAAAGAGTTCAGGTTCCCCTTTACCAATGAGTTCTTCGTAAGGTATAGATTGAGATGAATTCTGAAATGCTAATTGCGGAATAATTGATAACCCAAGAGCAGCTAGCGAGGAAGTTTTTATAAAAAGTCGTCTATTCATAGTGTTTCAATTAGTGCATAATTTATGCCAGCTTTTCTCTTATCAAACTTATAAAAATTATTTATCTTCACTTAAAATACTTCAATATGTCATTTCAGTTTAAAATTTTAGAAAAATCGCGTATCGATTCTATTATTCCTTTGATACAAAAACTTACAGATTTTAAATTTTCGGATGATTTATTAAAAGAACGATTTTCAGAAATGGTCACTCAAAACTACGAGTGTGCAGTAGTTTATAAAGGAGAAAAACTGATTGCCGTGAGCGGAATGTGGTTTTGTACACGACATTATACTGGCAAAACCGTTGAGATTGATCATGTTTATATTGATGATGGTTACAGAAATCAAGGTCTTGGTAAACAGTTCTTAAATTGGATTTATGAGTATGTCAAAGCCAAAGGATGCAATAGTGCTGAGTTAAATACTTATGTGCAAAATTATCCGTCGCATAAATTTTATTATAACGAAGGTTTTGAAATTTTGGGCTATCACTTTTTTAAAAAGTTTTAGGTTAAATCTTTGAGTTCAGTGTTTGTTTTAACCTCATAAGGCGCTTTATTATATTCAAAAATTCTAGCGTCTAAAACCCCTTTTAAAACTATAGAGTCGCCCTTAACTACAAGCCAACTACCTTCTCGAATGCCAACTACTGGTTGTGTATTAAACTTATGAAATTCCTTAATTCGAGTTTCCCTAGTTTCACCCATGTGTTTACTTGTAGGATCTGGATCCAAATAATGTGGATTAATATTAAAAGGGACAAAACCAAAGGTCTTAAAACTTGGTGGATACACAATTGGCATATCATTGGTCGTACTTATACTTAGTCCGCAAATATTACTTCCAGCACTTGTACCAAGATATGGTGTTCCGTTTTTCACTTGAGTTTTAATGGTGTCGATGAGATCGTTTTTGTAAAGTTGATTTACCAAAACAAACGTATTACCTCCACCTGTAAAAATACCTTTAGCATTTTTTATAGCTTCTTTTGGGTTTTCAAATTCGTGAATACCAATGACTTTTTTGTCAATTTTTTGAAATGCATTATTAACCTTAGACGTGTACTCATCATGACTAATTCCGCTAGGTCTCGCATAAGGGATGAATAAAATTTCAGAAGTGTTTTTAAAAAATTCGCGTAATTCGTCTAACAAATAATCTAAACTTTCACCACCATGAATTGTTGATGTGCTAGCGATAATAATATTTTTCATTGGTTATAATTTGTTGTAAATTTAGGTAATCCGAATTTTCATTTACAATTTTTTTTAAAATAAATTTATGTGAGGAATCGCAAGAGGTTAAGATTTAACAAAAGTTTAGTTAGCCTTTATTACTAATTTAAGTTTTCAAGTCATTTCTTTATAAAAACAAATCACAACTATGAAAAACATTTTACTCTTATGTATTGTATTGACATCTTTTTTAGCAACTTCACAAACGTTTCAACGTGTAAAAGTTGACGGAAAAATAATTGTTGAAGGTAGTGATGTCGAAGGTATCACAGTATTCAATACCTCCTCTAATAAAGGAGTAATTACCAACGATAAGGGTGAATTTACTGTAGAAGTAGCACTGAATGACTTTATTGAGTTTAGAGCATTACAATATCAAAACTTTGATTTACAAGTGAGTAAAGCCATCATAGAATCAAAACGCATGCGTGTTTTTTTAATAGAAGAAATTAATAAACTCGATGAAATTCTGCTGTTAACCAAGGGCCTAACAGGTGAATTAAAGACAGATGTTGCAACCGTTAAAACCTTCAACCCAAAACTAGATGCGCTTTATTTTGGAATTCAAAGACGAGACGAAAGTGAGTTTTCAGATGATCTTCGCTCTAAAGTTAATAATGAAACGATGCACTCACAATCTCAAACAATGGTTAATGGTTTAAATATTGTTAATGTGGTTGATCAATTATTACTTCCGTTATTTAGAACGGAAATGAAAGATAAAAAAGCTTCAGGGATACCTGATGTGCCTGTGAGTGCGGTAAAATACTATTTCGGATCTGAGTTTATTATCGATAATTTTGATATACCAGAACATCGTGTTGAAGAGTTTATTCGCTTTGTTGAAGACGACGAAAACTTTGATGTCAGTTTATTGAATTATGGTAAAGAACTGGAATTCTTGGAAGTGTTATTCAAGAAAAGTCAATTATTTTTGAAAACCAAGAGTGATAAAAATTAGATTTTTATTCTTTTTCTTTGTAGTGCTTTTTTCCGCAGAATCCTTAGCGCAAACTCAAAATATTACTGGTAAAATTATAGCAAGTAATGACGTGTTTGGGATCCATATTATGAATATAAGTGCCAATAAATTTACCATTACAGATGATGACGGGACATTTATTATTCCTGCTCGACTTAATGATACCATCACAGTGTCGTCAGTACAGTATAAATCAACCCAGTTTGTGATTTCTGATATTATTATACAAACCCAAGAGGTCGCTATAAATCTTGAAGATGATGTTAATCTTCTCGATCAAGTTACTGTTGGTAAAATATTGACCGGTAATTTAATGTCTGATGTTGAAAACAGTGATGTTAAACGTGATATTAATTTTTATGATGTAGGTATTCCTGGTTATACTGGACCACGAAAGACAATAAGTGAGCAACGATTATTTGAAGCACGAAGTGGAAGTGGATTAATACCGCTAAACCCTATAATAAATTGGTTTTCAGGACGCACCAAAGAACTGAAAGAACAAATTGAACGTGAAGAAAAGAATAATGCCATAGATGAAGCCGTTGCCAAATTCTCTGAGTTACTTTTTGAAACAAATACTTTAGAAGCTTCAAAACAAATCGAATTTTTCTATTTTAGTGCTGATAATCCTGACTTTTTGCCCCTCAGTAAAACACAAAATGATATTAAAATGCTTCAGTTTTTGAAAGACCAGCTCGAAGCATTTAAATTACAAATTGAAGACGATTAAAACGATAATGTGTATTACTATTGCCGTATTTTATGGTATAAATACTTATGCGCAAACTATTGACTTAAAAGGTAAGATTATAGCAGGCTCCGAATTAGAAAGCATTCATGTTCTTAATATTTCGGCACAAAAATTTGCGGTCACCAATGCTAATGGCGAGTTTGAAATCCCTGCAAAACTCAATGACACTATTTTAATTTCTAGTATTCAATACATACCTCAAAATTTTATAGTATCCAAAACAAGTATAGAGCTCAAATTTATTGCGATTACACTTACAGATAGAGTAAATGAACTTGATGAGGTTATCGTCGGAAAAATTTTAACAGGAACCTTGCTTTCAGATGTTGAGAACAGTGATGCCAAACGAGATATTAATTTTTATGATTTAGGGATTCCAGGTTATACAGGTAAACGAAAAACGCTTAAGGAGCAGAAACTTTATGAGGCAGATGCTGGAAAATCTGTAGTGATAGCGCCTCTGTTTAT
>Ga0316189_10004401_pt1 | contig 13550 bp, 8 predicted proteins | sample LowCovwburrow_MG_FD_204930 | JGI IMG/M metagenome (GOLD analysis project Ga0316189, IMG submission 204930) | Coastal sediment microbial communities from Maine, United States - Lowes Cove worm burrow | ecosystem: Environmental > Aquatic > Marine > Coastal > Sediment | place: USA: Maine...
GTTCAGGCAAGAATTCCAGATCCGTAAAATTATCCTCAAAGTCATGAGCGTATTTATAGTTTTCACCATAACCCAAATCTTTCATTAACTTGGTGGGCGCATTCCTCAATGGTAGTGGAACGGAAAGATCTCCGGTTTCCTTAACATACTCCTGTGCCTTTTTGATGGCCATATAACTCGTATTGCTTTTTGGAGAAGTTGCCAGATAAATGGCACATTGGCTTAGCAGTATTCGGGCCTCAGGATACCCTATAGTGTTAACCGCCTGAAAAGTTGAATTGGCGATAACCAATGCGGTAGGATTGGCCATACCAATGTCTTCAGACGCCGATATTAATAAACGTCGCGCTATAAACTTCACATCTTCTCCACCTTCAATCATTCTGGCAAGCCAATAGACGGTGCCATTCGGATCACTGCCGCGGATAGATTTAATAAAAGCGGAAACTATATCGTAATGTTGTTCTCCTGTTTTATCATATAATACGGTGTTTTTCTGAACCTTTTGCATCACCAGTTTATCTGTGATAACAATATCTGTTTTATCTTCAGAGGAGACGACCAATTCAAATATATTAAGCAGTTTTCTGCCATCACCACCTGAAAGTCGCAAAAGTGCTTCTGTTTCTTCAAGCTTAATATTTTTTGACTTTAGCATGATATCTTCAGCCATAGCTCTTTGTAATAATGCTTCTAAGTCTTCTTTCCCAAAAGAATTAAGTATATAAACCTGGCAACGCGACAAAAGAGCGGGAATTACTTCAAAACTTGGATTTTCTGTAGTTGCCCCAATAAGCGTAATCCATCCTTTTTCTACAGCACCCAGTAAAGAATCCTGCTGCGATTTACTAAAACGATGGATTTCATCAATAAACAGAATTGGATTTTTAGAAGTGAATAAGCCTCCACTTTGCTTTGCTTTATCTATTACTTCCCGGATGTCCTTAACACCACTGTTTATGGCGCTTAATGTATAAAAGGGTCTTTCACTTTCATTGGCAATTATATGCGCCAAAGTGGTTTTCCCGGTTCCTGGCGGTCCCCAAAGAATTAGTGAGGGAATATTTCCTTTTTTTATTTGAAGGGTCAAAGAACCATCCGCACCAACTAAATGATGCTGACTAATATAATCCTCTAGAGTTTTTGGGCGTACCCGTTCTGCAAGTGGTTCGTTCATATGATAAATGTAATAAATACGTTTTTACCTTGTACGATAACTTAATTTATAATAAAGTTGGTTCATCTATAAACAAAAAGATTGTCCTGACAATTTATCATGTTTTGTATTTATGGCCAATAATTTGAAGAAATAAAATGTAATTTAAACATATGTCGGAGGAAACCTATTTTAAATTTTCGAATAAAGTACTTCTTGTTCCAATGATTGCGGTACTATTAATATGGACCGTTTTTTGGGTGGAGATTCGATTTCAGATCAATTTAAATCAGTACGGTATATTTCCAAGAACTTTAATCGGATTAAGAGGAATGCTTTTTAGTCCGTTTTTGCACGGTTCAATAGAACATCTTTACAATAATACCATACCTATTGCTATTCTAACCGCTTCATTGGTCTATTTTTACAGAGGTATCTCCTTTAAAGTACTGTTGTGGGGAGTACTACTTTCCGGTTTGTTAACCTGGATTATTGGTAGACCGTCCTATCATATTGGCGCTAGTGGCGTAATATATGTATTGGCTAGTTTTATTTTTTTCAAAGGGATATTTACCAAACATTACAGGCTTGTGGCCCTTTCATTGATGGTTGTATTTATTTATGGAAGTTTATTGTGGTTTATATTTCCACTGAAGGATAATATTTCCTGGGAAGGTCATTTGTCCGGGTTTATTACAGGTTTAGCCCTTGCTCTTTTTGTGAAGGCTAAAATACCCACAACCAAAAAGTATGCCTGGGAATTGGAAAGTTATAATGAAGAGGAGGATGAGTTTTTAAGACACTTTGATGAACATGGAAATTTTATTGAAAGTAAAGATGAGGTTTTAGAATCAGAGGAAAAACCCTTTAAAATAACGTACCATTTCAGAGAAAATAAAACTAAAGACAAGCCCAATTAACTTACATTGTCCTTTGTCTTACTGCTTCATACAAAAAAACACCACAGGCCACAGATACATTTAGAGAGGCAATTTCACCCATAAGAGGCAGCTTTGCTTTTTGATCCACAGTTTTAAGAATTGAAGGAGATATCCCAGTATCCTCGGAGCCCATAATAATGGCACAAGGAACCTTAAAATTTACGTTGTAAATACTGTTTTCCGTTTTTTCAGTAGCGGCAATTACCTGAATTCCAGATGCTTGAAGATAAAAGACTGCGTCTTTCAGATGATCAATTTTGGCAATAGGAACCTTAAAGGCAGCTCCTGCCGAGGTTTTTATCGTGTCATCAGTTACAGGTGCGGCTCCTTTTTTTTGAATGACAATTCCATCTACACCGGTACATTCAGCAGTTCGTATAATAGCACCAAAATTTCTGACGTCCGAAAGTTGGTCTAAAAGAAGAAACAAAGGAGCTTCCTTCTTTTGCACAACCTCTTCAACAAGAGTTTCAAAGTTGTAAAATTCAATCGGCGAAATATTGGCAATAACGCCCTGGTGGTTATTTCTGGTAAGTCTGTTGAGTTTTTCAATAGGGACATAGGAAAAACTAATTCCATTTTCCCGGATCAAGGCTTCTAATTCTTTATAAAGACTACCGCCAAGCCCTTTTTGAATAAATATTTTATCTATGGAGCTTTTAGAATTAATAGCTTCAATAACGGCCCTTATGCCGTAAATACGAGAAGTTTTTTGCATGTCTTAAAGTTAGCTAAATACAATCCATTTATAAGGACTGTTTTGACTTATTGATAGGATATTTACCCGATAATAATTCTGATATATAACCTACCCTCGGGGTAATAATTTATAGGTTCTGATTATTCCAACCCAAGAGCTTGTATTTCCGGAGCATCTTTATTGTAATGATAGCCTCTCCAGAAAAAACCCTCCGAGCGTAGTTTCCAAACAACTTCCCCATCTTCTGTGACTTCCCAAAAACCAAAATCTCCTTCGGTGATTAATCTATTCCCATTAGGTAGTGTCACTGCTCCGGAAACTTTTGGCGAATACAATTCGGGATCTGTAAAACTCCAGACTATTTCGGGTTCATTGTTCATATTGGGTAGTAATTCAAAGGTATTGGGAAATTGCAGTTCATAAACCACAGATTGTTCGGTATTGTTCATATTGTTGACAAAAATCAACATATTCTTTTTTCCTGAAACTTCTGTATCTATTAAATTAGGAAAATGGTTGTTATAGAACAATCGATCACCCATAGAATTATTGTAAGCTGAAGGATTGCCAAAACGGTAGACTAAATCGCCACCTTTTTGATAATTCCCTCCTGCAGAAGAGGCGGCTTCAGAAGTATTTGTGCTATGGTCTATGACCCATACTTCATGAAAAAAGTTGACACTCATAAAAATCAGATCATTAACTTCATCATAGGCTATGCCGTTGGAATGCATAATATCACCGTCTTCCTGTTGTTGGGTATAATTAAAATTTATCAATTGAGGATTATCTGATATGATTCCATGGTTTTCCCTGGTATCATCATAGTCCTGAACGAGATGGTCCCATGAATGCCATTCCCATACAATCTGATCTGTCTTAGGATCTATTTCAATAATTGCCTCAGTATAAAGGTCACGATTATGGACCGAACCATTTTCGATGGCTTCCTGAACGGGCATTCGTTCCCAGACCAGAGCAATTACATTGCCATTTGGCAGCAATTCCACATCATGGTGTGTAATGTAGTCTTCTGTTGAATATTCGAAGTTCCAGTCTATAGAACCATCTCTATTAATAAACTGAATCTTTCCTCCTTTGCCCCCGTAGGTAATCAAAGGCGTGTCAGCCTCAAGTATCGCAAGTAATCTGTTATCCGGCAAAAGGAAGACATCATTCCCAATATTATTACCCAATGGCCACTCAAACAATAAATTGGCATTTTTGTCAATTAGGAATGCCCTGTTACTATTAGCGTCATTAACAAGTATATAGCTATCAAAAACAAGATCCGGATTTATAAAGTCTGTACTAGCGTCAAAACCTGTTGCGGTATCCTCGTCTTCTAATGAATTTGAATCGTCTGTTGAATCCGGATCTTCTGTAGTTTCGGGTTCAATACTGAAAGAGTCATCATTTTTACAAGAAAGGACGCCTAAAGTCAGAAAAATGAGCAATATAAGTGATGTAAGTTGCTTCATAAAAATAAAATGTGCTCTAATTTAAGTCATATAAATGAAAATGTGACCCTAATTAACAAAAGAAAAAGCTATAGTAAATTATTTGCATAATTTACTATAGCTTTTAAAACATAAATCTGGAAGTATCTTCGGAATAACCGAAATACCTCCAGATTATGAAATTAAATTAGTTAACACATGGCGCGGGAGCGGGTCCGTAACTACCATAGGGTCCATCAGGGGACGTAAGGTCAAAGGTATGTTCTCCCTCGAAAGATCCGCTTGTATATGAAATTATCAATTCTGCTCCATCCGGAACATCAATTTCATAAATAGCTTCAAAACCCTGTCCTCCAGAAACTGTATAGTCAGTACCACTTCCATCAATTTCAAAAGTAAGGAAAGCTCCATCCCAACCGTCTCCATAGCTATCCTGTAAATTAGCTATCCAGGTTCCGCCAACAGTGGCATCAGTAATTGGGGCGCACTTTATCAAAACCACAAAATTAAATGCCTGTAGCTGTTCGGGCTGTCCTGTAATACTGGCGCTAAAATTTTCAAAAGTCCAAACTTTGCCATCCTTTCCTGTAGCAGTACCCAAAAATCGAACGAAATCGCCGGCAGAAATATCTGCTGTAGTTAGTCCTAACGCTGTGGCAATTTCATCATAGGTAATAGATATATCAGTCGGAAAACTGCTTAAAGAAACCAAATCTGCAGGACCTGCTATAATATCTCCTCCGCGTTCAAGCTGAACAGTAAGGTCCCAGGAAGCTACATTACCGAGCCGATCATTGACGGTTGCACTGAAAACAGCATCTGGGACATCAGTAACCGGAACAATGCTCTGATAACCATTAATTCTGACATAGGCCGCTTTGTTGGCATCCCCTATATGGACGGTAATTGGGTCTTTATCCTCATCCTCACAGGAAGTAAATGCAAGGGAAACTGCAAGTAAACCTAAAATGATTTTATTTATATTTTTCATATTTTTCATTTTTTAAAAGATATATTAATTTACAAAACCTGGAGGATTAGTATCCCAAAATACTGGAGTATCCGGATTCGCTTTCTGTTTAATGTTGGTATTATTATCAGAAGCACCCTGTGGATACCACATAGATCGTAAAAAAGGACCTGGATTTTCTACAACAAAGGCAGGAGTCACGTTATCTGGTTGTCCTGTTCTTCTGTACGTATTGTAAGCTTCCATACCATTACACCAGGAAGCAATAAACACCTGTTCTGCAATGATTCGTAATTTTCCGGTGGCATCAGCCGCATCATAAGCACTTAGGATATTTGCAATGTGGGCATCTATTATAGCAGGAGTAGCTTCAAATCCGCTACCTGCAGCTAAAGAGGCGCCAAAGGCTGCTACTTTTTCTATAGACTGTCTCACACCGGCTTCCAAATAGGTCCTGGCGTCACCTGCTGTTGACATAGTCAGAGCGGCTTCGGCCAGCATTAAATTTGTATTTGCAGCAAGGAGGAAAGGCGAAATTCCTGCGCCAGCCAGACCTTCACTTACCGCTGTAGATCCTGATACGAGCCTAAAAGAATCATCGTCAAAAGGACCACCAATAGGATATACCCCATGGAGTGTACGGAAAGCGTCATCTGGTGGAATACCGTCATCATCCAGGTGATTTCTACCCCACAAGCCATTATAACCATTAGTAGCTGGCACTAAACAGTATTGTGGAAAATCAGCCCACCAGGATGGTATACTTACATCAGTAACACATTCCTTTGTGATAACATCGGCTCCGGAATAGTCACTTTGCTGTCTGTAAAAGTAATACCTGATTCGCGGATCAACATTATTGTATTGATTCGCCATCAAATCCATAAAATAGTTACAGGTGTAGAAATCAGAACTAGGACCTGCACCATCGTAATTTTGGTCAAAATAAGGATGTCGGCTATCTGGAGCTGCATTGTTTGTGCCCCACTGAAACTGCATGTCGTCAGCAAAATCCAATATTAACTGTCCTCCACCTACAAGGCTGTTTATTGTGGCAGCAGATTCAGCCGTATTAACAAGTCTGCTTTGTACTGCCAGTTTCAACCTCATGGTATTAGCTGCCTTTATCCATTTTCCTTCGTCACCACCGTAGAACAAGTCATTGGTAGGCAAGGCTATTTCTGACTTCTGCAAATTGCCGATAGCAGTCACTAAAAGTTGGTCTGCCGCTTCATAAATAGAAGCTCCGGAATCTACAATAGGATTGAAAATTCCTTCTTCACCTCGTGCTGCTTCAGAATAAGGAACGTCTCCAAATAAATCAACTAGGTTGGTAATCACATAAGCTTCGAGGATCTGACCTATTGCAATATGTGTAAAGCGTCCGCCTTCTTCCGCTACGGGATTCATGGTTCTTATATCTATTAAAACCCCGGAATAAGCATCATCCCAAATCTGATCAAAATCACCCGGGTCATAATTTTCACGGTAAGTTGGCCCAAATCCGTGTTGAATACGAACCGGCTCCATCCCAAACTGTGCCAAACCATTTTCTGCACGTCCTTCGGTACCAGAATGAATGTTTGCAACTTTAATCTGAATAGCATTCAGGAAAAAGTCAACATCTGCCTGAGCTGGGTTTAAAAAATTTGGATCCGGTTGAACGCTAAGATCAGTGGTTTCGCATCCATTTATTAGTAACATTGATGTGGCAACAAATGCCAAACCAATAAACTTATACCTATTTCTCATAATATTCTTTATATTTTTCATTTCTTATCTATTAGAAAGTAGCTCTTACAGTTAATCCCAATCGTCTTGAAGAAGGACCGGTAAAGAAATCTATACCTTGTCCGTTACCTACACCTGTACTTGAGGAGTTCGAATCATATCTTACATTTTTCGGCATATTTACGGAATTAAACCATAAGTTTTGGCCGGAAAGTGTGAAGGACAAACTTCCAAAAAATGTATCTCTCAACCAATCTGATGGTACACTATAAGCTAAAGAAGCTTCCTGTAATCTTATGGTAGTTCCGTCAAAAACAGATAAACTGTTTACACCCCCTCCAAAATAAGTATTGAAGCCTAATTCTGTGGCGCTGATTGCCGTTGAATTAGGTTGACCATCAGATTGTCTGACAGCAGGTAAAACATACTGAGATTCCCTGTCTATAGGATCGTTAGCATCAACAGTACCCCGGCCTATCAAGGCTGCTGAGGTTACTGAATATATATCTCCACCATGCCTGTATTGTAAGTTAGCAGACAATGTGAAATTTTTGAAAGATACGGTAGGTATTAGTGCTGCCGTCCAATCCGGGTTAGGATCACCTATTTCTGAAATAGTATTTTCAACAAGATAGCGACCAGCATCATTAACCAAATCGTTTCCAGCAGCATCTTGAAGAATTGTGGTTCCTAAAAACACACCAAATGGTCTTCCTTCTACAGCGTAGTTGGCTGCCTCTCCTGCAATGGCGGAGGTTAGAAGAATATTGGCGGTACCTTCAGCCAATTTCGTAACCGTGGTTTCTATGGCAGAAAAGTTACCCGCCAAATTAAATCCAACTGCGTGCTCAAATGGCTTAATAATATCAATGTTGGTGTCTATTTCAATACCTTGAGATTTAATCTCACCAATGTTAACTGTGGTGCCTGTAAAACCAGTAGAAGTATCTAGTGGGCGACTTGTGATCAAATCTGTGGTCTTCTTGTCGAAGAGACTCAAATTTAAGTTCCAGATGTTAAAAAGGCGAGTGTCTATTCCTATTTCAAGTTCCGACACACGTTCAGGTTTTAGAGCAGCGTTACCCAAAGAATTGTCTACCGTATTTGAAGAAACGATATTTCCATTTAAGTCTACAAGGTTTCTTGCATTGAGTCCCAATACACTTCTTGTATTATATGGTGTAGGGAATCCTGCTGAGGAACCGTAACCAAATCGAAATTTCATATAAGAAAGTGCTTTTCCTTGCATTGAATCCCACAGGGATGTTGGAATAAAAGAAACACTGGCTCCCGGATAGAATAAGGAATTATTTCCAGATTCCAGGGTAGACGACCAATCGTTTCTTCCAACGAGGTTCACATACATCCAGTCCTGATACCCGAATGTTAAATCCAGATATGCACCAACCAAATTTTCCTCAGCACTTTGACTTAAACTTGGATTACCAGTCCTTACAAATGAGTTTTGAGATGAAGGAGTGGTGAAGTTAAAATGTTCCAGTACACCAAAAACAAGCTGTCCTGTACTTTCAATACCATCTGATGCAAATTCATCACGTCTGGCATTTAAGCCAAAGATTGCCTTAAGATTAAGGTTATCAGTAATGTTTTTATCGGCAGAAAGAATAAGATCATGGTTCCAAACCGTATTCCTAATTGTACGGGTCCTTAGCAAACCTAAAGGTTGACCATCAACACCCCCTTTATTTTGTCCATAGGAATTCAATTCTGTATAGGTATCTAATCCCAATCTATAGGAAAGATTCATCCAATCGTTAATTTCATATGCAATGCCTGCATTCCCTATAAAACGGTCTGTGTTCTGACTGGTCCTAACATTATCAACGGTCCAATAAGGGTTTTGGATATCATTTCCAGATCTGTAGTAAACACTTCTACCATCAGCTGCCTGATAAGGAAGGTTGGTAAGGTCTACACTACGAGGAGTATATAAAATATCACCAAAGACGGAACCACCATTAAAGGCAGCGCCACTACCTGTACTAGGTGCTACCGGAGGTGATCTATAACCTGTACGCACAAAGTTAAATACTCCGTTGACACTGAATTTGTTATTTAATTTGGCATTTCCACCTAAGCTGAAGTTATTTCTCAATACGCCGTTTCCGGGTGTAATCCCCTTGTCTTCTGTTCTACCATAGTTAGCGTTAAAATTAACTTTTTCACTACCACCTCTAAGATTCACCGAGAGGGAGCTTACATAACCTGTTCTGAAAAAATCCCGGACACCATCATATGGTTTATAAGGGTATTCACTGGCAAGAAGATCTTCAAAACCAGCAGCCAATGTAGGATCAGCCAGGAAATTTAAAGGATGTCTAAGTAAAGCATCGCCAGAAGGATTTCCCAAAAACTGACCTGCTTGAGAGATAGCGTCATCATCCGTTCTATCGAACCTTGGACCCCAGTTACTAAAAAAGAAACCGAATCCCTGATGGAAACCACCACCGTAATTATCCTGATATTTAGGAAGGATAGCCTCCGAATAGAACATTGAAGAACTTACCGTAACTTCTGTTTTACTTGGTGCATCACCCCGAGCAGAACTTTTGGTAGTAATCAATATTACCCCGTTCCGTCCTCTGTTACCATATAGTACTGTAGCACTTAGGCCTTTAAGAACACTCACTTGTTCAATAGTGTTTGGATCTATGTCTAAAAACCTACTGGAGGCAGTATTGCCATCCAGGATAGATCCCTGGTTATTGGTGCCTGAATCAATTGGCACACCGTCAACAACAAAAAGTGGCTGGTTAGACTGTGTTACCGAAGAATAACCTCGAATAATGATGTTAGTACCAGAACCGGAAAGACCATTACTCGCCGTAATATTAACACCTGCAACTTTACCTTGAAGAATCCTACCTAAGTCTGATTCGGGTCTTGCTGCTACTTGTTCCTCACTTACAGTTGAAACAGAATAACCCAACGACCTTTCTTCCCTTTCAATACCTTGAGCAGTTACTACAACTTCTTCAAGAGCCTGGGCATCTTCTTCCATCTGTACATTAATACTGTTACTTGCACCAACGACAATTCTTACATCTCTTTGTCCAATGTAGGTGAAGAGTAGCGCCTGACCTTCACTGGCTCTGATTGCGTAATTACCATCGAAATCGGTCTGGGTACCAGTTGTTGTACCTTCAACAAGGATGTTTACACCAGGTAACGGTAAACCTTCAAAGTCAGTAACCGTACCTGAAATCGCCTTGTCTTGCGCAAATGATAAATGCACAACAAACGCCAAAAGCAGCGTCAAGATTCCATTTAAATTTGTTCTCATTTTTTAATTATTTGAATTAGCTAACCACGAAAATCCAAATTTCATGTTAATAAACCAAACTTATTTTAATAAAACTTTAAGAAGAGAGACAGAAAAAAAACAATTCAACATCCTATTGTTAAAAATATATGTTAAAAAAATGAATAATAAATCTTATTTCTCTTAATAATATAGTAATCATGTCAATTCTTTAGAAAAGTATTGTGAACTTGACAATTATATGGTGTGTTGAAATTAAATTTGATACCTGATATAATAAGGTATAGGGTGTAGAAAAATTAAATGCCAAAAAGACTTCTTTTCATCAATTTAACCCGCCAATAAAAGGAACTAAAAAAAAATCAGAGAAAATTGTGGGATAGCATTTGAATTATAATGAATAATTACTACATTTGCCAGCCCTTAAATGAGGGTAGTATTTATACATATATATTAGTATGCCAACAATTTCACAATTAGTACGAAAAGGAAGGGCCACAATTACCAAGAAGAGTAAATCGGCTGCTTTGGATTCGTGCCCCCAGCGAAGAGGGGTTTGTACGCGGGTTTATACCACGACACCTAAGAAACCAAATTCTGCAATGCGTAAGGTTGCAAGGGTAAGGTTAACCAATGGTAAGGAGGTAAACGCTTACATTCCCGGCGAGGGTCACAATCTCCAGGAGCACTCGATAGTATTGGTTAGAGGCGGAAGGGTGAAAGATTTGCCAGGAGTTAGATATCATATTGTCCGAGGGGCTTTAGATACAGCAGGAGTTGCTGGAAGGACCCAAAGAAGATCTAAATACGGAGCAAAACGCCCTAAAAAGTAATCTAAACTTGTAAGAAGAAGAGATGAGAAAAAGACAGGCGAAAAAAAGACCACTATTACCGGATCCAAGGTTTAATGACCAACTGGTAACACGTTTTGTGAATATGTTAATGTGGGATGGAAAGAAATCAGTTGCCTTTAAAGTTTTCTACGATGCGATGGATATCGTAGAAGAAAAGAAAACTGATGAAGAAAAATCTTCATTGGAATTATGGAAAGAAGCTCTTTCCAACGTAATGCCACACGTAGAGGTTAGGAGCAGAAGAGTAGGTGGTGCAACATTTCAGATCCCTATGCAAATAAGACCAGATAGAAAAATTTCAACTTCTATGAAATGGCTTATAAGCTTCGCTCGAAAGCGTAATGAAAAGTCTATGGCTCAAAAATTGGCCGGAGAAGTATTGGCAGCTGCCAAAGAAGAGGGTGCTGCCGTTAAAAGAAGAGTGGATACTCATAAAATGGCGGAGGCTAACAAAGCATTTTCCCACTTTAGATTTTAAAAGATAAAATGGCAAGAGATTTAAAATATACAAGAAATATTGGTATTGCAGCGCATATTGATGCAGGTAAGACCACCACTACCGAACGTATCTTATTTTATACAGGCGTAAGTCATAAAATAGGTGAAGTGCATGATGGTGCTGCTACTATGGACTGGATGGCACAGGAGCAGGAGCGTGGAATCACAATTACATCTGCTGCTACCACATGTACATGGAATTTCCCTCTAAAGAACGGACAAGTACTTCCTGAAACTAAACCGTACCATTTTAATATTATTGATACCCCCGGACACGTGGATTTTACTGTTGAAGTGAATCGTTCCCTGAGGGTGTTAGATGGTCTGGTTTTTCTTTTTAGCGCTGTTGATGGAGTTGAACCTCAGTCTGAAACCAACTGGAGATTAGCGGACAATTACAAAGTGCCGCGTATTGCCTTTGTAAATAAAATGGACAGACAGGGAGCCAACTTTATGATGGTTTGCAATCAGGTAAAGGAAATGTTGAAATCTAATGCGGTACCCATTGTTTTACCAATAGGTGATGAGGCAGATTTTAGAGGTATAGTTGACCTTGTTAAGAACCGTGCCGTAATCTGGCATGATGAAGATTTTGGCGCTACTTTTGATGTCGTTGATATTCCAGAAGAAATGAAGGAGGAAGTTCACGAACACCGCGCTGCTTTAATTGAAGCGGTTGCGGAATACGATGAAACTTTAATGGAGAAATTCTTTGAAGATGAAGACTCTATTACAGAAGATGAGGTACATGCGGCTTTGAGAGCAGCAGTTATGGATATGAGTATTATTCCAATGGTCTGCGGTTCTTCCTTTAAGAATAAAGGAGTACAGTTTTTGTTGGATGCAGTATGTCGTTACCTTCCTTCACCAATGGATAAAGAGGGAATTATAGGGATAAATCCGGATACCGGAAAAGAAGTATTGAGAAAACCGGATACCAATGAACCCTTTGCAGCTTTGGCATTTAAAATTGCCACTGATCCATTTGTGGGTCGATTGGCTTTCTTCAGGGCATATTCGGGCAAGTTAAATGCCGGATCCTATGTGCTTAATAATCGCTCCGGGAATAAGGAAAGGATATCCAGGATTTACCAGATGCATTCCAATAAGCAGAATGCCGTAGATTCTATAGCGGCTGGTGATATTGGCGCAGCGGTAGGTTTTAAAGACATAAAAACAGGCGATACGCTTTCGGATGAAAAGCATCCCATTATTCTGGAAAGCATGAATTTTCCGGATCCTGTTATCGGGATTGCAGTCGAACCAAAGACCAAAGCTGATGTTGACAGATTAGGAATGTCATTGGCTAAATTGGCCGAAGAGGATCCGACTTTTGTGGTAAAAACGGATGAAGCTTCGGGACAGACCATTATTTCTGGTATGGGCGAGCTGCATCTTGATATTATTGTGGACCGTTTAAGAAGGGAGTTTAAAGTTGATGTCAACCAGGGAAAACCTCAGGTTGAATACAAAGAAGCGATTACTCGAAGCGCTGATCACAGGGAAACTTATAAAAAACAAACCGGTGGTCGCGGTAAATTTGCAGATATCGTATTTACAATGGAACCAAGAGAGGATGGAAAATCCGGATTGGAATTTGTAAATGTGATCAAGGGAGGTAATATACCCAGGGAGTATATCCCTTCTGTAGAAAAAGGTTTTAAAGAGGCTATGAAGAATGGTCCTTTAGCCGGATTTGAAATGGATAGTATGAAAATTACACTTAAGGATGGTTCTTTTCACCCAGTGGATTCTGATTCGCTATCTTTTGAACTGGCTGCTAAAATAGGATATAAAGGAGCGGCCAAGGCTGCGAGAGCAGTTCTTATGGAACCTATAATGAAGTTAGAGGCGCTTACGCCCGAAGAGAATATGGGAGATATTGTAGGAGACCTTAACCGTAGAAGAGGGCATGTTACTAATATGGATGATAGAGCAGGCGCTAAGGTCATAAAGG
>Ga0316189_10004402_pt1 | contig 13550 bp, 6 predicted proteins | sample LowCovwburrow_MG_FD_204930 | JGI IMG/M metagenome (GOLD analysis project Ga0316189, IMG submission 204930) | Coastal sediment microbial communities from Maine, United States - Lowes Cove worm burrow | ecosystem: Environmental > Aquatic > Marine > Coastal > Sediment | place: USA: Maine...
GGTCCGCCGCGCTCGCGTTCGGCCCCCCCGGAGACGATGGGGTCGATGACTCCGGATTCGATGACCCTGGGGATCCAGACGATGACGGGCTAGACGACGACGGGCTGGACGATGACGCGCGGGATACTGGAGAACCGGACGATGGAGACCTGGGCGATGACAACCGAGGGGACTCGGTAGACGACGCCCCGGACGACGACGACGGCTCGGGCGAAGCGAATGCGGACGGGTCCGACGAAGAACTCGCGCCGCGAGGGGACGAGGGTCTGCCCGATGACCCGCAGGACTCAAAGCCCCTCGCCGACGCACCAGCATATCCCCCGGAAGCGCTCGCACTGCTTCCGCTCCAGGTGCTCGATGGCCTACCAAAGGCCATCACCGCATTCTTGCGCCCCCAGGACTACCAAGCGCTCAAAGAGTCGTGCCCACAGCCCGACCTGGACGCGACCCTAGCCTGCCTCGATACGCCCGAGGTCAGCGCATTGCTGGACACGCTCAACACGCGGGCCGTTGTCGCGTCGATGCTGACGTACATGGACCAGGAGCTCCCCAACCGCATGACGGGAGAGCAACTCGACGCGCTCGCCGAGGGTTGCGACACAGAGGGTGCGGCGTGGGCCGAGTGTGCGTTCACCAAGGGCCTCGACGACGAGAGCTGCTTTGACGCCGAGGACACCCTGGCCGCCTGCCTGGTCGGCGAGGACTTGGTGACACACGTCTATCTGGCTATCCAGCAGGATAAGAAGGCTGCCTTCGGGCCCGACCTGTACGTCGAGTTTCGCGGCTTGCTCGCCACCCTCTCGATGGACGACATCAACGTGGTGCGCGCGTCCTGTCCCCATGCGGAGCAGGACGCGTTGTACGAGTGCCTCGTCGCCGACGAATTGGTCGACGAGATCATCGGTGAGTTTGCGCAGTCGGCCCGCGAGATGGTGGCCGAGATCCAGGGCGAGCTAACGGCTGCGGGTGCACCGCTGAGTGACGGACAGATCGAGGAATACACGGACTCGTTTGTGGGCATGTTCCTGACCTTCCCCTCCAAAGCGCTCGACTCGCTGTTCGAGGACTGCGAGTCCAAGCACCCCGAGATGGAGACCATCCGCACCGCTGCGGATATCGACCTGCTCCTCAAGTGCCTCGACGAGGGCGCCGACACCGACCCGGTCGCCAATCCGGCGTTCATCTCCAAGGACCGCCTGCGCGGCTGGCTGGAGCTGGCGCGCCAACGCGTAACCGACGCGCTGCATGCCAAGGAGGCCGAAGCACAGCTGCGAACATCCAAGCTCATTGTCACGATTCTCGGCGTGATCGCAGGCGTTGGCTTCTTTGTGGTCCTGCTGCTCCCGTTGCGCAGTCGCCGGAATTTTCGGGGCCCGGCATCCGAGCTGTGGAAGGCCAGTGCCATCGCGGCCGTCACCTTTGTGTTCACGATCGCCCTGCTGGGTTTCACCCTACTCGTCATGCGCACGGTGCAGGGCCGCGTCGCTACAGAGTCCACGAGTCCAAAGATGGTGATCGCCAACGGTGTGTTCGACGTGCTCGAGCGCGACGAACACATCGAGCAGTTCAGCGATATGTCCAAGCAGCGATTGGACTTCATCAAGACCCCGCTGCGACACCTCGTCGAGCCGGATGAAACCGTCTCGGACGAAGAAGCCGAGCGCTCGCTCGCCTTTGCGGCCTACCTCTCAGAGCACTGGGTCGACCAGCTGCAGCAACCCGAGCTCAAACCCCTGATCAAGAACGCATCGATGCTCAAGCACCATGTGCAGTCGTTCAAGACGGTATTTGGGCTGTATCGCAAGATCGACTGGCTGATGGGCTACGTGCCGATCTTCATGTCGCTGCTTGCCGTCCTGCTGTACATGCTTCCGCTCAAGGACACCCTCGTCACGATCGCCACGGCGCCCAGCCGCGCAGCTGAGGATCCGGGCGCAACGGGTGTCTTTCGCCGCGCCATGTCGACGGTAGTCGCCGAGCTGAAGCTACTCGTTCCATTCTTGGGTGTGATGGCCGTCCTGCTTGTCATCACGGGGTTGTTCCTTTCGCTGGCGGTCGAACCGTTCATCGAGGTGCTCATGCGTTTTTCGCTGCTCACGGTCCTGTACATCCTGATGACCGAGGCATCTGCGTTTGTGCTCTACGCGACCCTGGGGGGTTCGATCCTGCTGTTGGTCGCATGCGTGGCCGTCTACATCATCGCGATGACGCTCTTTTTGGGCACCGTCCGAAAGATCTTGCGAGCACGATTCCACTGGGGACAACCCCTGAGCCGACATCGTCCGTTTGTGATCTACGGCAGCATCGCCGCGTTTGTGGTGATGGTGTTCCCCATCGTGTACGCGCTCGTCGTGCAGTCCATCGCCATGCACGGCATGGCTGTCGAGCTCAGTCACGGGGGCGACATCACGGCCACGGACATGCTCATCGTGCCGTTTGGTGGGCTGCTGCTCATGCTCCCCATGCTGTGGCTCGCCCGAGGGTTCAAGGCGCTGGGCTACATCAAAAAGTACCCAGTCGTGCAGGATGGCGCGGCCTAAGAACGCAGGCAGTGCGACAGAGCGTCGATGAAGTAGCGCTCATCGGTCACGGCTCGGTACGGATCGACCCGCACCAAGCAGCGACCGATAGCGTCTTCAAACGCAATGGCATCGCCGCTGGTGGCGTCTCGGAGGTCAACGATGTTCGCGGCGTCCTCCCGCACGTTGTCGTCAAAAAAGACCCGAACGTTCTGGGTATCGTGGGTGTCGACGCACATCGGCTTTCCCGCGGGGCCCTCGAAGCCCGCGCGCGCCCACCCAGAGTAGTCATCGCGAAAAGCAAACGTCCCCCCGCCGCGGATATGGGCGTGAAACGCCCTGCGTGAGTCCAGGAGGTTCCCCGCCCGCTTGGCGTAGAACGCCAGCGGGTTCTGGTACGGCGGCTGGTCCCGCCCGCGTGGTGCGTCGAGCACTCCCAAGGCGACGCAGAGCGGCTCCCCTTTTGTGCCCGCCTCGCCGCCGCGATGCATCGACCCGAAGCGCTCGGGGTTGTTTAGGTCCAGGCGAAGATCGGGGGCCGCGGTCGTGCCATCGAACCGGGCGCTCGGGTAGCTGGGGTGATCGCCGCGACAAAACGCGTTGAGCTCGGCGGCGACCTCCGGCAGGTCGGCTCCGAACGTCCGGAACACCAACGCAAAATCCTGGCGCTCGTCGCTCAGCCACTGCAGCAGCGCGAAGAAGCTGGGGAGCAGCCGGACGACCCCTCGGTGAAGCCCGACCTCCTCGGCCCACGCAACTCCCTCAAGCGCCGCCTTGTCGGCGGGCGAAAGCGCGAGGGCGCGGAGCATCATCTCGTAGTGAACGCGCAAGCGCTCACCGGGATAACCCGGGGACGTAAATCCGTTCTTGAGCGCGCGCTTGTCGAGCTCGGGCCGTGCATCGACGAAGTCTCCAAACAGCGTCGTCCCGGGCCCGTACCGATCGACGGTCGGGGCGCGCCCGTCCCAACGCCAGACGTCTCCATCGACCGTGCCCCAGCTCGACCAGTACAGGATTTGGTTGCAAGCGGTCTCCGGGTCGATCCCTTGCACCTTGTCGTCGACCAAGACGGTCTTGTTGACGTCGAAGTGCAGCTCCAAGTGCGGATTGCCCATTGGGCTCGGTTTTAGCCCGGATGACAGCTCCGCGCGCGGGAATGGACGGGGGACACAGACAACTACATGTCCCCAGCGCCATGCACGATGCGACCATGCTACTTGTCGGTGGTGGCCCTGTGGTTCCGTGCCCGACTGGCGTTCCTGACGCTGTTGATCGGGTTTTGCACGGGCTGCGGTTTTTCCACCAAGGAGGCGCCTGTCGCTGCGGACGGGCACCTCGATCTGTCCGGGTGGGACTTCAACGAACACGGGTCGGTCGGGCTCGACGGGGAGTGGGACTTCTTCTGGTCAGCCCTCGTGTCTCCCGAGTCGTTTCAGTCGGGCGTCGGCCCCCCACGCAACGGCGCCATGGTGCTGCCGTCCATGTGGAACGGACACGAGGTCTCCGGCGAACCGTTGTCGGCAGACGGTTTCGCGACGTTTCGTCTGCGAGTCGTCCTCCCCGACAACGCTCCACCGCTCGCCCTCCGTTTTCACACGATGGGCACCGCCTACACGCTGTACGCAGACGGAGACCACGTCGTCTCCATCGGTAGAGTGGGCACGACGCCGGAGACGTCACACCCAGACTGGCGACCCACAGTCGCCGAGTTCGACGCAAAGGCGGGCGTCGTTGATGTAGTCCTCCACGTCTCGAACTTTCACCATCGCAAGGGTGGGCCCATCGGGCAGATCGAGCTCGGTGTCGTCGACCAGCTCGTGAACGACCGAGAGCTGGCGATTGCCTTTCAGATGTTCTTGTCGGGCGCGATCTTACTGATCGGCCTGTACCACCTGATCCTCGTCGCCCTCCGGCGCCGCGACTGGGCTCCCGTCTTGTTCGGGATCTTCTGCCTGCTGCTCGGCCTGTACACGCTGCTCTCGGGCGAGCGCTACCTGGCCACGCTCGTGCCCGAGCTCTCTTGGGCGACGCGGGTCCGGCTCACGAACCTGACGTCGTTCCTCTCGCTTCCCGTGTTCATCACGTTTGTGCGCTACGTCTACCCCGAAGAAGCGCCCCGACTTCCGACGCGGACGATTCAGGTACTGATGGGCATCCTCGTCGGGCTGATCCTGATAACGCCCGCACGTTTTTACACCCGCACGATTCCGATCTTTCATGTCCTGACGCTGATCGGCTGCGTGCTCATCATCGTCGTACTCGCCCGCGCGATCACGGCCAAGCGGGACGGCGCCGTAGTGCTCCTGGCCGGTTTCGCCGTCCTTATCGTCACGATCATCAACGACGTGCTGTACGACAACCTGGTCATTCAGACCGGCCAGTATGTCTACGTCGGCCTCTTCGTCTTCATCTTCTCGCAGGCTGGGCTCTTGTCCCAACGGTTCTCACGCGCGTTCCAGACCATCGAACAACAAGCGCAGGCGCTCGAAGTTGCAGCTTCGACACGCGAGAGCCTCGAGGCCAAGTACTTCCAAGCCCAAAAGATGGAAGCCATCGGAACGCTGGCTGGCGGGGTTGCCCACGACTTTCGCAACCAGCTGACGGTGATCAATGGGTTCACCGACCTGCTTCTTGCCGACCCTGGCGTGACGGCGAGTCAGCGCGAGCAGCTCAAGCAGATTCAAAACGCAGCGAGTCGCTCCACGACATTGACGAGCCAGCTGCTGTCGTTCTCACGCAAGCAGATTCTCCGTCCCGAAGATGTCGACCTCGACGCCGTGGTCACACGCACCGCGGGGATGCTCTCTCGTACGCTCCCCGAGGATATTCGCCTCACCATCGAACAGACTCCAGGCGGCGCATTCGCCTTCGTCGATCAGGCGCAGCTCGAGCAGGCCATCTTGAACATGGCGATCAACGCTCGCGATGCGATGCCCGAAGGAGGCCAGATCTCCATCAAGACGGGCATCGTCGAGCTCGGACCGACCGAAGTGGGGCCGGGCCTCGAAGCCGGAAAGTACGTGACGCTGACCGTTCAGGACTCCGGCGAGGGAATGGACGAGCAAACCCAGGACCGGGTGTTCGAGCCCTTCTTCACCACCAAAGACCCAGGCAAGGGAACAGGGCTCGGCCTGTCGATGATGTACGGCCTCGTCCAGCAGAGCGGCGGTTGGACCAGCGTCGAGAGCCACGAGGACGAGGGCACGAAGTTTCAGATCTACCTACCGCTGGGCGAGCGACCCATTCCCAAGTCCGCCCCCGTCAAGCAGGCGCCCACCGAGCGCGCGCCCCGAACCGAGACCATCCTGGTCGCCGAGGACGACCCGACCGTTCGCGCGTACATGGTCCGAGCGCTCGAGCAGCTCGACTACACCATTCTCGCTCCTGGCGATGTCGACAAAGTCCTCGAAGTCGCCGAGCATCACCCAGGGGATATCGACCTGCTGATCAGCGACGTGGTGATGCCCATCATGTCGGGGCCCGTACTGGCCGAGAACGTCGCCGAGCTCAGGCCCAACATTCCCGTCCTGTTTGTGTCGGGGTACACCATGAGCGCGCTGCAGGAGCGCGGCGTGGTCAAGAGCGGTATCCACCTGCTGACCAAGCCGTTCTCCGTCGATGAGCTGGGGAAGAAGGTCCGCACCGTCATCGAGAGCGACACACGCCAGGACGCCTAGCAAGGCGTGTTCATCCAGGCCTGCCTGCCCGGGCTCCACATCGCGGGCGAGCGGCCTGGCTGAGCTGGCCCTTCCTGGGACCGCTCAGGGGGCTTGCTACAGGCGTCGCAGAAAAAGATTGTAGCCGATGAAACGGCTGTTTTCGGCGGCCATCGGTCCGTCCGCGCGACAACGGGTGGAGCCGCTACGCACCGCGTCGGCGAAGATCCACAAAATGGGCAATCCGTTTTCGCCCGACCGGGCTCTGTAGCGCTACCGATGAAGACCCAGATCACACTTTCCCTCCTCCTGGCCGGTGGCGCCTCGCTCGGACTGCTTGCCCTTCCCTCCCCCGCCGTCGCAGGCGGTGGTTTCACCAAGGTGACGTCCGGGACCCTCAAAGTCGACGGCACACGATACTGGCGAAAGAAGGCCAACGAAGCGAAGCTGGGTGCAGTCGGACAAAAGATGACGCCCGCTGTCGGGGCCAACTTTTTTCAGCACAAACAAGACGCCCCCAACGGCATCTACGAGGTCCACACGAGCCAGCCCATCACGATCACGAGCAAGCAGGCAAACTCGTGGGGGGTCAGCGGCGGTGCGAGCAATGTGCAGGGCGGCGCCAGCGGAAGCAGCAGCTACAAGGGCAAGATCACCGCGTACAAAATGAAGATCGACCTCGGCAACGCTCGGGGCGACATTCGCTACGAGACCAACCGACACACCAAGCACCTGCAGGCCCTCAAGGATGAGGGCAACGGCGGACGCATGATCTCCGCGGTGTGGATCATGGTCAACGGCAAGGAATCCAAAGAAGGGTGCTACAGCGGCGAGCTCACCGTGAGCAACGGAGCCTGGACGGTCAACACGACGGCCTCCGGGTGCGCATCCAGCTCGTACACCATTCCGCCGGGCTCCATCTTGGCCTACGAGATGAGCAAGGTCCGCCAGTGGGACAACGAGGAGCTCACCGAGAAGCCGAAGTGCCCGTCGGGCTACTCGAAGTACGACACGCGATCCTCACCCGCGACCCCGAAGGACCGCTGCGAGAAGGTCTCGTACGTGAATACCTCGGTCGTGTGCAAGCTCGCCGTCACCGACAAGGCGAAGAACTGGTACGTCTCCGCGCGAAGCGGCAAGGACGTGTGCAAGTCCAAGAAGGGCAAGCCCAACAAGAGCGTCAAGTGCAGCAAGAGCGGCTACTCGTACGTGTCGCAGTCGGGCAAGGACACCTGCAGGAAGGCCTCCTCCTCGTTTAAAGATCCGTACTGCCCCAAGTATTACGTCTACGACAAGAACTCGACCGGGAACGGTGGCGTCGACCAGTGCCACTTGCGTGGGATCGCTGACATGAAGTTCGACAGCAACAGCGGGTTCTAGCAGCAGCAACACGCCCCCAAGGCTCCGCCGCATTCGTTTGCGGCGGCCGGCACTGCGACCATCGTTCCGCCCTCGCGCAGCAGCCTGCGCCCGGGCCCACTGCGCTACTTGCCCAGACAGACGCGGATTGCCCATGGTCTTGGTTTGAGCGCAGTTCGTTCCGCCTGTGATCACGACACCCACCCTGTGGCACGTGTCTTGCTCAGCCGTAACGACGATGGCCAACCACGACCCACGACTAAGCCGCCTCACTGGGGTGGGAACCTCGCTCATGCTCTGTGTCGCTGCGCTTGGCTGCGCCGCCGACAAAGAGAGCGATGCGCCGTTCATGGGCGGCCAGACCGCCGCCAACGCAGACGAGGACGGTGACGAGGGCGGAGCCTCCGACGGCCATGACGACGGCGTAACGGATGGTCACGACGGCGATGACGCTGACGACGGCGACGACGACGGCAACGACGGCAACGACGGCAACGACGACGGACCGCCACCCGCAGGGGAGTGCGAGCTCGAGATGGACGCGGCGATCCGGGTGACCGTCAACGTCACGTGGGACGGCGGCATCGCGGTGCTCGAGGGTGGCGGCACGATCAACATGTGGCTGCTTGGCAAGCTCGACCCGACCAGTGGCGGGCTCAATCTCACGGGCAATCTGTGCCGCCTCGAGCTGCCCGACTTTGAAACGGGCGCCATCGCGGGCGGAGAAACGTACGGGACCCTCTTCGCCGACGCGATGTGGGCCAGCCCGGGAATCCCTGGGATCGATGCGTTTGTTGAGCTCTCGTCGGCGGACCCAGGGGCAACCCTGCACCTCGACGAAGGCGGCGTCGTGTTGGGCGCTGACCTCGGCGACCCCCTCAACGACCCCTGGCCGTCCGAGTGGAGCGGACTCAACGCGGTCGACCACGACAGCGACGGGCTCCCCGGGATCAGCTCATCGGCCAAGGTTGGGGGTAACTATGCGTACCCGCGGATCGACATCCTCAACAGCGACGCGCGCGCGGAGGCGCTCTTTGTCGCCTCGCGGACCATCCTCGAGTTCGAGGGCGTGGTCAACGATTGCGACTCCGCGGGCGGCAACGTCGTCATGAGCATGGAGAACCACACCGTGGGCTGTCATGTGCAGGGCGGTGGAGATTGCACCAGTCAGCAGACAACCACGCTCGACAACAATTTGCCCGTATTCGCCGTTCAGGCCGGCGTTTTCCAGCTTGAACGGCTCCCGACGGGTTCGAGCTGCAGCGAAGTGTTCGCCGCGCTTCCTTAGGTCTGTAAGGGCCCCGCGCGCAGCGGCGTTCGGGGGCCGCCCATGCCCGCCTCGCGCCGCACTGCCCATCGCCACCTGCTCCACCGTTTCGCGGCCATCGCACTCGCCGCCAGCACGGGGCTGACGGTGACCGCGTGTCTCAAGCGCGCGGGCACGTACCCCCCTGGCTCGATGGCCGACAGCGCGGACTGGGCCCCCTCTTACAGCGCAGAGGACTACAACCACATCGAGGACAACGGGTTCGTCGCGGTCGCCGACTCGCCGCTCTCCACGTTCAGCATCGATGTCGACACCGCTTCGTACAGCAACACGCGGCGATTCCTGGCTTCCGGCACGCACCCTCCCGCGGACGCAGTGCGGATCGAGGAGATGATCAACTACTTCGAGTACGACTACCCGCAGCCAGCGGGTCCACACCCCTTCTCGGTGAGCACGGAGATCAGCGACTGCCCCTGGAACACCGCACACCAGCTCGTCCATCTCGGCATCCAAGGAAAACACGTCGCGCTGGACAAGGTGCCCCCGCGCAACTTGGTCTTCCTCGTCGATGTATCCGGCTCGATGTCGGCACCCGACAAGCTCGGGCTACTCAAGCGGTCGTTGCTCATGCTTGCCGACCAGCTGCGGGCCGAAGATCGCGTGGCTATCGTGGTGTACGCAGGCGCGAGCGGAGTCGTGCTCGAGCCGACGAACGACAAAGCGCAGATCCGAAAGGCACTCGAGCGACTCGACGCAGGCGGCTCGACGGCTGGCGCCGAGGGCCTTGCCTTGGCCTACGAGGTCGCCGACAAACACTTCGTCAAGGGCGCGGTTAATCGAGTGATTCTCGCCAGCGACGGCGACTTCAACGTTGGGCCCTCGAGCCAGGGCGAGCTGATCGACATGATCGAAGATAGGCGCGCCTCTGGGGTGTTCTTGTCGGTGCTTGGATTCGGCACGGGCAACCTCAACGACGCGATGATGGAGCAGGTCGCCGACCATGGAAACGGCAACTACGCCTACATCGACAGCGCCAAGGAGGCGCACCGCGTGCTTGTTCAACAAGCCAACTCGACGCTGGTCCCCATCGCCAAGGACGTCAAGCTTCAAGTGGAGTTCAATCCAAACGTGGTGGAGTCGTACCGACTGGTTGGCTACGAGAACCGCATGCTCGATGACCAAGACTTCAAAGACGACAAGAAGGACGCGGGAGAGTTGGGCTCGGGTCACTCGGTCACCGCGCTGTACGAGATCGTGCCTGCGGGCGCCCACGAGCATGCCCCTAAGGTTGACCCACTGAAGTACCAAGCCGAGTCCACCCCCAAACCGACAGCCGGCACGGACGAGACGATGAACGTCAAGATCCGGTACAAGCACCCCGACGGAGACCAAAGCCGCGAGGTCAGCGTGGCCGTCGACGTGCAGGCGGTTTCGTTGGCCCGCACCACAGACAACTTTCGGTTCTCCGCGGCCGTCGCAGAGTTTGGGATGGTGCTTCGCGACAGTGAGCACCGCGGTGACGCCTCGTTCACTCGGGCGTACGAGCTCGGTACCAACGCGCTCGGGCAAGACAACGACGGAGCACGAGCGGAGTTTCTCGCGCTCGTGCAGCGCGCGGCCTCGATTCAGTAGGCCTGGAGCACTGCTCTAGCCTGCCATAAATCGTCGGATCGCTTTGTCGAAGCTCGGCTCGTCGATCTCCAGATCGTTGGCGAGGGAGCGGAGCAGCGTGTCCTCCTCTTCGACGATAAACCCGTCGGCGGCCGCGACAGCGAACGCGGCGCCGAGGACCCGAATGCGAGCGTCCACATCGAGTCCTTCGGCGAGCAGCTGCCCGCCGCAATCGCCGATCCGCAGACCAGCGGGGAGGCTCTCGACCTCCGCCCGGAGCGTATCCGCCTCGAGCTCCGTCCCCGTGGTCTCCTGATACACGCGGATGATTGTCGCGATCTCGTCGTCGTCGACGTCGTCGTCGGCGGCCATCATCAGCACCATGACGCGACGGAGGCAGTCGTGCTCGCGTTTTTCGCCCATGCGGGTGCTTAGCATGTTGCTGGCGAGGGCGGACAACTCGGACGTAAGAAGGGTTATGATGGCAGCGGCCACTGCATGTCCCGCGGCACCATCCACGAGCCCCCGGCCGTGAGCCCTGGGTCCGAACCTGCCAGCGGGCGTGCGTCAGTCTCGCAGGACGCATCAACGCTGGCCCTGCCGCCCGGTGACGCTGAGGCGGGGCCCGAGTTGGCCGGACCGTACGTCCTGGCCGATCAAATCGGGGCCGGCGGCATGGGTGTCGTCTACCGGGCTCACGATCCGCGTCTCGATCGATCCTTGGCGGTCAAGATCATGCGAACGGACGCGCGAGGAAGCCCAGCGCAACGCCTAATGCGCGAAGCCCAGGCGATGGCTCGCGTGACTCACCCGAATGTTGTTGAGATCTACGATGTAGGCACCGAGGGCAGTCGCGTGTTCATCGCAATGGAGCTGGTCGAGGGCGGCACGCTCGCGACCCTCGTCAAGTCGCGTCCGCCGCGAGGGCAGATTCTCGACGCCTTCATCGCAGCGGGGCGAGGCCTGATCGCCGCCCACGCCACCGGCTTGGTGCATCGAGATTTCAAGCCCGACAACGTCCTCATTGGGAGCGACGGCCGCGTTCGAGTGACCGACTTTGGCCTGGCATGCGCTACGTCAGCGACAGAGCTAGCGCCGCCCAGCTCCGACGACGAACCCCGCGCTCGCGAACAGGATTCCCAAGGGGCGGTGGACACGGTCGAGGTGGGCATCGAGGCGCCGCGCATCGCGGTGAGAGACTCCGGGCGCGCAACCGAGGCCAGCGCTGCCGCGCCCGTGCGAGGCTTTGGTCACACCGCACTCACTGGGGCCGGATTGGCGATGGGTACGCCGCGCTACATGGCGCCCGAGCAGCACCACGGACAACCGACCGACGCGCGCGCCGACCAATACGCTTTTTGCGTCGCGCTGTTCGAAGCCCTCACGGGAGAGGCACCGTTCAAGGCCGAGTCTCCACGGGACCTGGCGTACGCGAAGAACGACAAGCAGTTCCACAACAACGCCCTCGTCGAGGGCCTCCCCCCCGACCTCCGCCGCGCGCTGCTGCGTGGACTCGAGCCCGACGCCAGCGACCGCTGGCCGAGCATGCGGGCTCTGCTCGCCGTCCTCGAACGCGCACGCTCCCGCAAGCGTCGGATCGCGATTGGGACTGCGGTGAGTGGCACGATCCTGGTCAGTGTCGGTGTGGCGGCAGCGCTGGTGCTGTCGGGCCCCGACGATTCAGCGTGCGACCTGGACGCGGAGCGTGTCGACGGTGTTTGGGGGCGCGACCGGGCGCGGACGATCGCGGCCGCGGTCACCGCGACCGAGCTCCCCTACGCGGCCGACACGTGGGCTCGGATCGATGCACGGGTCGCCACGTACGTCGAGGCGTGGCGTGCGACACACGCCAAGGTCTGCGTCGCGCGGGCGGCGAGAGGCGTTGCGCCCGATGGGCCAGGGGATGCGGGCACCCACTGCCTCGCGAGACGCCTTGCCGAGTTGGACAGCGTCGCGACTGTGCTGGAGGCTGCGGACGAGGCGGTTGTCGAACAATCGGTGGCGCTGGTGCTATCGCTGGCTCCGCCTACCCCATGTGGCGACCCGGCGTCGGCCGACACGATAGCCCCACCTCCGCCAGACGCCCGCACGCTCGCCGCTTGGCTGCAGCTGGGCAAGCGCGCCAAGGCCATAGAGCTGAGCCTATTGACGGGCGGGGTCGCCGACGTCCTACCGCGCGCCGAGCAGATGCTCGTTGACGCGCAAGCCGCTGGCTGGCCCCCGTTGCGCGTGCAGGCGCTCACCACGTTGGGCGATGTCTACGCCGCCACCGACAAACGCGACGCGGCGCGGGAGGCCTATACAACGGCGTACTGGCTCGCCGTCGAGGAGCGGCTCGACCGCCTTGCGGCCAACGCTGCCGTAGAAATGTTGTACCTCGTCGGTCAGGATGAACTCGATGAGGAGGGTGCGCTCAAGTGGGCACGGCACGCCCGCAGCGCGGCCGAGCGCATCAACGACGCGTACATTCCAGCGCGCGTCGCCTCCGGACTCGGCTCGCTGTATCAGATCAAGGGGCAGCCGCGCCGCGCCGAGCAGTACTTCACTACCGCGCTCGATATCTATACGCGCGAAGTCGGCGAAGACTCGAACCCCGTGGCGATGACGCTCAGTAACCTCGGTATCGTGCACCAGGCCCTCGGCGACTACGAGACGGCGTTGAGGCATCAAGAGCGGGCGTTCGAGCTGATCACCAGGCAGCTCGGCCCAGCGCACCCGACAAGGCGCACCACGGTTGCCGCACTGGCAGCCACGTTGGGGCGCCTAGGGCGGTTCGATGAGGCGATCGCCAAGGCGCAGGCCGTCGTCGACCTGACCATCGCCAGCAGGGGTGAGCACAGCCTCGCCGCGGCCGAGGGCCTCAGCAATCTTGGCTCACTCGAGGAGTCTGCCGAGCGCTACGGACCGGCTGCCAGACACCAGCGGGCCGCGATGGCGATCAGCCTCGACTTGCTTCCAGACGACCACCCCTACCGAGCCGCGACGCAGATCAACCTCGGGATGACGCTGGTCCGATTGGACCAACTCGCCGAAGCCTCAACGATGGCCAACGGCGCCCGCAGGCAGCTGGAGCGGGTGGCCGAGGACCACCCCTACCGCGTCTACCTTGCGATCCTAGACACGAGCCTTGCCCTCGCA
>Ga0316189_10004403_pt1 | contig 13547 bp, 17 predicted proteins | sample LowCovwburrow_MG_FD_204930 | JGI IMG/M metagenome (GOLD analysis project Ga0316189, IMG submission 204930) | Coastal sediment microbial communities from Maine, United States - Lowes Cove worm burrow | ecosystem: Environmental > Aquatic > Marine > Coastal > Sediment | place: USA: Maine...
TGACAAATCAACCATGGACCAGCCCGATGCACCAGATCCGTCTGCCTGGTGTATTCACGGTGCCATTCATCGCAAGGTGGCCGACGCCCGATGTCTTTTGCATGTTCATTCGCCCTATGCAACCGCACTTGCCGGTTTGAAAGATCCGGAAATCAAGCCGATTGACCAAAATACGGCGCGATTTTTCAACCGTGTCCTCTATGACATGGATTTTGGCGGCATTGCCCATCACGAGGAAGAGGGAGAGCGGATTGCCTCAAGTCTTGGTGACAAGCGTGTTGTGATGATGGCTCATCACGGGGTCCTGGTTGCGGCTGAAAACGTCGCCAAGGCCTATGATGAATTGTATCATCTTGAGCGGGCCTGCAAAACCCTGATGCTCGCCTATGCCAGTGGCCAACCGTTGAATATCATGTCCGATGAACTGGCTGAAAGCACGGCCAAAGACTGGGAAACCTATTCGGATTCATCTTATTCACATCTTGATGAGATGAAACAGGTGTTGATCGCTCAAGGCTCGTGCTTTGCTGATTAATGTGTAAAAGGTTTTAGGTTTTCTCTTCTGGCAAGGCTGGCAGAGGCATCACTTCAACACCTTCCTCAAGCAGGGATTTTGCCTCATCAAGTGAGGCTTCACCATAAATGCCCCTGGCTGGTTGTTCTTCATAATGAATTTCGCGGGCAGTTTTGGCAAAATCCTTGCCGACATATTCAGCATTTTCAGAAACGTGCTGGCGCAGCTTGCGGATATTTTCCGCAAGCTGTTTCATAATCGGATCATTATTGGTCGACAATAATGACTGGGACACAGCCTGTTCCTTAGCCGGCAGACTGGGGGCTTTGTTGGCCTTAGCCGGAATTGACGGTGCCATCAGGCTTTTTTCAATCTTGCCACTGTTGCAATAGGGGCAGGTGACAAGGCCTGATTGTTTTAGCTCATCAAACGCCTTGCTACTGGCAAACCAGCTGTCAAATTCATGGTCACTGTCACATATGAGATTGTAATGGATCATATAGCGTGTCTCCCAAAAGTGGGGACCGGTTTTGAGATAAAAGCACACGCAAAAACAATGGCATAAAGCATGACTATTGAATCCCCTTAATAGTGATATGCTTTAGGGAAAATGCCCGGTCATGTTGCAGGGCGGGAATTTTACCACGGGCTTCGTCAACTTTCTGAACATCAATATCGGCATAAATGATTTCGGGTGTTTCACCTGCCTCTGCCAGTATCTCGCCCCACGGCGAGATGATCAGACTGTGGCCAAAGGTCTGGCGTCCATTCTCATGAGCACCGGTCTGGGCCGGTGCAAAAACGAAGCAGCCTGTCTCAATAGCTCTGGCCCGCAGCAATACATGCCAGTGCGCCTGACCTGATGGGCGGGTGAAGGCGGCAGGTACAGACAAGAACTGCGCCCCGCCTTGAGCCATTTGTCGATACAAATGGGCAAAACGCACATCGTAACAGATGCTCATGCCGAGGGTACCCCAGGCAAGTGGTGTTGTAACGGCTTTTTCACCGGCATTGTAATTGGCTGACTCTCGATAAAACTCGCCCTCACCGAGATCAACATCAAACATATGGATTTTATCGTACCAGGCACCGATGGAACCATCGGGCAGAAACAAAATAGAACGGTTGACCAGCTTGCCATCGCCCGATTGCAGTGCCAGTGAACCGATGAGCAGATGAATATCAAGACTGGCGGCCAATTCAGCAAATGCCTTTACAGCCCTGTCATCATCCATGGGACTGACTTTGGCATAAAGGTTCTGCTTGTTTTCATCCAGCAGGTTGGTCATTTCCGGTGTCAGGATAAATCCGGCCCCATGTGCGGCAGCGGTTCTGATCTGCTGACTGGCATCGGCGATATTGCGATCAACATCACGACCCGAACACATCTGGATACATGCGACTTTCATGCTGTCCTGACGGTTTTCCTGCATGGCTTACCCTGCTCCAAGCATTGGATCGAGAGCGCCTTTACGCTCCAGCGCCATTAGTTCATCACAGCCACCAACATGGGTATCACCAATGAATATTTGCGGCACAGACGTACGTCCGCCTGCTTTTTTGGTCATTGCCTGGCGGGTCGAAAAATCAAACGTGACATCAATTTCCTCAATCTTGACATCCTTTTGCTTCAGTAGACGCTTTGCCGCGATGCAATAAGGACACATCTTGGTCGTGTAAATTTTAACCGTTGTCATTTCTCAATTCCCAAAAACAATATCTAGCTCAAATATGAAGTCGAAGCGGATGGTTTACAAGAGCAAATGCCAGTACATCAACCCGCTCGCAACCGGCCTTTAGTAGCATCTTGCTGCAGGCCCCGACTGTTGCGCCTGTAGTAATCACATCATCTATCAGTACAATTTTAGCGCCATAAAGCGTATCTGCATTGTTATCGTCAACCGCAAAAGCCCCCTTCACATTGTCGCGCCGGGCTGCCCCTTTCAGACCGACCTGCTGGCGGGTTGCGCGGTTGCGTTTGAGAATACCTGAGCGATAGGCAAGTCCTGAATTTTCAGCAACGGACTTTGCCAGCGCTGCTGACTGGTTAAACCGGCGCTGCCACAGTCTGACAGGGTAAAGAGGTACCGGGATCACCATGTCAGCATCATATAGCAAATCGCGCCCGGCCCGGCACATGGCCTGGCCCATCATGTCACAAACTTCATGGCGGTCGTAATACTTCAGGGCATGAATGAGCTTGCGAGACATATCATTAAACTCAACCGCCGCCCGCGCCCGGTTCCATTCCGGTGGTCGCGCCAGTGCCCGGGTACTGAGCACACCTTCACCGGGATCAAAAGCAAAGGGCGTTCCCATGCGGTCACACAAGGGCTGGTCAATGAAAGAAAGCTCATTCCAGCAATCAACACACAGCCGCCCCGGTTCATCAGTAAACTGATAACAACTGACACACTGGGCCGGCAATACAGTATTGATCAGCGTTGCGGCCAGGGCGCGTATCTGGATCATTATTGCAGGTGCTGTGTGCATTTCAAGGTTTCCCCTTTTGACAATGTACTCTAAACAGCTCTCATGAGTCATTCCAGACAGATTTTTAACACCAGAGAGATTAACCGGCGGCGCTCAAGGGCGCTGGCTGAACGGGACTATCCCGATTTCCTCGATCAATTGATTTGTGATGAGCTGATGTCACGGCTGGAGATTATCGAACGGACATTCGAGAAATGCCTGATTCTGGGGCAACCAGCACAGTGTTATCTGCAGGCGGCTGAACAATCTGCAAAACTGCAAACAGTGATTTCACAAACCGGTTTTGACGAAAAACCGGGCGATCTGGTTTTTGACAGTGAATGGCTGCCATTCAAGGATAACTCTCTGGATTGCATTATCGCCCCGCCAGGACTTGAGTTTGTCAATGATCTGCCGGGTGTGTTGATCCAGATTAACCGGGCTTTAAAACCGGACGGGTTGTTTCTGGCAGCAATGTATGGCGGCAATACACTGGCTGAGTTACGTCACGCCTGGCTGTTGGCTGATGAGGAACTGACAGGTGGTGCCAGCCCGCGCATTGCCCCGTTTATCGATATTCGTCAGGCCGGAAACCTGTTGCAAAGGGCCGGGCTGGCCTTGCCGGTTGCTGACATGGAAGCGCTGAGTGTGCGCTATGACAATGCACGGGCGTTGATGCGAGAAATCAGGAAAATGGGCTTTAGCAATGCCCTGACAGGGCGCAGCAAGACCCTGACCAGCAGGCGAATGCTTGAACGGGTGGAGGATCATTATTCACAGTTGTTCAGCAATGAAGACGGGCGTGTTCACGCCAGTGTTGAAATCAACTATTTGACCGCCTGGTGCCCGCACGAAAGCCAGCAACAACCACTCAAGCCCGGTTCAGCAGAAAAAAGTCTGGCCGATGTGCTGGAAAGTAATGACAAGGAGGCTTAATCGCCTTCAAACTCGACCAGTGTGTGAACCTTGATATCTTTATCGCGCAGTTTTTTCACCCCGCCAAGATCGGGCAGGTCAACAATAAATGCTGCAGCAACAATCTGGGCACCTGATTCATGTAACAGTTCGCAGGCCGCAACCGCTGTGCCGCCGGTGGCAATCAGGTCATCAATCAGCAAAATCTTATCGCCTTTTTTGATCGCATCCGAATGGATTTCAACCCGGTCAACACCATATTCAAGGCTATAATCCTTGCCGATGGTGTCAAATGGTAGCTTGCCCTTTTTGCGGATCGGAATAAAACCACGGCCAAGTTCATGGGCAACAGCCCCGCCAAGAATAAAACCACGCGCTTCAATGCCGACAACATAATCAATATCCATGGCCAGAAACGGCCACATCAATTCATCAATACTGGCTCTGAACCCATGCGGGTCTGACATCAAGGTGGTGATATCTCGAAACATGACACCCTTTTTCGGATAGTCAGGAATATTGCGGATATAGCGTTTAATATCAAAGCCGTTACGAAGATCCATGGGTCGTTTCCTAATTAGCAAATCTGAAATGCATAACATCGCCATCTTCGACGATATAATCTTTTCCTTCAAGGCGCATTTTGCCAGCATCTTTGGCACCGGTTTCACCATTATTTTTGATGAATTCGTCAAAGGCAATCGTTTCAGCCCGGATGAAACCTTTTTCAAAATCAGTGTGAATAGTGCCGGCTGCTTTTGGTGCCTTGGTCCCTTTTCTGATCGTCCAGGCGCGGGCCTCTTTAGGGCCAACAGTGAAATAGGTAATCAGCTCCAACAGGTCATAACCGGCCCTGATCAGTCGATCAAGACCAGCCTCTTCCAGCCCGAGCGTTTCAAGGAACTCGGCCCTTTCGTCTTTGGCCAGTTGGGCGACTTCTTCTTCGATGGCTGCTGATACGACAATGGCAGCAGCGTTTTCAGCCTGTGCTTTTTGGGCCACCATTTCAGAAAATTTATTGCCGGTAGCAGCAGCAGCTTCCTCGACATTGCAAACATAAAGAATGGGCTTTGTGGTCAGCAGGTTAAGCTCGTTCCAGGCTTTTCGTTCCTCATTTGATATATCGGCAAGCCTGGCCGGTTTGCCTTCCTTTAACAAATCCAGCGCCTTGTTCATCAGACCGGCCATAAACTTGGCTTCCTTTTCCCCTGTTCTGGCTTTTTTCTCCAGCGTAACCAGTCGTTTTTCAAGGCTTTCCATGTCTGACAACATCAGCTCGGTTTCGATAATCTCGGCATCACGCAGCGGATCAACATTGCCTTCAACATGGGTGATGTCGGTGTCTTCAAAACATCGCAAGACATGAACAATGGCATCGACTTCGCGGATTGTGGCCAGAAACTTGTTGCCAAGCCCCTCACCTTTTGAGGCCCCGCGTACCAGACCGGCGATATCGACAAATGACAGGCGGGTTGGAATGGTCTCTTTGGAACCGGCAATCTCGACCAGTTGATAAAGGCGCGGGTCAGGCACGGCAACATCACCAATATTGGGTTCAATAGTGCAAAATGGATAATTGGCGGCTTGAGCAGCCGCGGTTTCAGTCAGCGCATTAAACAATGTGGACTTGCCAACATTGGGCAGGCCAACAATACCACATTTAAAACCCATTGTTTTCAGTCCTTTTATTTAGATGCTGTTGCCAGATGTACTTTGTTTTGAAAACTTGCCAGCTCACCAGACAACGCCAAAGGAATCTCATCGGCAATGGCTTCAATCATAATAGAGAGCCATTGCTGATCAGCCTTTGCAAAATCATTTAAAACATGGCTGGCCGCATCGCGTTTTTCACCCGGATGCCCCACACCTATACGGATACGATGGAAGTCGTCGCCAAGATGAGCCTTAATCGAGCGAATGCCATTATTACCGGCATGGCCGCCACCGGTTTTGGTGCGCATTTTGCCAGATGGCAAATCAAGTTCATCATGAATGACAATGATATCGCTGAGCGGTAAATTATAAAAACGGGCTGCTTCACCCAATGCCCGGCCGGACTCATTCATATAAGTGGTTGGTTTCATCAACAACACTTTGTGGTCTTCTATGCGCCCTTCACTGGTTTGGGCCTGAAACCGGTTTCGCCAGTTGGAAAACCCCCATGCTCTGGCGATCTCGTCAATGACCATAAAGCCGACATTGTGTCGGTTATTGGCATATTTTGGTCCCGGATTGCCCAGGCCTGCAAGCAGTTTCATGGCAGCACCAGAATTTTTAGAGTGTGTCTCCCAAAAGCATGCCCTCGGACTTGATCCGGGGGTGGGTACCGGTCGCACCGGACCCTCCGGTTTTGGGATAAAGACACACGCAAAAACAAGAATTTAGAGCATGTCAAATTACTCTATGTAATTTAATCATGCTCTAGAGAGCAGAACACCTGATTACCGGACCACCTGTTGGTGATCCGGCATAATTAATCAGATTGTCGTTTTTTGTTTACTCTTCAGCGTCGCCGCCTTCTTCGCCTTCAGCAGCTTCTTCGCCTTCAGCAGCTTCTTCGCCTTCTACGGCTTCTTCGCCCTCATCTTCTTCAACTTCAGCAATCGGCGCTGTGATTGTACAGATGGTAAAGTCACGATCGGTAATTGTCAGTTCAGCCCCTTCCGGCAATTTAAGGTCAGAAGCGTGAACACCATCACCAATATCAAGACCTGCCAGGTCAATTTCAATTTCTTCTGGAATGTCAGAAGCCGGGCAGTTCAATTCGATTTCATAACGAACAACGTTCAATGCACCACCTCTGGTGAGACCGGGTGAATCATCTTCATTGACGAAATTACAACCAACCTCAACCGTAATGCGGGCACCCTTGCCAAGACGCAAAAAGTCGACGTGTTGGAGGAAATCACGAACCGGTTCGAACTGGATATCACGGGCAATGGCACGTGATTTCTGGCCATCAACATCAATGTCCACCAGGGTTGACATGAGACGACCGGTCTGGACGTGCTTCATCAGTTCCTGATAGCCAAATGATACAAGAAGGGGTTCTTGCTTGTCACCATAGATGACGGCTGGTACGCGGCCTTCGCGACGAATGGCCCGAGCGGCCCCCTTGCCGCCTCGTTCACGTACACTTGCTTCAATTACGACAGGTTTTGCCATTGTATGCTCCTAGAAGAAAGGTATGTATTACTAAAAAATAAAAGGGCGAGATGCCCTTGCAGCTTCAGGTGCAACCCCCTCCAGGGGTGGATGGAAACACAACGCATGAAGCGGCGTGACTTATACTAGGCTTGGACAAAGAGCGCAATGGTCAAAAATGACCAAAATATGAACTGTTTTTGATATCGTTAAAACGGATATTTATAGCCGCGATATTGTTTGACAAAACCCAGATAACGATGACCCAGTGCCCGTTTTCGCCGTTGCGCACGGGTTTCATGTTCATTGTTTTGTAAATAGGTAATTGTGGTTTTGTTGATGACTTTAACAGGTGGTATTTGTGTCTCACTGTCAGCAGGCGGCTGGTTGCGGGACGGGACATATAACCGAACCCTGTATGTGTCAGACCATGAGCCGCCTTTATAGATTTTAACACCAGTATCATATGAAAAGGCGCTGCCGGAACTGGCAGATAAAATGCCGACTATGGACATGATGGTAATGGAGAATTTTTTCATGGCGCAATTTCCCTGTAATTCATTACATATTATTGCACCGCATCTGAAACGCATTTTAAGACAAAGCGCTGAACATTAAAAGGGGTTATGTTCTTTGTAAGCGAAGAGCGGTTGAGTTCTCAAGCCGTTGCGGCATGGAGACAAATCCCCAGGCAGGCGTTCTGGCAAAAGGCAAAAGGGCGATTGCATCCTGATTGAATTGTGCTGATTTCAAGGTTTTAGCCGCGGTACAGGCATGGGCTTTTGTTGTCCAGCCGGGGCGGTCAAAAACCGCCATTGGCAAACTTTGCGGAATAACCCGCCAGTCATTCCAGCGATGCAGACTGGCAAAACTGTCAGCGCCCATCAGCCAGACAAAATGGGCCTGTTCAAAAACCGGTTGCAATCCGGCGAGTGTCTGGGCAGTTGTTGTGGTTGCCAACCTGTCTTCAATATCGCTGACAACAAAGCGTGGATGACGGGCAATCTGGCGCGTTTGTGCCATGCGCTCGTCAAAATCGCTGGTCTCATGCTTGGGTTTGAGCGGGTTTTGCGGCGACACCATCCACCAGACATAATCAAGTTGCAATTTGTGCAGGGCAAATTTTGCCAGGGCAAAGTGCCCCCTGTGCGGCGGGTTGAACGAGCCACCAAACAGCCCGATTTTCATGCCCTTCAGTGGCTGGACTTTAAACATATCAGCTGTCATTTGGGCCGAACTTGCCCGTTGCCGCGCACCTGATATTTGAAACTTGTCAGTTGTTCCAGACCGACCGGGCCACGGGCGTGCATCTTGCCGGTGGCAATGCCGATCTCGGCCCCAAAGCCGAACTCGCCGCCATCGGCAAACTGGGTCGAGGCATTGTGCAGAACAATAGCGCTGTCAACTTCGTTCAAAAACCGCTCGGCAGTTTCGGCATTCTCGGTAACAATGGAATCAGTATGTTGCGAGCCGTATTTGGCAATGTGATCCATGGCCTCATCAACCCCGTCAACAACTTTCATCGAGATAATGGCATCAAGGTATTCGGTTGACCAGTCCTCTTCGCTGGCAGCTTCCACCCTGCTGTCAGCGGCACAAACAAGCTCGCCACCGCGAATGGTGCAACCGGCTTCGATCAGGGCATCGATCACAGGCTTGAGATTGTTCTCCATAGCAGCCTTGTCGATCAGCACGGTTTCAGCTGAACCACAAATGCCGGTGCGGCGCATCTTGGCATTCACAACAATATCGCGGGCCATATCAAGATCTGCATCCTTGTCGACATAAACATGACAAAGCCCCTCAAGGTGAGCAAAGACCGGCACGCGGGCTTCATCCTGCACCCGCCCGACAAGGCTTTTGCCACCGCGTGGCACGATCAGATCTATATTGCCGTCCAGGCCTGTCAGCATCATGCCAACAGCAGCACGGTCGGTTGTGGCAACCATCTGAATGGCTTTTTTGGGCAAACCGGCCTCAGCCAGACCGGCCTGCAAACAGGTAACAATCGCACCTGAAGAATTGATGCTGTCGGACCCGCCACGCAAAATGGCCGCGTTGCCCGACTTCATACACAGCGCCCCGGCATCAGCGGTGACATTGGGGCGGCTTTCATAAATAATTCCGATCACCCCGATAGGCACCCGCACGCGGGAAAATTCAAGGCCGTTTGGCTGGGTCCATTTGGCAATTGTCGCCCCGACCGGATCATCAAGTTCTGCGATATCTTCAAGGCCTTTGGCCATCGCTTCAATGCGCTCGGGGTTGAGCACCAGACGGTCGATAAAAGAGTCTCGCTGGTTGCGTTTGCGGGCGCTCTCAACATCAATCTCATTGGCAGTCAGAATGGCCTCAACACTGGCGCGAATATGACTTGCCATTGCCACAAGCGCCTGGTTTTTTGTAGCTGTTGTGGCTTGAGCCAGCTGCCGGGCCGCAGCTCTGGCCGCCTGCCCCATCGCATCCATTGTCGCTTTAATTTCCATTGCTCAATTCCCCATCAATACCAGATCGTCACGGTGAATCATTTCATCACGCCCGGCATAACCTAATATGTTTTCAATATTTTCCGACCGGCAACCAATAATTTTTTCAGCATCTTTTTTATCATAGGCAACAAGCCCGCGGGCAATTTCCTTGCCATTTACATTCATGACTGAAACCGCATCACCGCGACCAAAATTACCACCTATTGCCACGACACCAGCCGGCAACAGGCTTTTGCCACCAACCAGTGCCCTGACTGCCCCCTCATCAATGGTGATGCTGCCATCTGTGTCAAGCGATCCGGCAATCCAGCGCTTGCGGGCAACTACGGGTGTTGCGGCAGACTTGAACCATGTGCAGCGCTCCCCATTGGCAATGCGCTGTAAGGGGTGAGGGTTTTGCCCGGCGGCAATGACCATATTGGCGCCGGCCCCAACAGCAATTTTGGCTGCTTCGATCTTGGTAATCATGCCACCCGAGCCAACGTCGGTTGCTGCCGTTCCGGCCATGGCTTCAATTTCAGGTGTGATCTTTTCAACCTGGTCAATGAAGCGGGCACCGGGTTCACCGGGCGGTCTGGTATAAAGGCCATCAACATCAGATAAAAGAACAAGGCAGTCAGCCGACACCATTGAAGAAACCCGCGCGGCCAGCCGGTCATTGTCGCCATAGCGGATTTCAGAGGTTGCCACTGTATCGTTTTCATTAATAACCGGCACCGCGCCCTGTTTCAGCAGGGTAAAAAGTGTTGCCCGGGCATTGAGATAACGCCGCCGTTCTTCGGTATCGCGCAAGGTCAGCAAGATCTGTCCGGTGGTGATATTCTGATCGCCCAGTGCTTTTTGCCAGGCATGGGCCAGTACAATTTGTCCACAAGCTGCTGCTGCCTGACTTTCCTGCAGTTTTAAAGCGCCGCCATGCAGACCAAGCAACCGGCGTCCAAGGGCAATCGCGCCTGATGATACAATAATGACATCACTGCCTTTGGCTTTGACCTCGGCAATATCCTCACCCAAAGCCTCAAGCCATTCATGGCGCAATTCACCGGTTTCCATATTAACCAGCAGGGCCGAACCGATTTTTACAACCAGCCTTTTTGCTGATGATATTTCAACATTCATGGGCTCCAACCTTGTTCCTCAGGCTCTTCATCGCCATTCTCATCATCGTCTTTGTGGTCTTGTTTACGCCGTTCATTGACCAGTTTGAGCAAGGCAAACATCGCTTCACGCACACCCTTGCCGGTGGCTGCAGACAATAAAAGCGGATCCTGGCCAATGGCATCTTTAAAAGCCTGACGCTTTTCTTCAAGCTCCTCATCACTGACCGCGTCAATTTTGTTCAGCCCGATTATTTCCGGTTTATCAATCAGCCCGTTGTCATAGGCGTCAAGTTCAGCCCGCACCGTGCGATAGGCCGCAACCGGATCTTCCTCAGTAATATCAACCAGATGCAAAAGCACCGCGCAGCGCTCGACATGGCCCAAAAACCGGTCACCAATACCAACACCTTCATGGGCACCCTCAATAAGCCCTGGAATATCCGCCAGCACAAAACTGTCATCTCCAACAGAAACCACCCCTAGTTGCGGGTGCAGGGTTGTGAACGGATAATCGGCAATTTTCGGTTTGGCAGCAGAAACTTGCGCCAGCAATGTCGATTTACCGGCATTGGGCAGACCGGCAACCCCGGCATCGGCAATCAGTTTAAGGCGCAGCCAGACACAGCGTTCTTCGCCCGGCTCACCCGGGTTGGCATGGCGCGGTGCACGATTGGTAGAAGACTTGAAGCGGGTATTGCCGAAGCCGCCATTGCCGCCGCGGGCCAGAATGATTTTGTCACCTTCTTTGGTCAGGTCAGCAATCAATGTTTCGTTGTCTTCTTCGAAAATCTGTGTACCGACGGGCACTTTCAGAGTCTTGTCCTTGCCAGCCCGCCCGGTGCGGTTCGAGCCCATGCCATGAACGCCGGTTTCAGCCTTGTGGTGCTGGGCATAGCGATAATCGATCAGGGTGTTAAGACCATTGACGGCTTCAACATAAATATGTCCGCCGCGACCACCATCACCGCCATCAGGCCCGCCCATTTCGATATATTTCTCACGCCGGAAACTGACGCTGCCACCACCGCCATTGCCCGAACGCACATACACTCTTGTCTGATCCAGAAATTTCATGGGATTACTCTTATACTCTCTTAAGCTATGGTGCAAAGATGGTGTTGCAACCAATCATGCCGTTGTAAATTTACCTGAACCGTTTCAACATTGCCTTGTTTGGCGAGGCTATATCGCTGGCGTGGTCCAACGACTTGAAACCCCAGCTTTTTTAATATGCATGCTGATGCCAGATTGTCTGTCTGGTAATCTGTCGTAATGACCTCAAAACGGTCTTTATATAACACATGGTTAAGCACCGCGCTTGCAGCTTCTGTTGCATAGCCATGTCCCCAGAAGTCAACACCGATCCAGTAACCGAAATCAATTTCATCACTTTTGTCCGTTGGGCCGCAGCCGCAACATCCTATGATTTGACCTGAAGTTTTCAGGACAACAATAAAAGCGGCACCTGACTCCATTTGCTGGACGGCCGTGATCCAATTCAAGGCATCATCACAGCCATAAGGATAGGGCATTGTGGCAAGTCGCTCTGAGATAACCTTGTTATTGGCCAATGTTGAGAGCTCGCCTGCTTGCTCTTTATATGGTACCATGAGCTCCAGACGAGACGTCTCAATGGATCTTGATGTGCACATTTTATTTCCTTGAATATAAAAAAGGGAGCCGGATTACCGTCTCCCTTTGATATCTGGAAATCTGTTGGTGCAAATCTCGCCGGGAGCATCCGGCGAAGTTTACTTAACCTGCCGTTATTCAGCCGCTTTCATCGGGATGACAGAAACAAATGTCCGGTCACCTGATTTGGTGTTGAATTTCACGTGGCCTGGCTTCATGGCATAGATGGTGTGATCCTTGCCCATACCAACATTATCACCGGGGTGCCACTTTGTACCACGCTGACGCAGGATGATGTTGCCGGGAATGACCATTTCACCACCGAATTTCTTTACACCAAGGCGACGACCGGCTGTGTCGCGACCGTTGCGGGATGAGCCGCCTGCTTTTTTGTGAGCCATGGGGTGTTTTCCTTAAATCTCAAAAATTTTGTCGTTATTACTACAATTATCCGGTTTCAGCCAGTTATTTTGCCGCGGGTTTTTTTGCTGCTGCTTTTTTAGCTGCCGGTTTTTTAGCAGCAGCCTTCTTGGCAGCGGGTTTTTTTGCTGCTGCTTTCTTGGCGGCTGGCTTTTCTTCAGTTGCCGGTTTTTCTTCTGACTTGGCTTTGGCAGGTGCAGCCTCAGCTTTTGGCTTTGCGGCAGCTTTCTTTGAAGGTTTTTTACCGCCGGTCAGAATTTCAGTAATTTTCAGGATCGACAAATCCTGACGGTGACCATTGCGACGGCGGTAACCCTTGCGGCGTTTCTTTTTGAAAACAATGATTTTCTTGCCGCGGGCCTGTTCAACCAGCTCGGCTGCAACACAGGCACCTTCAACCATCGGTGCACCAATTTCAACATTGTCGCCATCACTGACCATCAGAACTTCAGCAAGTTCAATGATGTCGCCAGCTTGCCCTTCAAGGCGTTCTACGGTGATTTTGTCTTGCGGGGCAACGCGATATTGCTTGCCACCAGTCTTTACGACTGCATACATAAGTTCATTCCTTTTTTATACCGCGTCATATGGCGCCGCAAACTTTTGCGATCTTTTATGATATTATTCTGGCCGGTAAACAGCGAAATTGCGCGAAAACTGACCTTCAGTTCCCACGTTGCACGCGCATATAGGCCAAGTTGTGCATGAGTGTCAAGAATATAGCGGATATAAAACAGGCAAAATGGCCGCAGATATCAGTCTGAGAGACCAGGCACACCTTCAGAGATCACGCCAATTAATCTGAAAATGCCTGTGGCACGCCTTTCTGTTTTGGTTTATCAAGACTGGTGTTACAGGAGA
>Ga0316189_10004404_pt1 | contig 13543 bp, 13 predicted proteins | sample LowCovwburrow_MG_FD_204930 | JGI IMG/M metagenome (GOLD analysis project Ga0316189, IMG submission 204930) | Coastal sediment microbial communities from Maine, United States - Lowes Cove worm burrow | ecosystem: Environmental > Aquatic > Marine > Coastal > Sediment | place: USA: Maine...
CTTGGGTTTATTGTACAGGATATAGGTAAAGCTGGTCTGTGGGCTTACCGGTTTGCCATCAACGGAAACAATATCTGCTGCCTGTACTGTGATGCCGGGTTGCGTGATCAGCTTGCCATTGAGCGAGACACGTCCCGCTTCAATCCAGCGATCGGCCTCGCGGCGGGAACACAGGCCGCAATGGGCCAGATAACGGTTGATGCGTTCGGCACTGCCAGATGCCTGTTTCTCAGGGGCTTGTTTCTTCTGCCTCTGAGCCGACTTCACCTTGTTGCGAATTCTCCTCGTCGTCTGTGTTTTCTGAGGCTTCTGAGTTTTGTTCTGTTTCATATAAGACACCTTGTTGAATCTGCATGACATTGTTGCCGACCAGATTTTGAATCTCATCCTCATCCATCAACTGTGCTGAGTCGGGCAGGTCCTGCAATGAGTTCAGCCCAAAGTCCTTCAGGAATGGTTTACCTGTGCCGAACAGATGCGGTCTGCCGGGCACTTCCTTACGACCCAGTACTTTGATCCAGCCACGTTCCTGTAATGTTGCAATGATGCTGCTGGACACCTTAAAACCGCGCAAAGCTTCAATTTCAGCACGGGTAGTCGGCTGCCGGTAGGCAATAATAGCCAATGTCTCAAGCGCTGAACGAGACAGCCGCTGCGGTCTGATTTCCCATAGCTGATGTACCAACTCTGCATGCTCAGGAGCGGTGCGGAACTGCCAGCCACCGCTGACCTGCACGATCTGGATGCCACGCTCCTGATAGTGCGCTTCCAGTTCGCTCAGAGCGCTGCGGATGTCGGAAGAGTCCAGCTCATCGGCAAGCATATCGCGCAGCTTTTGCAAGTTGATTGGTTCATCACTGGCCAGTAATAAGGCTTCAATTTGTCCAGCTGTGTTCATGATGCCGCCTCTTTTAGCAGCAGGCTGATCGAACCGTAATTCTCACTCTGTACGACTGTGATTGTCTGTTGCCGCCATAATTCAAGAATAGCCAGGATGGTTGTAACCAGTACTTCGCGTCCCGGATTAGCCAGCAGGAATTCATCCAGCTGGATGCCGCCATGGCTCAATTGTTCGAGCACAGCTGTCATTTGTTCACGCACGCTCATGGTATCGGAGAAAATATGATGCCGTACTTCGCCGCCGACACGCTTGAGTACATTACGGAAAGCCAGCAACAGGGCATCCAGATCACCCTCGGGTAGCGGCCGTTCAACTTCGTCGGACTCGGGAAATATGGAACGCGTAAACACATCGCGGCCAATTCTCGGACGTTCATTCAAGTCTTCAGCCAGCATGCGATACTGTTCATAGGCGATCAGTTGGGCCGCCAGTTCGGCGCGTGGATCAACTTCATTGCCTTCGTCATCCATTTCAGGGCGCGGCAATAGCAGGCGCGACTTGAGTTGCATCAATGTGCTGGCCATAACCAGATAATCACCAGCAACTTCCAGATCAAGCTCAACCTGCGCATCGAGAATATCCAGATACTGGCTGGTGATCATGGCAATCGGGATATCGAAAACTTCCATCTTCTGACTGCGGATCAGGTGCAGCAGCACATCCAGCGGCCCTTCAAACTGATCCAACTGAACCGGTGGCAGTGCGAGGGAGGGCTCAGCGCCGCCAAACAGGTCAGCCACAGCTGCCGCCTCACTCATACGCGATAACCCATTTTCAGTGACTTACGCACTTTGTCCATGGTGCGGGCCGCTTCGCGGCGAGCCTGTTCATTGCCGGCGCGTACAATATCACGTAAATCGTCGGGCCTGGCTGCAATATCGGCGCGGCGCTGGCGAATCGGTTGCAGTTCGGCTTCCAGGTGTTTCAGCATGCACATCTTACAATCAATGCAGCCTATGGCCGCCGTGGTGCAGCCTTCGCGTACCCACTGGCGCTCATCTTCTGTGGAGTAGACTTTGTGAAAATCCCATACAGGGCATTCTTCCGGCGTGCCGGGATCATCGCGGCGCACCCGGGCTGGATCGGTAGGCATGGTTTTCACCTTTTTCTCGGTGACCTTCCATTCTTCCCCCAGTTCAATCGTATTGCCATAGGATTTACTCATTTTACGCCCGTCCAGTCCCGGCAATTTGGCGGCTGGCATCAGCAGTGATTCAGGTTCGGGAAAGAGGGCAGGGATGCCCTGGCGATACAGATGATTAAAACGGCGGGCCACTTCGCGGGTCAGTTCCACATGCGGCACCTGATCTTCACCCACCGGCACACCATCGGCACGATACATCAGGATATCCGCTGATTGCAGCAGCGGATAACCGAGAAAACCATAAGTGCCGAGATCTTTTTCGCGCAATTGCTCAATCTGGTCTTTATAGGTTGGCACGCGTTCCAGCCATGACAGAGGTGTCATGAATGAAAACAGCAGGTGCAGCTCAGCATGTTCGGGAATTTCCGACTGGATAAACACCACAGCCTTTTCCGGATCCACACCAACAGCCAGCCAGTCGATCAGCATGTCCCAGATGGTCTCTTTGACGATAGACGGATTGGCATAATCGGTAGTCAGCGCATGCCAGTCGGCGGCAAAGAAATAACATTGATGCTCTTCCTGCAGTTTCAGCCAGTTTTCCAGCACGCCTTTGTAGTGTCCCAGATGCAGGCGACCGGTTGGCCGCATGCCGGAAAGAATGCGTTTGGGTTTGTTTTGTTGATCGTTGGAAGTGCTCAATCGTTTCCCCTCTGTAACAAGCCGGATCATGACAGCTTCCCGAACGATAACAAAACAGCAGGCCCATTGTAACAATGGGTGCACTGAATATCTTATGTATATTCTGTTTAGCGGTTGGGATGAATCAAGGTCATGGCATCCAGCCTGTATATCAAATGCAAACGCTTGTCCTCTATCTGTGTATTAATTAAAGAAATACTGTAACTTATTCCCTTTAATTATTGATATAAAAAGATTTATATGATATTTAGACCTTGTAATGATTAGATTTTGATGTCATTGTTGCAAGTCTTGTTTCGATGGGGATTGAAGGAGAGGGTAATGGTAGAATGTAGAGATTTACTGATCAGAGATGAATCCAAGCATGACATTCATACTAAAAAAATGAATTCTCTCGCTCATTTTACGCAGGCAATCATTCATGATATTCGCAATTCACTGTATGTGGTTGGCAGTGCTTCAGCCTTGATAGAAAGGCGGACTGATGATGCGGCAATCCTTAGGAACCTGAGCTATATAGATCAAACCATTGAACGTACAAATGGCCTGGTTAACCGCATTCTTGCCTTTGCCAACAACTCAGAAGAGCACTTAGGTATTATCGATGTATCCGGCTCCATTGATGAGTCGATTAAGCTTACTCAGCCCATGTTTCCTGCTGGTATCAGTATTGACTGGCAGCCGCCACAGGAAGATATCCAGATTCTGGGTGACCATGGACAACTCTATCAAGTAGTACTGAACCTGTTTAAAAATGCAATTGAAGCCATTGGGCGGGATAACAAGGGCTCTATTTCAGTGGCATTGACCAAGGCTTATCCATGGGCTGAAATCAGGGTGAAGGATTCAGGCCCCGGCATAGCAGCAGATGTGATAGATCGGATATGCGAGACGGCCTTCACAACCAAGGAAGATGGTAACGGCTTCGGACTGGCCAATGTCTTTGATATTGTTGAAAAGCATGGTGGAACCATGCAGGTGACAAGCCCGGCTGGAGAAGGTGCCGAATTTATTATTATGCTGCCCCTGCTTCCCAATATGAGCACTTGATCACATAACAAACTACTGCAGCTGGAGAGTATGAGTAGAAGGTTCGCCTTGATGTCTTGCCAAAGCAAATCCTCTTTCTATAATCCGCGCCTCACTGAAAGGCGCTTTAGCTCAGCTGGTTAGAGCACCGGAATCATAATCCGGGTGTCCGGGGTTCGAGTCCCTGAAGCGCCACCAACAAGAAAGAGGGAGCTGACCTAATGTCAGCTCCCTCTTTGTGTTAGGCCTCCTTTAAAAACAAGCTGCGAGTTAAATACCAGCCGGGCTTAGGGTTGTGTCCTGCATGACAATGCAGTTCCGGCCACCTTCCTTCGCGTCATAAAGCAGAGCATCAGCCGCATTGATCATATCTTCAAGTGTGGGCAGGGGTTCTATACAAATACCAATGGAAATAGTGACGCTGATTTCCTGGTCGCCTATGTCTACCCGCAGGTCTTCAATGGTGCGGCGTAAACGCTCAAACACCTCAATGTATTTCTCAACAGCGAGGTTGACAACAACGACACAAAATTCCTCACCGCCCATACGGGCAACAACGTCGGCCTGGCGAAATTCAGAAGCCAAAGCATCTGAAACCGCTTTCAGCACCAGGTCACCAGCCTCATGTCCGTAATTATCGTTGACCTTTTTGAAGAAGTCGATATCCATCATTGCGACTATAAAAGAGGACTGATTCCGATCACGACTGGCAATTAACTGCTTCCCGGCATTTATCATGTAACGGCGGTTATACAGTCCTGTAAGATAATCCTTCGTTGCCATATCGCTTAAGGCACGAACCTGTTCAGCAAATTCGAGCGTTTGGTTGATACGATAAAAGAACTCTTCTTGCAGGAATGGTTTGTTTAGGAAATCGTTTGCCCCAAGCTTGATGAAGCGGGCGGACATTTCACCATCACCGCCAGCAGCGCTAAGACCGATAATTGGTAGTTCTGATTTCGCTATTTTGTTTCGGATGTTTTTGATCATTTCAACACCGTTCATGAGCGGCATATCATAGTCTGTAACAATAAGTGCCAAATTCGGATTGGCTTCTATCTTTTTTAATGCCTCTTCGCCATTTTCGGCTTCGATTACCTGGAAACGATATAGCCTTAGTAGGGTGCTAATATAATGGCGCGTGGCGATAGAATCATCAACAATCATCGCCGTGAGTTTGGCATTCTTCTGAAGCCGATCTACCAATGACACGACGTAATCTAGACTTGAAGGATTATCCTTTAGCACATAATCGATAATATTTTTCCCAAGAATCTTCTTGCGCATCTCTGAGGTTATATTTGATGTAAATACCGCGGCTGACATGCCCCTGCACAGGATATAATCGACAATCTCATCGCTTTCTGTGTCAGGCAGGTTCAGGTCTAAAATACTTATAAAGAACTCATGTTCATTTGATTCAACAATGTCGCGTGCTTTTGCGAAGGTTTCTGCGATAATGACTTTAAGACCAAGGCGATGTTCAATCTTTTTCTTCAATAGTGAACTGAAAAAGTTTGAATCTTCTACAACAAGCACTTTATCCATAGTGCACCTCCATGTGCAAAGATGATCTTAATCCATCTTGCAGTCCCATTGTTGTGTTCAAAATGCATCCCCTTGTCTGGTGCGAAGCGCTGATCCTGATACCCAGTCTTTAGGTTCAGTCGCGACAGATACGTTGATTGTAGTTTGTGTTATGAACCATCCCGGTAACTATATCGGATATTCCAGGGGAACTTTAGTGTTTTTTTGTTAACTGTCTGAAGATTGTCATGAGTGATTGGTTGCCGCTCACTTTTGCCAGGCGTATACTTTCTCGCATGGCACTCATTAAATGGTCAGTGAAATATCAAACAGGTGTTGATGAAGTTGACACTCAACATCAGCAAATTGTTATTTATATCAACGAATTAGATGATGTCATACAGGCCGGAAGCTCGCAAGATGCGGTTGCTGGTATTTTGTCAAGATTAACCGACTATGCCAAATATCACTTTACTTTCGAAGAAGGGTTACTGGAGGACCTGGGCTATGCTGATCTGGAAACACACAGGGAAAGACATCAAGAGTTCATCGAATTAATCGAGGGGATGGTAGAAGATGTTGATAACGGAAAAAACACTATAGGGGACATGCTCATGGTGTTTCTGAAAAACTGGTTAGCAAAGCACATTTTGATTGATGATATGCATGCTTTGTCTGCTCCGAACCGGTTATTGGGATAAATACAGCAGTTCGGGCTATTATTTTACTTCCATGACTGACTGTGATTTCAGGCTCCACCTTTTTCATGCTTTTAGACTGTAGAAGGGAGGGGGTAAGCGGTCATTCCGTTGCAGATGAGGCTGAATAATGTGGATACATATGCTCCTGGCTGAATTCACAACGCGCATGTAAGGGCACTGATTTCGATTGATATTTTTTCTCGCAGACAACCAGCATTGCCAATAGCGAAAACATATCCTTAATATGATATGGCTTGGCTAAGGAATGGCATAAGTGAGATAAAAGACAGATGTGGCTTGGTTGAGCTTAGGTAGTTTTGTAAAGGCCGTTTTGCGTTTATTGGAACTCTGTCAACTCAGGGGACAGGCCTTCAATTTCTTTTGCCTGGCTGAAATAAGCGTGTGCCCGGGCTATCTCGGCGGGTAGGGATACGATTTTGGCATCATTTCTGGTCACAGCTTCACGTACAATGTCGGCATCATCTTTTGCTATGGCCTTTTGAACATCAACCAGCCATGCCCGCCTCGCTGCATTGACAGCCAATAATATCTGGATGCCCTGGTCGACCAGAGCCCTGGCCTCTGCATTTTTTGTGGCTGTGGCATATTCTTTGCCGACTTTGGTCAGCTGCACTGCATCATAGTCGACTGCATAGACCGCTGTTTCAAACTGAACCAAAGCATCTGCAAAACCTCCGCCATTGTACGCAGCGGTGATAGAATCCATGGCTTTCTCAAATAATTTTGCATCAGTCACCTGATTCGTTGAAATTCTGGTCAGTACTGATGACAGATCACTGCCGCCGCAGGAAGTAAGAGCCAAAGCCATCAACAGGATTACCAGAAACTTTTTCATCATATTCTCCTCGAGTAAAATTGAGCGCGGCATACTTTCATAACTTGATGACTTGATCAGTAACTTTCTATATTCGAGTCACTAACCTTCGGACGGTTGATTTTTTGTATTAACAGACTCTGGCAATAGTGTAACGGGGTGTATCGAGAGCGACCAAATTTATAGATGGTGTTCTTTCCCTGTCGGTTTGCAGATGCTAAAACAGGGAAGATGACGGGTTAAATAAGGTTGATATTATACATGTAATATATACAATTAACCCGTTCGCACTGAATATCCAATCTGAACATCTGCCGATGACAGTGGATTTTTTTGCCGCTGGGGATCATTTTTTCCTTTCCAGCTTGAGATATTTTTTTGCTTTTCAGCTATGATTTTTAATAGCTTAGCTAAAAAAAAGTTATATATTAGTAGGTGATAGACAATTCCATTAATGTGAGTCATTATGACACGATTACTATTGCCTCTATTGCTCTTCAACTTGGCGGTCATTATGCTCGGTGAGATAGGAAGGCAGCAATAAAATACGTCATGGGAGTCATGTGTTATGTCAAACTTAAATAGTTTAATAGCAAAACACTTCCGGCTTTTATTGTTTCTTGCTCTTTTCCAGATGACACCCTGGGTGACACCTACCGCTGTTGCTGCAGTCGTCAATGGCAACTTTGTTTATGTTCAGGAAGGTGATGGCAGCCTGCTGCAATATCATGTCCACGAAATCGATTTTCAGGGTGTTTCCGCTTGGCGTATTTCCTGGGACCATGAACAGTTGACGGCAGAGCATTATGTTCGCCGTAGTGATGGGATGCCGCTGTACGTCAAGCGCACCAATCATGCTCTGAAACATACTGTGGAAATCACCTATAGCCAGAATGCTGATATACCCTGTATCTATCGCATGCGCAGTGAAAATGAGTATATTGAACGGAAAATATGGGACACAACATTACGTGATCTGGGGGCATTACCACAATTGTTACTCGGTCTTGGAGTAGATGGCCCCAAAGCGGGGGTTTCATTTTCTGCTATCAACTATACTGATGGAAAAGTGTATAAGCTGATTGCCAAACAGGTTGGCTACCGGCGAGTCAAAATAGCAGAAGGTAGTGTTCGCTGTGCAATTTTTGATGTAAAGCTGGACTCATGGATGTCTACTTTTGTCAAAACAACCCGTCTGATTATTCCTATGCAGGCGGAGAACAACAATTTTGTTTCCTACAGCGGCCCTGGTCTGGATGGTGTGTCTGAATCTTGGAAACTGCAATTGGTTGGTAAAGGCCGACCGCTTGCCCTGAACAAAGAATAGCGACCCCGTTTAGTGGCTTCTGTAAAGAAGTCTGACGATTAATCTGCGCTCAAACTGTACCCTATTACAGATGAATGTTTTCTATGACGTGATGTTATGAGCAATCTTAGCTAGAGTCAGAGCATGAACTATATTTCAACTGATTTCCTGCGTTTTTTGATTTACCTATGGCCCATGCTATTTGTTTACTGGCTGGGTCAGTTCACCATGCGATTGATCGGCAATGCTAATGAGCTTGGTATTACTTATACTGTTTCCGTACTTGACCTCATTATCTTTACTATATCTTTCACTATTGCAGCCCTGTGGGCTTTTAATCCACTGGCGCATTGCCTGCATAAAGCGGAGCAATTGGAAAAGCATCAGGCAGTCATCGAAAGAGTGGTTTGTGATTTTCCATGGCGGGCAATGAGGGCCTTTGTCATCACGGGAGTGATTTTTGCCGTCTATCTGCTCCTGACCATCAGCCTCGTTGCCATCATGGGAGATCACCACTTCAGTGTGCGCATGTTTGTAGCACTTGCACTTAATTTCTGCTTTGGTTCAATAGTGCTGGCTCCAGCACTGGCTGTGGCTGCCTCCATTTTTTACTCCAGCAAGCTTCGTGTAAAGCTGTCAGGGCAAGGTTTGTTTACTGGCCAGCTAGATAAAGTGCGCGAGCATAAACAAATTACATCGGCATCACGACGCCCATGGTTTGTATTAATTATTACAGGTCTGTTGCCAACGCTGATTTTATCTCTCTATGTTTACCTGGCGTTTGCTGCCGGCAACGCGCTTGAGGAGCGCTTTATTTTATCCCAGGCATTGGTATTGCTGGTGATGAGCGTATCTGCCAGTCTGATTTTGGTATGGATGATGAGCAATACTCTAAAAAAGGTGACCGAAGCATTGGAAACCGGCCTTCAACAATTGGCCTCCGGCCAGTTTAAAGAGCGTGTTCCTGTGCTTCTGGATGATGATATGGGTGATCTGGCACGTGGCCTTAACATGGCCATGGAAGGGTTGTTGGAACGTGATGATTTAAAAGATTCACTGGCTATTGCAGCTGATATCCAGCAAGGGCTGCTGCCCCGCTCTGTTCCGCTGACTCCCGGTTACAATTTGAATGGTTTCCAGCAAACCTGCTACGAGGTTGGTGGTGATTATTATGACTATATTGAGCTACAGGATGGACGCGTTTGGCTAGTTGTTGCTGATGTGTCCGGTAAGGGTTACCCGGCAGCGCTGACCATGGCCAATTTACAAGCCATGCTTCGTGGACTTGCATCGACCAACCGACCTATTGAAGAAGCTGCAAATTATTTAAATGAGACCTTGTGCGATTCACTTACTGCAGGCAACTTTGTCACGCTGTTTATGGGCAAGCTGCAGCCGCAAACCCATTGTTTGCTATGGGTCAATGCTGGCCATACGCCATCGATGGTAATGACAGAGAATGGCATAAGTATGCTGTCTGCAAAGGCGCCGCCGCTGGGGCTGGCAAAAGAAATCAAGTATGAAGTGTCAAAGACATACTTTTCTCCCGGTGATACATTTTTGGCCTATACAGATGGAGTAACAGAAACAACAAGCCATTCAGGAAAAGAGATGTTTGGTGAGGCTAGACTGAAAAAATGGCTTTCAGACAACCAGTCAAGTTCAATTGAGGCACTACCATCTGAATTGATACAGACATTGAATAATTATGGGCGTGATGGTCAAGGAGATGACTTGACGCTATTGTGCGTGCGAAGGGAGAAATCATGACAAATTTTAGAGTTGAAAAAGATTCCATGGGGGAAATGCAGGTACCATCTAATGCGATGTATGGCGCATCAACAGCAAGAGCCGTTGAGAATTTCCCCGTATCTAATTTACGTTTTTCCCGTGAGTTTATTAAAGCACTGGGAAACATCAAACATGCCGCTGCAACAGTAAATCAGTCTCTGGGCAGGCTTGATAAGCAGCAGGCTGATCTGATCCGAACCGCTGCTGAAGAGGTTGCGGGCGGGCAATGGGATGCTGAATTTGTACTCGACATTTTTCAGACAGGCTCTGGCACATCGACTAATATGAATGCTAATGAAGTTATTGCCCATCGTTGTAACCAGATCAATGAAAATGGCGGCATACACCCAAATGATCATGTCAATATGGGGCAATCATCGAATGATATCATTCCTACAGCTATTCATGTGGCATCCACTGATCTGTTGATAAATGAATTACTTCCTGCCTTAAATCATTTGCATGGTGCACTTTCGAAAAAGTCTGATGAACTGGCAGATGCCGTGAAAATAGGACGTACGCATTTGATGGATGCCACGCCGATCACTTTGGGTCAGGAAATTTCTGGCTGGGCCAGGCAAGTGGAACTGGGCATGGAGCGCCTTCAGTCCTGTATTCCACATATCACTGAACTGGCGCAGGGAGGGACGGCCGTCGGCACAGGTTTGAATACGCACCCGGAATTCGGCAGCAAAATAGCTGAAGAGGTATCCAGAACTTATAGCATGAAATTCCATGAAGCAGAAAATCATTTTGAGGCTCAGGCTGCTCAGGATGCAGCAGTTGAACTGTCTGGCCAGATGAAAACCGTGGCCGTGTCACTGGTTAAAATTGCCAATGATGTGCGTTTGCTCAATTCCGGGCCGCGCTGCGGCTTCGGCGAAATTACCGTTCCTGCGGTGCAGCCGGGTTCATCTATTATGCCGGGCAAGGTTAATCCAGTGATTGCCGAATCCATGGCGCAAGTATGTGCACATGTCATCGGCAATGATGCGGCAATTACTTATGGTGGTGCATCAGGTCTGCTGGATCTCAATGTAATGCTGCCGATGATGGCGCATAATCTACTTGAATCCGAACACTTGCTGGCCAATGCCAGCCGCATGTTTGCTGATAAATGCATTGATGGGATTGAAGGTAAGCTCAAGCGCTGTGAAGAGCAGATTGAGTGGAGTATGAGTATGGTAACCTCGCTGGCTCCGGTTATCGGTTACGATTACGCATCGAAAATTGCCAAACAGGCTGTTGCAGAAGGCAAAACAGTGCGTCAGCTATGCATTGATGATCAGGTACTGCCAGAGGCCGAACTGGATAAGCTGCTGGATCCGAGGAGTATGCTTGCACCGCATCCATGACTTCTTATTGAGTCATTCAGCTTAGACTGAAATAAGAAAATCCAATACGCTGAATTGTTCTGGAAAGGGGCCACTGCATCCGTCACACTTCCGCCATGCTTGAAATTCATGATTTATCACTGACTGTACCTATCCAGGGTCAGCCCGTTGAAGCTGTATCCGGTGTTTCGATTGCGCTTGCAGCCGGGAGCGTTATGGGGCTGGTAGGAGAATCCGGCTGTGGTAAATCGCTGACAGCTCAGGCTATTCTCAGACTTGGTGAACATCAGGGTATAGATAAAACATCCGGTGATATCCTGCTGGATGGTCACAGTATATTCGCTATGGACGATGAGGCTCTACGCAATATACGTGGCGGAAAGGTATCAATGGTATTTCAGGAGCCGATGACTGCACTGAATCCGGTATTTTCAATCGGCAGCCAGATTTGTGAAGTGATTCAGCTACATCTAAAGCTTGATAAAAAACAGGCGCAAGCCCGGGCCATTGAACTGTTGCAGGATGTTGGTTTGCAGGATGCCGGGCAGGTACTGAAACAATATCCGGATGCGTTGTCTGGTGGTATGAGGCAGCGGGTGCTGATTGCCATGGCTATGAGCGCTGATCCTGATTATATCATTGCCGATGAGCCGACCACAGCGCTCGATGTATCTGTACAAAAACGTATTATTGCTCTACTCCGTGGCTTACAGCAAAAGCGTAATCTCGGCGTGCTGCTGGTAACGCATGATTTTGGTCTGGTGGCGGAAATGTGTGAAGATGTTGCAGTGATGTATGCCGGGCAGATTGTTGAATCCGGTCCTGTAGCAGATATTTTTGAGCACCCAGCACATCCCTATACGCGGGCACTGATGGCATGCAGACCGGAGGTTTCCGAAGCAGGGGAGTCTTTAGCTGTGATTTCAGGTCAGGTTCCTTCGCCGGGTCAATGGCCGACAGGCTGCCATTTTGCACCACGCTGCCCACTGGCCGATCAGGCGTGTGAGGCAGGTATTGCTGTAGATGCATGGGCAAGTGGTAATCATCTGGTACGTTGCATCCATGTGGACTCTGTCTCTGAGGATACAGGAATATGAGCATGCTGGAAGTTCGCGATCTGGGCAAAACATTCGCTGCCGGTGGTATGTTCCGGGCTATTGGTAAAGATAAACGGGCTGTGGATGCTGTATCATTTAAATTGGATGCTGGTGAGACACTGGCGATTGTTGGTGAATCCGGCAGTGGAAAGTCGACCATAGCGCGTCTGGCGATGCGCTTATTGGAAGCCAGTGACGGAGAGATTTTCTGGGCAGGGGAAGATGTGAGTTCCATGACTGGTTCGGCTTTGCGCAGCCGTCGCAGCCATATTCAGATGGTTTTTCAGGATCCGTTTGCATCGCTTAATCCACGCATGAAAATCTGGGAAAGCGTTGCCGAGGGCTTGCGGGTACATCAGCCTGAAATGCCTCGCAACCAGCGTCGGCAGAAAGCAGCTGAGACACTGGCTTTATGCGGCCTGGATGATTCTGGTTTGGACCGTTATCCACACCAGTTTTCCGGTGGCCAGCGACAGCGTATCGGCATTGCTCGCGCTTTGATTGTCGAGCCGAAAGTTCTGGTGCTCGATGAGCCTGTCTCTGCGCTGGATGTCTCTGTTCAGGCCCAGGTACTAAATCTGATGAAAGAAATACAGCTTGCCAAAGGTCTGGCTTATCTATTTATTTCCCATGATTTATCCGTTATCAGACATGTAGCTGACCGGATTTCCGTCATGTTTGCCGGACAAATTGTAGAGCAGGGCGAGGCTGTCACTGTATTTGCTCATCCCCGTCATCCTTATACCCGTGCATTACTGGATGCGCGCCCGATCGACCATCCGGGTGATCGCACGGAGGTGGCGCTGAACGGGGATATCGGAGAAGGCATGGCTGATTCCGGTTGTGCTTATCAGCCACGTTGTCCTTTTGCTTCTGATGCGTGCGCCGGTTTTGACGGACAACTCAATGAACAGGGTTATGCCTGCCTGCATCCGTTAGATCAATGAGTAATTTGGCCGGACTTGTCCGGCGCGATTTTGCGGATGAATCACCGCTGGTAACAGGAATGCCTTCTTATTCTCGGCGTGAAGAACAGATCAGGTTAGCTGAGGAAATTGCCGGGACCTTTGATGACGGTTCAGCTTTGCTGGCAGAGGCAGAAACGGGAACGGGAAAAACACTGGCCTATCTGATTCCAGCACTGCGCTCTTCAGATAAAATTCTCATATCTACACACACCCGTGCTTTGCAGGACCAGTTGGTCTTTCGCGATTTACCTGCGGCGCAAAAGGCCTT
>Ga0316189_10004406_pt1 | contig 13541 bp, 11 predicted proteins | sample LowCovwburrow_MG_FD_204930 | JGI IMG/M metagenome (GOLD analysis project Ga0316189, IMG submission 204930) | Coastal sediment microbial communities from Maine, United States - Lowes Cove worm burrow | ecosystem: Environmental > Aquatic > Marine > Coastal > Sediment | place: USA: Maine...
GCCCGTCAGCAGCTGCTGCGCTTCCTGCAGCAGGAACACGCAAACGACGCCGGCATCGTCTACTGCCTGTCGCGCAAAAAAACAGAGGAAATCGCCAGCTGGCTGGTGGCACAGGGACTGGACGCAATGCCCTACCACGCCGGGCTGAGCGCCCAGGTCCGGGCTGCCAACCAGGCCCGCTTCCTGCGGGAGGAAGGCGTGATTATTGTTGCGACGATAGCCTTCGGTATGGGCATAGACAAACCGGATGTACGCTTCGTGGCGCACCTGGACATGCCGAAAACAGTAGAGTCCTACTACCAGGAGACGGGCCGGGCAGGCAGGGACGGCCAGGCGGCGAACGCCTGGATGATCTACGGCCTGCAGGACGTGATCAAACTGCGCCAGATGATGGCCTCATCGGCCGGCAGTGAAGAGCACAAGCGCGCCGAGCAGCACCGCCTGAATGCCATGCTGGGTTTATGCGAAATCACCAGTTGCCGGCGCCAGGCCCTGCTGAACTATTTCGGCGAAACCCTACCCGGCCCCTGCGGTAACTGCGATACCTGCCTGGAGCCGGTCGATACCTGGGACGGCACTGAGGCGGCGCGAATGGCGCTTAGCGCAGTGTACCGAACGGGTCAGCGCTTCGGCGTCAATCACCTGATAGACGTACTGCGGGGCTCTGAGGGTGAACGAATCTACCAGTTTGACCACCACCTGCTGCCCACCTATGGCGTCGGCAAGGAACTGGATAACAGCCAATGGCGCTCTGTATTCCGTCAGCTGGTGGCCAGGGCCTACCTGAGTGTAGATCTCGAACGCTTTGGCGCTCTTCGCCTGGAACAGAAATGCCGGCCGTTGCTGCAAGGTAACGAGGAGATACAACTGCGCCGGGACCAGCCGCAGGCCAAAGCCGGTAAACAGCAGACCCGTACCAAATTGCCAGCGGATATAGACATTGCACTTTGGGAGGCACTGAGAGAGCGCCGGCGACAGCTGGCGGAGGAACAGGGTGTACCACCCTACGTAATCTTCCATGATCGCACCTTGCAGGAGATGTGCATCAACCTGCCCCGCGACACAGCACAGTTCGGTCGTATCACCGGTGTAGGCGAGCGCAAACTGGACAAATACGGCAAGCAGTTCCTGCAGGTCATCTGCGAACACGCCGGGCAGGGGTAAACACCGTTTCTCTCCAAGCCAGGGCGGTCTTGCATCAACTGGGCAATGCGTTAACAATAACCACCTGCCCCTGCACCAGGTACGGTGTCTGCCCTCGAGCCATGCTCTTTTCGGCGCCGGCCTGACAGCGTGAACAAGTATTACTGGATTTCGGAGTACTCAATGCAAGAAGCCAGAAAAATGCCCGTCGGCATATGGATGCTCGCGGTTATTTCCCTGTTTCTGGCAGGCTGCATGCAGTCAGGTATCTCTGAGAAGGAGCTGGAACCGACGGTGTCGAGGCAGCAAACCTACTCCTTCAACGCCGATGTCAAACCCATACTCGATCAGAAATGTATTGCCTGCCACGCCTGCTATGACGCCCCCTGCCAATTGAAGCTCACCTCGGGGGCAGGCCTGTTGCGAGGAGCCACGGAAAAAACTGTCTACGACGGAACAAGAGTGATCGATGCCGAGCCCACCAGGCTTTTTGTGGATGCGCACAGCCAGGCACAATGGCGGGAAAAAGAGTTCTTCTCCGTTTTCAATGACCAGGGTGGATCTCTGGACGATAACCTTGCAAATTCAGTGTTTTTCAAGATGATTGAGCTGGGGAAAACGAACCCGTTACCGGCCAATGCACCAGTGCCGGAGAACATCAAAATGGGGCTGGCCCGAGAGAACGAGTGTCGGGTAGCGGAGGATTTCGATACTTACGCTAAAGACAAGCCACAGCAGGGCATGCCGCTGGCCATGTCAGGCCTCAGCGACCGGGAGTACCAGACGCTGCGCCAATGGGTTTTTGAGGGCAGTGTCGTGGATACAAAGCCCTGGGTGCCAGACAAGGCCGAGCAGCAACAAATACAGCGCTGGGAAAGCTTCTTTAACCAGGCGCCCCTGCGCGATCAACTGGTGGCGCGCTATCTGTATGAGCACCTGTATCCGGCTCACCTCTATTTTGAGGACCTGAACAGTGACAGTTTCTTTGAACTGGTGCGCTCCAGCACGCCCCCTGGACAGCCCATCGAAATCATCGCCACCATGCGCCCCAATGATGACCCCGGCCCGCATCTGTATTATCGCCTGCGCAAGGTCGCATCGACGCTTGTGCACAAGACGCATCTGCCCTACCCCCTGGGTGCTGCGAAAATGACGCGGTTTCAACAGCTCTTCTTCAGTGGAGACTGGGATATACAACAGCTCCCGGATTACTCCAGGGGCAACACGGTTAATCCTCTGGCCACCTTCAACGCTATTCCGGCCAGGGCACGCTATCAATTCATGCTCGATACCGCACACTACTTCGTCAGCACCTTTATTCGCGGGCCAGTATGCGCAGGCCAGATAGCGACCAATGTAATAGAAGATCAGTTTTTCGTGATGTTCCAGGATCCGGCGGCGGACCTGAGCGTAACCGACCCTGCCTACCTGGCAGAAATTCTTCCCCACATGGTCCTGGTGCCGCAAAAGGAAGGGTTGATAACCATGTATGCGGACTGGCGTAGTCGCGTCGACGAAATGAACATCTACAATCGCCTGCGCGGCCAGGCCTACAAAGCTGCGCAGCCCCAAGGGCCCTCGCTGGACGATATCTGGTACGGGGACGGCGACAACGATAATGCGGCTTTAACGGTATTCCGCAACTTCGACAACGCCATGGTCAGCAAGCACTTTGTCGGCGATACCTCGAAAACCGTTTGGGTGATGGATTACCCAATGCTGGAGCGCACCTACTACCTGCTGGTAGTGAATTTTAATGTGTTCGGCAGTGTATCAACACAGGCCGAGACACGTTTGTACTTCGACCTGATGCGCGCCAATGGTGAAAATAACTTTCTGCATTTCATGCCTCCTGCTGTGCGCACCAGCATGCGTGATTCCTGGTATCAGGGCAGCGATGCTGAAACCAAGATGAGCAAGATGTACGAGATCGTGAATGAGAACATGCCCGTTCAAATCGCGTATAAAACGGACAAACCAAAAGCCGAGTTTATCGCCATGGTCTCGAAGCGCCTGGGCCCGCTGGCCGGCCCCCCCGATGTTTTGAACCGCTGCGAACAAGGCCCCTGCTACGGTGCTGATGAAAACGGCGCCCAGAAGCGCATTGCAGCCAGCTTGCAAACGCTGTCCTCGCGCCCGGCTGGAGAGGACGGTATGCAGTTTGTCGACTTTATGCCCGACGAGGCTTTCCTGCGAATCAGCACACAGGACCCCAGCGAGGGCTACGCCTATACCCTGATCAGAAACAAGGCACACAGCAACGTGGCGTTTATGTTTGACGAAAGCAAGCGCCGCGAGCGACAGCTGGACACACTGACCATTTACCCCGGGCTGCTGGGCAGCTATATTAATTTCATGTTCCATGTACCATTGGACCAGATTGAAGCATTCACCCAGGCGCTGCATGCGACCAGCACCCGGGAGCAGTTCACAGACCTTGTTGGCGAGTACGGCCTGCCCCGCACTCACCCGGCGATCTGGGAGAACTTCCACTGGTTTGTTGATTTTATGAAGCAGACCAGGCCGCTGGAGGCTGGGGTATATGACCTCAGCCGATACAAGAAGGTCTCCGAGCTGATGAGCGACGAGCAAGGTTAAATTTCCGTTACGGAGGGAAAAGCAAATGATATTACGAATGTTGATTGTACTGATGGGCCTTGCGGTCCCCATTGCCTTCGCCGGCGATGTGACCCCGGGAGAGCGGCTGGCCGACTTGAGCATCACCGACAAGGGTGAACTCGTGCTGTCGGAAGGCGATGTGGAGTACCAACCCTGGAGCTACCCCCAGCAACCCGGCAAGGTGCACGTTGTGCAATACATGGCTGCCACGCAGTCTGCCAGCAAGATCAACGAGCCTTTCAGGGACAAAATGTCAACCGCTCTCCCCCAGGGCGGTGAATTCCTTTCCACCACCATACTGAACCTGGATGAGGCCATGTGGGGCACCTCAGGAATGGTGGTCGGTAAATTGAAGTCAAGCAAACTGGAGTTTCCCAATGCCGTTATGGTGGTTGATGAGAAGGGTGAGGGGCTCACCAGGTGGCAGTTAGAGAAGGAAAACTCGGCGGTGATTGTTACCGACAGCGCCGGTGTGGTGCGCTACTTCAAGCAGGGGGCAATGTCTGAGGCTGAAATTGACAGCACGCTAGCTTTGATCAACCAGTTTATCAATAAGGACGGCGCCGCCAAGACGGCTCAGCGCTGAGTGTTAGTGAACCGGCCGCAGGTGACCCCTGCAAGGCCGGTTCTGCAATCCTCTTTAGTCCAGCAACTCAGGCTGCTCGGCCACGATGACGTCATACAGCGGCTGGAAGCTGAACCAACCCGCCAGGTTCGACCCTACCGTGCCGCGCGTCTGCTCGGCGTGTTCGTCGGCAATAAGTACCGGCTTGCCCACAGCCTCCGCCATTAACTGGGCCTGACAACTGCGCTCCATGGTGATAAACCACCAGGCTGCCTCATCCACGCTCTGGCCCACGGTCAGCAGGCCGTGATTCTGTAAAATAGCCGCCTTACTGTCACCCAGGGCGGCGGCTATGCGGGTACCTTCACTGTCATCCAGCACGACACCGGTAAAGTCATCGAACAGCACATGGTCTTTATAGAAAGCACAGGCGTCCTGGGTTATGGGGTCGAGGAGACGCCCAAGGGCGGACCAGCTTTTGCCGTAGACCGAGTGTGAGTGGGCGGCGGCAGTGACATCCGGGTGCGCCATATGAATCTGTGAGTGAATGGTAAAAGCAGCGCCGTTAAGCAGGCCACTGCCATGGACCACCTCGCCCTTGTGATTGACCTGCAACAGGTCGGAAACACGCATCTGCTTGAACGAGCGACCCATGGGGTTGACCCAGAAATGATCCAGGTGCTCAGGATCACGCACCGTGATATGCCCGGCGACACCTTCGTCAAAACCGAACTTGCCGAACAGCCGCAGGGCCGCAGCCAGCCGCTCCTTACGGTGCTGGCGCTCATCGGGAATGCTGCGCTCAGCAGGAAGAACACCTTCCGCTGCATCCATATTCATAATTATCTTGTTGGCTGATTCGTTCATTGCTGGGCTCCTTCAGTGTCAGACTCACATACTATAGATTAATTTCTAAAATCCTGGCTCGCTAACCGCGGTGTCAGCGACAACACGGTGTTTGATCCCCGGCTTACTACAACAGCACTTTCACCGCTGCCGCAGCTGATTTCGCCTTGCTGACTGCTTCTTCTACTGTCTCCGCACTGGCCAGGGCAACCCCCAGCCGACGCTGCCCATCGATCTCGGGCTTGGCGAACAAACGAAGCTGTACAGCGTCACAGTCCAGGGCGGCGGCAACGCCGGTATAACGAATATCCTGTGATCGCCCCGCAGCGAGCACTACTGCTGAGGCCGAGTTCGCCAACAGCGGGATCTGGCGAACCGGCAGACCAAGGAAGGCCCTGACATGCAAGGCAAACTCAGACAGGGACTGTGATACCAGGGTGACCATGCCGGTGTCGTGGGGCCGCGGAGACACCTCACTGAATATAACCTCGTCGCCCTTAACAAACAGCTCAACCCCGAACAGACCGCGCCCACCCAATGCCGTGACCACTTTCCCTGCCATATCCCTGGCTGCGGCCAGGGCGGCGTCCGACATCGCCTGGGGCTGCCAGGACTCGCGGTAGTCACCCTGTTCCTGGCGGTGCCCAATGGGCGCACAATAGTGAATGCCATCCACCGCACTCACGGTGAGCAGTGTAATTTCATAGTCAAAATCGACAAACCCCTCGACAATAACTTTGCCACCACCTGCGCGCCCTCCCTCCTGGGCATAGCGCCAGCAGCCTTCCAGGTCAGCCGGGCTTTGCAGCAGGCTCTGGCCTTTTCCGGAGGAACTCATAACCGGTTTGGCAATACAGGGATAGCCAATATCCGCCACCGCCGCGCTGAACCCTTCAAAGTCATCGGCAAAAGCATAGGGTGATGTCTGCAATTCCAGGGTTTCAGCAGCGAGGCGTCGAATACCCTCGCGGTTCATGGTGAGCTGCGCGGCCCTGGCAGTGGGAACCACATGCACACCCTCTCCTTCCAGTTCCACCAGGGTAGCGGTGGCAATGGCCTCCACCTCCGGTACCACGTAGTCTGGCTTCTCCTTCGCAATTACCTCACGCAGCAGTAGCGGGTCCAGCATGTTAAAGACATGGCTCCGGTGGGCGACCTGCATCGCCGGCGCATTGGCATAGCGGTCACAGGCGATAACCTCGATGCCGAGACGCTGGCACTCTATCGCGACCTCCTTTCCCAGCTCCCCCGATCCCAACAACAGCACCCGGGTGGCGCTCGCTGACAAGGCTGTACCAAACATGCTCTATACCTCTAAATACAAGACAGTAGAATTATCATAGCGACTCAGTGCACCTGCGCAAGACAGGACGCCCTAATCGGGTTCCTCGGCTTCGCGCACCCGCTCCAGCCTCGCGGCCTCCTCGGCCATCACCGCCTTGATTTCCTCCAATACGGAGTCCACATTGGCGTCCTGCAGGTCTTCCTCGAACAGGCCGGTCAGCCTGGTTTCCGGCTGCAACTCGCCCTCCTCGTAGAGACCCCACATTTCCTTGGCATAGCGCGTATTTTTTAGCTCCGGGGCAAACAATGCGTAATAGTCCCTGATTTTGTTGACGTCCCGGGCAAACATTTCCTGGGCGTTGTTATTGGCGGCGGCGTCCACCGCCTGGGGCAGGTCAATAACCACCGGGCCATATTCGTCCACCAGCACGTTGAACTCGGACAGGTCGCCATGAACTACGCCAGCGCAGAGCATTAACTGGATATAATGCATCATCAAGGCGTGGTCTTCCCGAGCTTGCTCGGCAGTCATATCCACTTCTGCCAGGCGCGGCGCGACTTCGCCCTCGCCGTCTGTGACCAGCTCCATCAACAGCACGCCGTCGAAGCAGCCATAGGGTTGGGGGACGCGTACGCCCGCCCTCGCCACACGATACAAGGCATCCACCTCGGCATTTTGCCAGGATTCTTCCATCTGCTTGCGGCCGAACTTTGATCCTTTCTCCATGGCCCGCGCGCGTCGGCTGTTCTTTTCGCGCCGCCCCTCCTGGTACTTGGCCGCCTGCTTGAAGCTGCGCTGGGCTGCCTCCTTGTAGACCTTCGCACAGCGCGTCTCATCGCCGCTGCGCACCACGTACACAGTAGCTTCCTTGCCACTCATCAATTGATAGAGGACTTCGTCAATCAAGCCATCCTCGTACAGCGGCCGCAGCCGTGCCGGAATCTTCATGCCCGCCTCACAGCTTACGCACCTTGAATTTACGACCCTTGATCCTGCCGTTGATCAGCTGGCCCAGCGCCCGGTCTGCCGTGTCGGAAGCAATTGCCACGTAGGTGGCCTGGTCCGTTACATCAATCTTGCCCACAGCAGAGGCGGCAATACCTGCCTCTCCGGTAAGCGCACCGAGAATATCACCGGGACGAATCTTGTCCTTGCGCCCACCGGCCACAGCCAGAGTCACATAGGCCGGTGGCTGCATCCCATTGGTGTGACCCGTCAGTGCCTGTATGGCCTCGAAAGGCAGATCGCGCTGCTGAAACTTTTCAATACTGTCCAGACGGTAGCGTTCATTGTCGGCGAACAAGCTCAGCGCCAACCCGGACTTGCCGCCACGGCCGGTGCGACCGATGCGATGCACATAGACTTCAGCACTTCGCGGTAATTCAAAATTCACCACCGCCGGAAGATCCTCGATATCCAGACCGCGGGCGGCCACGTCAGTCGCCACCAGCACCCGGCAACTCTGTTGTCGGAATTGCACCAGCACCCGGTCCCGGTCACGCTGCTCCATGTCACCGTGCAGCTCGGCGGCGGCAATGCCCTGTTGCTGCAAAAACGCAGTGACTTCGCGCACCACCTGCTTGGTGTTGCAGAACACCACCGCGGCCTCTGGCCCGTAGTGGCTCAGCAACTTCACCAGCGCTGCCATTCGGCCCTCGGGCTGGCAGATAAAAAACTGCTGGTCGATTTGCTCATCCTGCACCAGCGACTCAACCGATACCCGCTCCGGCGCCTGCTGGAAGCGCGCACTCATCGCCTGGATATCGGTGGGAAAGGTTGCGGAAAACAGCAATGTCTGGCGCCCTGTGGGAGTCTGGCCAATAATCGTTTCCATATCCTCCATAAAGCCCATTTCCAGCATGCGATCAGCCTCGTCCAGCACCAGGCAGTTAACCCGGCTGAGATCCAGGGTTTGCTTGCGCAAGTGGTCCTTGATACGTCCCGGCGTACCCACCACCACATGCGCACCGTGCTCCAGCGAACCGATCTGGGGGCCTATGGCCTGCCCGCCGCACAAGGTGACCACCTTGATGTTCTGCTGGTAACGCGCCAGCCGGCGTATCTCACTGGCCACCTGGCCGGCAAGCTCCCGTGTCGGGCACAGCACCAATGCCTGCGTGCCAAAGTCCCTGGGATTGAGGCGGGCCAACAGCGGCAGAGCGAATGCGGCGGTTTTACCACTGCCTGTCATGGCCTGGCCAATAAGATCTTTACCCGACATAGCGAGCGGCAGGGACGCCGCCTGAATGGCGGTCATCCGGCGATAACCAAGACTGTCGAGGTTGTCGAGCTGGGCTGCCGGCAGCGGCAGGATAGAAAAAGCGGTGTCGGTCACGTGGGTTTCTTGCCTGGAGAAGGCGGCAGTATAACAGAGATCGCTGCCGTCGATGTGTCTCAGGGGCGCAGGCGCCCTGTGTTACTAGCTGGCAGCGTAGGACATGCCACCGTCAATTTTTATCACGGCGCCATTGGTATAGCTGGAGGCATCACTGGCCAGGAACAGCGCCGCGCCAACGATTTCATGGGCCTGCCCGGCACGCTTCAGCGGAATCATCTTATCGAATACCTCATTCATCGCTGTCATATCCCAGGCCCTGGAAATATCCGTGAGAAATGGCCCAGGCATGATGCAGTTACATCGCACTCCCGGCCCGTAGGTATGCGCCAGCCCGACCGTCAGGTTCTGCAGCCCGGCCTTGGCCGCGCCATAGGGGATTTCACTGGCTGTGGGCATGACGGCAGCGGTGCTGCTGACATTGATAATGGCTCCGCCCTGACCCGCCGCCATTCGTTCACCCACCAGTGCTGAAAGGCGGAATGGGCCAGCCAGATTGACGCCAATCACCTTGTCGAACAATTCTCTCGAGACCGCTGACAGGCGTTCATAGGGGGGTGACATCCCTGCATTGTTAACCAGAACATCCACCCTGCCGTACTCAGCATAGGCTGCCTCAACCAGGGCATCGCAGGCATCCCAGTCCGCGACATGACAGGGCATACCCATACAAGGTACGCCCTGCTCTTCTCGGATAGCAGCCGCGACCTCTGCGCAGGCCTCTGACTTTCTGCTGCTGACCACCAGGCTGGCACCGGCCTCCGCAAAGGCTCTTACCATGGCAAGGCCCAGGCCCCGGGTGCCGCCAGTGACCAGAATAACTTTGTTAGAGAGATCAAAATGCTTTGCAGTATTTTCCAGGTTCACACTAATTCCTCTTCAGGTATTTATGTCAGGCATTGCGGATGGTCAGGCCGCCATCCACCGGAATGGCAGCACCGGTAATGAAGCTGGCGCTGGGTAGTACCAGCGCCAGAGTGATGTGCGCCACCTCCTCCGGTATTCCGTAGCGGCGCAAGGCAGTGCGCCGCCGCGCAAACACCGTCTTGTCGTCTTCTGGAATACCCTGTGTAATGCCGGTATGAATGGGGCCTGGGCAAACGCAGTTCACGGTGATCCCGAGCTTGCCCAGCTCCACCGCCATCGCCCGGGTAAGGCCCAGGGAGGCATGTTTGGCTACCACGTAGGGGCTATTATGGGCGGTGGCCCCCAGAGCCTCGGTTGAGGCGATATTAACAATACGCGGGTGTTCGGCTTTCTTCAGGAAAGGCAATGCGGCGCGAATCGCCCACTGCTGGGCGCTGACCATAATATCCAGGGACTTTTGCCAGCTTGTGTCGTAGGCCGGATCGTCCAGCATCGATGGCAGAACCAACCCTGCATTATTGACCAGGATATCCAGCGCCCCAAAGTGGGCCGCGGCCTGCTCCACGGCATCGGTGACTTGAGATTGCTGCGCGCAATCCGCCGTAATGCCGAGTACTTCGCCGCCTGTCTCGCGTATTTCTCCCGCCACGCGTTCCAGGGCCGTTGCGTTGACATCAAGGATGGCCACGCGGGCGCCTTCATCGGCGAACAAATGCGCTGTGGCCCTTCCCATACCGCTGCCAGCACCGGTAATCAGGGCCACGCTGCCCCGAATGGATCGGCTTAACTGTGAGTTTCTCGTCATGGCGCTATCCTCATTAGCATGAATGCGAAGATTCATACCCGAAACATTACGCCACGGAGCATAGCTCATGAGACTTTCAGGCTACCAGCACAATGTGCCACGCCCGCCGCGTTGACGCGCAGCGGACAAGCGGGTAGTTTCGTTGTGCAAACAACAAGGAGCAGATTATGAGTAATAAGATTCCCCGTTCCAACGAAGATGATTACAGCGCCGACATCATCGCCCAGCGCCAGGCATTCATTGAGGAAAACACCCCCGCAAAGCTTGACCATACGAAGCAGTTCTCCTTCGACCCCCGGGATATGTCAGGCAATATCGAGAATATGTTTGGCGTGGCCCAGGTGCCGATCGGTCTTGCCGGCCCCCTGCTGGTCAATGGCGAGCACGCCAAGGGAGAATTTTATGTTCCCATGGCTACAGTCGAGGGCACCATGCTGGCCAGCTACAACCGCGGCATGAAAGTCATACGTGAGAGCGGCGGCGTGACCACAACCATCTCCGGCGAGGCCATGCAGCGGGCTCCTACCTTTGTGTTTCCCAGCGCCCGGGAGGCCAGGGATTTCTGTACCTGGCTGAAGGAAAACCACGAGCAGATAAAAGCCGTTGCCGAGGCCACCACCTCTATCGGCAAACTGAATGAAATCGAGCAGTATCACGCGCACAATATGGTATACACCCGATTCGACTACAGCACTGGCGATGCCGCCGGCCAGAATATGACCAGCAGGGCTACTTTCGCTGCCTGTGAATGGATCGTTAAGCAGCACCCCCCGCTTTCTCACTATCTGCTGTCCGGCGGCTTCGATACGGAAAAGCGAACCTCCTCGGTCAACCTGCTCAAGGGCCGGGGCAAGCGGGTGACCGCTGAGATCACCATCCCCGGGGAAGTAATGAAAAAAAACCTGCGCATTACTCCCCACCAGATGCACTATGGCCAGGGCATCAGCACCCTTGCCGCCCTGCTGACCAACTCCTCCAACAACGCGGCTCACCCCGCCAATGGCCTGGCGGCACTGTATCTGGCCACCGGCCAGGATATCGCCAATATCGGCGAGTCCAACCAGTGCACCACCTATAACCGCGTCAGCCGCGCGGGAGATTACTATTTCTCCATTACCATGCCGGCGGTCATCATGGCCACCTATGGCGGGGGGACGGCACTGCCCACACAGCGAGAGTGCCTGCAGATAATGGACTGCTATGGCCAGGGTAAGGCGCATAAACTGGCCGAGATCGCCGCGGGACTGGTGCTGGCCGGGGAACTCTCCCTTGGCGCCGCCACTCGCGTGGACAAGGAAACACGGCAGAATGAATGGGTGGATGCCCACGAGAGGCTGGGGCGAAACCGCTAGCGCCGGCAATGACCGGCGCACTCCCTGAAGGGCACCGGTCAACCCACTATTATGAGCCCCGACGAATCCTCACTGACGATAAGCAGCGACCTCAATATCCCGTTAGCGGAAATTGAGGTGCAGGCGATCCGCGCGCAGGGTGCCGGGGGCCAGAACGTGAACAAGGTCTCCTCCGCTATCCACCTGCGCTTTGATATCGGCGCCTCATCGCTGCCGGAAATCTACAAGGAGCGCCTGCAGGCTCTGCGCGACAGGCGAATATCGAGTGAAGGTGTGGTTGTCATCAAAGCCCAGCGTTTTCGCAGCCAGGAGAAGAACCGCGAGGACGCCTTAAAGCGCCTGCAGGAACTGATCCGCCCGGTGACGGTGACACAAAAAAAACGTCAACCCACCAAACCCTCCCGCAACGCAAAGCGCAAGCGAATGGACAGTAAAACCAAACGTGGTCAGTTAAAATCGCTGCGCGGCAGAATCGACCAGGACTGAGCTTCCTCATCTAGTCGAGAATACTTGCGTAGCTGTCTGAGAACACGTCCCGGCCGATAATATACTTCATGATTTCCGAGCTTCCCGCCAGTATGCGGTTAATGCGGGCACTGGTGAACATGTAGCTGATGGGGTACTCCATCATATAGCCGGCGCCACCGTGCAGCTGCACACCCAGGTCAAGCATGCGCCACTCAATTTCGGTGGCCTGCAGCTTGATCTTGGCCCCCATATTGGCGGTGAGTTTACCCTCGTTATGCAGGGTCACGGCGTTATCTACATACACCTGCATAATATCGATTTCGGTATCCATTTCCGCCATTTTGAACTCGGTATTCTGCATCTTGGACAGGGGCTTACCGAAGACCTTGCGTTCCATAACGAACTGACGTGTCAGATTGAAGGCCATGCGGGCACTGGCGATAGACCCGGCGCCAGAGATGAGGCGCTCCTCGGCCAGCCCGTTCATCAGGTAGACGAAGCCCTGGGTGGGATCACCCAATACATTTTCCTTGGGTATTTTTACATTATTGAAAAATAGCTCGGCTGTGTCCTGTGCGTGCATGCCCATCTTGTCCAGGTTGCGACCGCGTTCGAAGCCCTCCATACCCCGTTCGACGATCAATAGCGCCAGCGAATAGGGATTATTTTCCGGGTCGGTTTTCGCTGCCACAATAACAATGTCAGCATTAATACCATTGGAAATGTAGGTTTTGGAGCCATTGAGCAGAAAGTGATCACCCTTGTCGACTGCCGTGGACCGCATCCCCGACAGGTCACTGCCGGCATCGGGCTCAGTCATCGCAACCGCCAGAATGGTTTCGCCCTTGACACAACCGGGAAGGAAACGTTGCCGCTGTTCCTCGTTACCGAAGTTCTCGAAATACGGCCCCACCAGACGACTGTGCAGGGTATTGAACCATTCACCGCAACCGGCGCGACAGGTCTCTTCCATGATGATCTGCTCGTAACGGAAATCCTTATCGCCCATGCCGCCATATTTCTCGTCCGGCCAGATCATCAGGAAGCCTTGCTCACCGGCCTTCCTGAAGATTTCCCGATCGACGATGCCCTGTTCGCGAAATCGGGGCATGTGTGGCTGCACTTCCGTCTCCAGGAATTTCCGGTAAGCGTCCCGAAACATCTGCTGCTCTTCAGTAAAAATTCTCACGATCTACTACCTCTCATATTGCTTGATAATCAACAGCTATTACATGAAACCAACCGCCGGGGCCGTC
>Ga0316189_10004407_pt1 | contig 13540 bp, 24 predicted proteins | sample LowCovwburrow_MG_FD_204930 | JGI IMG/M metagenome (GOLD analysis project Ga0316189, IMG submission 204930) | Coastal sediment microbial communities from Maine, United States - Lowes Cove worm burrow | ecosystem: Environmental > Aquatic > Marine > Coastal > Sediment | place: USA: Maine...
TGGTTGATGTAGGTGAAGAGATCATCGCTGATCACTATTTTGCCGGCCAGTTTGTCGATGTGTCCGGCACTTCGGTTGGTAAAGGATTTGCCGGTGCCATGAAGCGTCATAACTTCGGCGGTCTTCGCGCCTCGCACGGTGTTTCGGTTTCTCACCGTTCACACGGTTCAACCGGTCAGTGTCAGGACCCGGGCAAGGTGTTCAAGGGCAAGAAAATGGCCGGCCAGATGGGTAATGAGCGCGTAACCGTTCAGAACCTGCAGGTTGTCAAGACCGATACCGAGCGCGGCCTGATCATGGTCAAGGGTGCCGTTCCCGGTGCCAAGGGCGGTTGGGTCCGTTTGAGCGATGCCGTGAAAAAGCCACAGGCTGAAAACGCCATCATGCCGGCAGCGCTTCGTTCATCTGCTGCCGCCGCTGCTGCTGCTGCAGCAGAAGCCGAGGCGGCTGCCGCCGCTGAAGCTGCTGCAGAAGCCCAACGGATTGCCGCTGACGATGCTGCGGCTCAGGCCAAGGCAATGGAAGACGCGCCTGCCGAAACAGACGGTGCCGATGGAGGCAGCGAACAATGAAAACTGATATTCAAACACTGGAAGCCAAAAAGGCCGGCACGGTTGATCTGTCCGACGAGATTTTTGGTCTCGAGCCGCGCGGCGACCTGTTGCACCGCATGGTGACCTGGCAGTTGGCCAAGCGCCGCGCCGGTACCCACAAGACCAAGGGCCGTGCTGAAATCAACCGCACCGGCGCTCGCTACGGACGTCAGAAGGGCGGCGGCACCGCACGTCATGGTTCGCGCCGGGTTGGTATTTTTGTCGGGGGTGGCAAGGCTCATGGGCCGGTCGTGCGCAGTCACGCAACGGGTCTTCCCAAGAAGGTCCGGGCACTGGCCCTGCGTCATGCGCTGTCAGCCAAGGTCAAGGCCAACGAGCTGATCATTCTGGACAGCTCGGAAGTCAAGACACCGAAGACCAAGGATCTGGCCGGGGCGTTTTCAAAGCTTGGCCTGACCAATGTACTGGTGATTGACGGCGCTGAAGTGAATGAAAATTTCGCCAAGGCAGCCAGCAACCTGATCAATGTCGATGTGTTGCCAGTGCAGGGTATTAATGTGTACGACATCCTGCGCCGTCAGAACCTGGTTCTGACCAAGGCTGCTGTTGAAGCGCTGGAGGCGCGGTTCAAATGAGCATGGAAAAGAACTACGACATTATCCGCGCACCATCGATTACCGAGAAGGCGACACTGTTGAGTGAAGCCAATCAGGTGGTTTTCAATGTTGCCGGTACGGCTTCCAAGCCGGAAATCAAGAAAGCCGTTGAAGAGCTGTTCAATGTCAAGGTGAAAGCAGTGAATACACTGGTTCGCAAGGGCAAGACCAAGCGCTTCCGTGGCATTCGGGGTCGGCAGAGTGATGTTAAAAAAGCGATTGTCACACTTGAAGATGGTCAGTCCATCGACGTGACAACCGGGCTTTAAAGTTTAATTTGAGCGATTGAGACGTAAACCATGGCACTGAAAAAGTTCAAGCCCAATACGCCAGGACAGCGGCAGCTGGTCATTGTTGACCGCTCCGGTCTGTGGAAGGGCAAGCCTGTCAAGACCCTTACTGAGGGTCTGTCCAAGAGCGGTGGCCGCAACAACCATGGCCGTCAGACCTCGTTTTCACGTGGCGGCGGGCACAAGCGCACCTATCGTATTATCGATTTCAAGCGGACACGCGAAGGCACGGCCAGCGTTGAACGTATTGAATATGACCCAAACCGCACCGCTTTCATCGCGCTGCTGAAGTATGAAGACGGCACACTGTCTTACATTCTTGCACCGCAGCGCCTGAACGAGGGCGACCAGGTTGTAACCGGCACCACCGGTGTCGACGTTAAACCCGGCAACTGCATGCCGCTTGGCAATATTCCTGTAGGCACCATCATCCACAATGTGGAGATGAAGCCGGGCAAGGGTGGCCAGATCGCACGCTCTGCAGGTGCCTATGCCCAGTTGGTCGGTCGTGACCGTTCCATGGCGCTGTTGCGGCTCAAGTCCGGTGAGACCCGGATGGTTTCTTCAGAGTGCCGCGCAACGGTTGGTGCTGTATCGAACCAGGACCACATGAACACCAATGACGGCAAGGCCGGGCGTTCGCGCTGGCGTGGCCGCCGCCCTGTGGTTCGTGGCGTTGCCATGAACCCGGTTGATCACCCGCACGGTGGCGGTGAGGGTCGCACATCAGGTGGTCGTCATCCGGTGACCCCGTGGGGCAAGCCGACCAAGGGCAAGAAGACACGTACAAACAGATCATCGGACAAATTCATTGTTCGTTCGCGCCACCAGCGCAAGAAGAGATAAGGGTTAGGTTGAATGGCTCGTTCACTGCATAAAGGCCCGTTCGTAGACGGGTATCTGCTCAAGAAAGCGGAAGCTGCCCGCAGCTCCGGCCGTAATCAGGTTATCAAGACCTGGAGCCGTCGCTCGACAATCCTGCCGCAGTTCGTCGGTCTGACGTTCGGTGTGCACAACGGAAACAAGCACATTCCTGTGAATGTGTCTGAAGACATGGTTGGTCACAAGCTGGGCGAGTTCGCGCCGAGCCGGACCTATTACGGCCACCAGGCCGACAAGAAGTCGAAGAGGTAAGGACAAATGGGTAAGGCGTCCAGAGCACGCGTCCTTCCGGACAACGAAGCAAAGGCTGTCACGCGCAATCTGCGTGTGAGCCCGCGCAAACTGAATGATATTGCAACGATCATTCGTGGCAAGAAGGTCGAAGCAGCACTTGCTGATCTCACCTTCTCGCGTCGCCGTATTGCCGGTGATGTCAAGAAGACGCTGGAATCAGCCATTGCAAACGCTGAAAACAACCATGATCTCGATATTAACGAGCTCATCGTGTCGGAAGCTTATGTTGGGAAGAAAATGGTCATGAAGCGCTTCAAGCCACGGGCTCGTGGTCGTGTAGGCAAGATCGAGAAATTCTTCAGTGAGATCACGATTATCGTGCGCCAGGTCGAGGAGGCCGTCTGATGGGTCAGAAAGTCAATCCGATCGGTTTCCGCCTCGGTATCAACCGTACCTGGGATAGCCGCTGGTTCGCTGATGGAGCCGAATATCCCAAGCTTTTGCACGAAGATTTCCGCATTCGCGAATATCTGCGTGAGAAGCTGAAGCAGGCCGGTATCTCGCGCATCATCATCGAGCGTCCGCACAAGAAGTGCCGCGTGACGATCTATTCGGCTCGTCCCGGTGTTGTCATCGGCAAGAAGGGTGCAGATATCGAAAAGCTGCGCCGTGATGTGTCTGCGATGACCGACAGCGAAGTTCACCTCAACATTGTTGAAGTGCGCAAGCCTGAGATCGACGCCAACCTGGTTGCTGACAATATTGCCCAGCAGCTCGAACGCCGTATCGCGTTTCGCCGTGCCATGAAGCGGGCAGTGCAGTCTGCCATGCGCATGGGTGCTGAAGGTATTCGTATCACGTGTTCTGGCCGTCTTGGCGGTGCTGAAATCGCTCGTACGGAATGGTATCGCGAAGGCCGCGTTCCACTTCATACATTGCGTGCCGATGTGGATTACGGCGTTGCAACCGCACATACCGCTTACGGTACCAACGGTATCAAGGTCTGGATCTTCAAGGGTGAAATTCTTGAACATGACCCGATGGCGCAGGACAAGCGGATTCAGGCAATGCAGGAAGGCGGGGGCCCACGCCCGCGCCGCGACCGTGACGACGCGCGTCGTTAGAACCGAAGATTAATTGGATTAAGCAGGAAACAGTACAATGCTGCAGCCAAAACGCACAAAGTTCCGCAAGGCACACAAAGGCCGCATCAGCGGTGTTGCCAAGGGCGGATATGAGTTGAACTTCGGCACCTTTGGCCTGAAGGCTCAGGAGCCTGCCCGTGTTACCGCGCGCCAGATCGAAGCCGCACGTCGTGCCATGACACGTCACATGAAACGTGCCGGTCGTGTCTGGATCCGGATATTTCCTGACCTGCCGGTTTCAAAGAAGCCTACCGAAGTCCGCATGGGTAAGGGCAAAGGCTCTGTAGAATACTGGTGCGCACGGGTTCACCCGGGCCGCATCATGTTTGAAGTTGATGGTGTATCGCGCGAAATCGCGCAGGAAGCCATGACGCTGGCTGCAGCAAAGCTGCCGATCAAGACGCGTTTTGTTGCGCGCCTTGGTGAGTGAACTAGCAGCGTTAAGCGATTGGATTTGAGGTAAGGCCATGAAAGCCAGTGAAGTTAAACAGATGACCGACGACCAGCTCAAGGATGAGCTGCTCAAGCTGAAGAAGGAGCAGTTCAACCTGCGCTTCCAGAAGGCATCAGGTCAGATCGACAATACCGCGCGGGTTCGCCAGGTGCGCCGCGACATTGCCCGCATCAAGACGGCACAGCATTCACGCGCTGTCGCTGTACCAGCGAATTGATTGGAGTTTCGAGCCCATGCCCAAACGTATCCTACAGGGTGTCGTGGTAAGCGACAAAAACGACAAGACCATTGTTGTTCGTGTCGAACGCCGTTTTACCCACCCGATGATGAAAAAGACCGTGCGCCGTACCAAGAAGTACCATGCACATGATGAAGCAAATACTGCAAAGACAGGGGACATCGTTCGTATCGAAGAATGTCGTCCGTTGTCGCGCAACAAGACCTGGGCGCTGGTCGCCGAATAGGTCTGACAATAGAATTTGAACGTGCCGCTGCGCCGCTGATCAAGAACGACAGGGCGAACGGGCATCAAGAACAACGGATGAAGCCATGATCCAGGTAGAAACAAATCTCGACGTCGCCGATAATTCCGGCGCTCGCCGCGTCCAGTGCATCAAGGTGCTGGGTGGTTCGAAGCGTAAATATGCGCGCGTCGGCGATATCATCGTCGTATCCATCAAGGATGCCATTCCGCGCGGCCGCGTCAAGAAGGGCGCCGTGATGAAGGCGGTCGTTGTGCGCACCGCAAAGGACATTCAACGTGGTGATGGGTCTGCAATCCGCTTTGACCGTAATGCCGCTGTGTTGATCAACAACCAGGGCGAGCCGGTTGGAACTCGTATTTTTGGCCCTGTTCCTCGTGAACTGCGCGGCCGCAACCACATGAAGATTATTTCGCTTGCACCGGAGGTGCTGTGATGGCTGTAAAGTTTAAGCTCAAAAAGGGTGACCGCGTGATTGTGGTTGCCGGCAAGGACAAGGGCAAGTCAGGTGACGTGCTCAAGATGTTGCCGAAGGAAAATCGTGCCGTTGTAAGCGGCGTAAATGTTGCGCGTAAGCACCAGAAGCAGACCGCTGCTCAAGAAGGTGGCATCGTCAGCAAGGAGCTGTCCATCCATGTGTCCAATCTGGCGCACATTGATCCCAAGGACGGCAAGGCAACACGCGTCGGGTACAAGGTTCTCGATGACGGCAAGAAAGTCCGGGTCGCAAGGCGCTCCGGGGAGGTGATCGATGGCTGATGTATATGTACCACGTTTGCGCAAGCTTTATGACGACGAGATCCGCGCAAAACTGATCGAACAGTTCAGTTACACGAACCCGATGCAGGTGCCCAAGCTCGACAAGATCGTGCTCAACATGGGTGTCGGTGATGCCGTTGGCGATTCCAAGCTGGTCAAGGTGGCCGCGGAAGAACTGACCAAGATCGCCGGTCAGAAGGTCACGGTTACCAAGGCCCGCAAGTCAATCGCGACGTTCAAGCTTCGCGAAGGCATGGACATTGGTGTCAAGGTGACCCTGCGCAAGCAGCAGATGTATGAATTTCTCGATCGTTACATCAATGTTGCGCTGCCAAGGGTTCGCGACTTTCGCGGCCTTTCGGATCAAAGCTTTGACGGGCACGGCAATTATGCCACCGGCCTGAAAGAACACATCGTGTTCCCGGAGATCGATTACGACAAGATCGACCGCATGTGGGGACTGGACATTGTAATTTGTACGACAGCAAACACCAACGACGAAGCTCGGGCGCTGCTGGCGGCATTCAACTTCCCGTTCCGCATACGGCAAGGCCAGCAGGCTGCGGCGTAAAGCGGCGAGAAGAACAAGGAAACGGAAGAACTCATGGCAAAGAAAAGTGCAATTGAGAAGAACAACAAGCGCAAGCGTCTGGTGAAGCAGTATGCTGGCAAGCGCGCACATCTGCGTGCTATTGCCAACGACAAATCGCTTCCGATGGAAGAACGCTTTGCTGCCCGCTTGAAGCTGGCTGAATTGCCCCGCAACTCTGCCGCCATCCGGGTGCGCAACCGTTGTGAAATCTCCGGTCGTCCACGCGGGTATTATCGCAAGATGGCCATGTCTCGAATTGCACTGCGTGATCTCGCCAACCAGGGACTGATCCCCGGTGTGGTCAAGTCTAGCTGGTAACGGCGCGCCAAGGTTCTAAAGGAAAGAGCGAAAAATGAACGTCACGGATCCAATCGGCGATATGTTGACCCGCATCCGCAATGCGCAGCAGCGTGGCAAGTCCAAGGTGGCAAGCCCGTCATCGCGTCTGCGTGAGCGTGTGCTGGAAGTATTGCAGTCTGAAGGTTACATTCGCGGGTTCGCAGTAACCGAGCGGACAACCGGCCAGGCCGAACTCGAAGTTGAACTGAAGTATTTTGACGGTGAGCCGGGCATTCGCGAAATCAAGCGCGTGTCCAAGCCGGGCCGGCGTGTATACGCATCTGTCGGTGAATTGCCGACAATCTATAATGGCCTTGGTGTGGCAATCATGTCCACATCGAAGGGTGTCATGTCTGACAGCCAGGCACGTGAAAATAATGTTGGTGGCGAGGTCCTCTGCACGGTCTTTTAAGGCTGTGAGAAGATACACGCTTAGTGTTTTGTTTCTGTTGGTGTCCGAGCAAGGGCAGGTGGCAGTGAATTAAGGATCGGAGGCAAGGAAGCCCATGTCTCGTATTGGTAAAAAACCGGTACCGGTGCCAAGTGGTGTAACGGTTACCCTTGAAGGCCAGACCGTCAAGGTCAAGGGTTCCAAGGGTGAATTGCAAGTCCAGCTGGTTGACCTGGTCGAAGTCAAGCATGAGAACGACGAGATCACTGTGTCGCCGGTTGATCAGTCGAAGCCGGCGCGGTCTGCGTGGGGTCTGTCTCGCACCTTGATCGCTAACATGGTCACAGGGGTCACGGACGGCTTCACCAAGACTCTCGAAATCAACGGTGTTGGTTATCGTGCAGCGCTTCAGGGCCAGGGTTTGCAACTCAATCTGGGTTACAGCCATGACGTGGTTTACGCGATCCCGCAGGGCATCGACATCAAGGTGCCGAAGCCAACGGAAATCGTGGTGTCGGGCATCGACAAGCAACGTGTCGGTCAGGTGGCGTCTGAAATTCGGGCGTGGCGTCCGCCGGAGCCTTACAAGGGCAAAGGCGTCAAGTACGCTGATGAGACGATCTTCCGCAAGGAAGGCAAGAAGAAGTAACGGTTGAGCTGAAGGGCTTTAAGACAATGTCTGCAAAACTGACAATTAGTGAGCGCCGCAAGCAGCGCGTCCGCCGGGAACTGAAGGCCAACAACAACGGTCGTCCGCGTCTCAGCGTGAACCGGTCACACAAGAACATTTCGGTGCAGGTCATCGATGATGTGAAGGGTGTAACTGTTGCTGCGGCCTCCACGCTTGAAAAAGACCTGCGTGGTTCGCTGAAAACCGGCGCTGATACGGCTGCAGCCGCAGCTGTCGGCAAGCTGGTAGCCGAGCGCGCAAAGAAGGCAGGCGTTGATACGGTTGTTTTCGATCGTGGCGGATATCTTTATCATGGCCGGGTCAAGACCCTGGCTGACGCAGCCCGCGAAGGCGGTCTGAAGTTCTAACAATTTTGACTGAGAAGCAGGTATAGATACATGGCTAGAGAACGCGAACGCCGGGACCGGGATCAGGACAGTGAGTTTGTTGACAAGCTCGTCCACATCAACCGTGTCGCCAAGGTTGTCAAGGGTGGCCGCAGGTTCGGCTTTGCCGCTCTCGTTGTTGTTGGAGACCAGAAGGGCCGTGTCGGATTTGGTCACGGCAAGGCGCGTGAAGTGCCTGAGGCGATCCGCAAGGCAACTGAAAGCGCGAAACGCGAAATGATCCGTGTTCCGCTGCGCGAAGGCCGGACATTGCATCACGATGTAGCCGGTCGCCATGGCGCGGGCCGTGTCGTGCTTCGCTCGGCACCTGCCGGTACCGGCATCATTGCCGGTGGACCGATGCGTGCGGTGTTCGAAAGCGTCGGCATGCAGGACGTGGTTGCAAAGTCAATCGGAACCTCGAACCCCTACAACATGGTTCGGGCAACTTTTGATGCGCTCAAGCACGAGACCAGCCCACGTTCGGTCGCTGCGCGTCGCGGCAAGAAAGTATCAGACATCATTTCGCGCCGTAAGGATGGCGAGATCTCAGCAGATTGATCAGGCGGAGCTGCGCCGATACAAAAATGGTTGATTGAGGAATATCATGGCCAAGGATAAAAAGACCGTCACTGTCCAGCAGATTGGATCGCCGCTTCGCCGTCCGGCCGATCAGCGTGCCACTCTTGTTGGCCTGGGTCTCAACAAGATGAACCGTACGCGCACCCTGGAAGACACGCCTGCGGTTCGCGGCATGATTGCCAAGGTTGCACACCTTGTTCGCGTTGTGGACAGTCAGTAGAGATTTTTCGGTTACGCGATCAACCAGTTACAAGAGAAGCAAAGACAATGAAGCTCAACGAAATTTCAGACAATCCGGGTGCCCGCAAAGAGCGCACACGTGTTGGCCGTGGTATCGGTTCCGGCAAGGGCAAGACTGCAGGTCGTGGCCACAAGGGCCAGGGATCGCGTGCAGGTGGGCCCAAGTTCGGCTTCGAGGGCGGCCAGATGCCGATTTACCGGCGCCTGCCCAAGCGCGGCTTTACCAAGCCGAACCAGTTGTCGTTCAACGAAGTCAATCTGAGCCGTCTTCAGGCTGCTGTTGATGCCAAGAAGCTTGATATCAAGAAGCCTGTTGACCTGGCTGCGTTGGTTGCCGCCGGTATCGTGTCTAAGCCGCTTGATGGTGTCCGTGTGCTCGGCAAGGGCGAACTGAAGGCCAAGCTGGACCTGCATGTGAACCACGCAACCAAATCTGCGACCGCGGCCATTGAAAAGGCCGGCGGTAAGGTAAATTTGATCGAAGAAAAACCAGTGGTGGACGAAAAAGCCAAGGCCTGACCTCGCAGGACGGGCCTTTGTGATAACTTGGTGCTTGTGATCATACGGTTGCGTGCCGATATTGATCCTCAACACTGGTCAGGTACACGGATAAGGAATCCCGAATGGCATCCGCTGTCGAGCAACTTGCAGCAAATCTGAGCTTTGCATCTTTCGCAAAAGCAGAAGACCTCAAGAAACGTATCTGGTTCACGCTGGCTGCCCTGGTGGTATACCGGCTGGGCACCTACATTCCGATACCTGGTGTTGATGCCAACGAGCTTGCCCGCCTTGTGGAGCAGAATTCGTCCGGTATTCTCGGCTGGATAAACGGTCTGGCCGGTGGTGCGCTTGGGCGCATGGCGATTTTCGCCCTGAATATCATGCCTTACATCTCGGCCTCGATCATCATCCAGTTGATGACGACCGTCAGTCCCCATCTTGAGCAACTCAAGAAAGAGGGCGAACAGGGCCGCAAGAAAATCAACCAGTATACCCGCTACGGAACCGTCATTCTGGCGGCGTTGCAGGCCTACGGGATTGCTGTCGGACTTGAAAGCCAGGGTAACGCGGTGATTGATCCAGGCTGGTACTTCAGGATTTCCGCGGTCATCACCCTGACCGGCGGCACGGTGTTTCTGATGTGGCTCGGTGAGCAGATTACCGCTCGTGGTATCGGCAACGGTATCTCTCTGATCATCTTTGCAGGCATCATCGCCGGTTTGCCATCAGCTATCGCTGCTATTCTTGAGCTTGGCCGCACGGGCCAGATGTCGACATTCCTGATCATCGGCATCATCATTCTCGCCCTGGTCACCATCGCCGTGATCGTGTTCATGGAGCGTGCGCAGCGCAGATTGCTGGTCAAGTATCCCAAGCGCCAGGTTGGCAACCAGATCCAGAACGTTGATCCGTCTCATCTTCCCCTGAAGCTGAATACGGCCGGTGTTATTCCGCCGATCTTCGCATCATCGTTGTTGTTGCTACCGATCACGGTGTCGAATTTCAGCCAGGGCAGCGGGCCGGACTGGCTCAATACCATCAATGCGCTTCTGGGCCGTGGCCAGCCATTGTTCCTTGCCATCTATATTGGCTTGATCATCTTTTTTGCGTTCTTCTACACCGCGATCATGTTCAATCCGAAGGAAACTGCGGACAACCTGAAAAAGTATGGCGGCTTCATACCGGGTATCCGGCCGGGTGAACGCACGGCGGAATACATTGACTATGTGCTGACCCGCATAACGGTGGTTGGCGCGCTGTACCTTGCAGCGGTGTGTCTGCTGCCGGAGATACTGACCTCATATGCTGCCATACCGTTCTACTTTGGCGGCACTTCGTTGCTGATTATCGTGTCCGTTACCATGGATACCGTGTCTCAGGTGCAGTCGCATTTGCTGGCCCAGCAATACGAGGGCTTGATGAAGAAAACCAAGCTCAGGGGATCGCGCAAGTGAATATCATCCTTCTCGGCCCACCGGGCGCCGGCAAGGGTACGCAAGCTCAGCGTATCGAGGCCGGCAGGAACATGAAACAATTGTCCACCGGTGACATGCTGCGCGCGGCTGTCGCGGCTGGCACGCCGGTCGGTTTGACGGCCAAGGACATAATGGCCCGTGGTGAACTGGTGCCGGATGAGGTCGTGGTCGGTATTATATCGGACCGCATAGAGGACGCTGATTGCGCTGACGGATTTATCCTTGACGGGTTTCCGCGCAATGTGTCGCAGGCCGAAGCCCTGGACGTCATGCTGGCCGACAAGGGCCTTGAGCTTGACGCCGTGGTGGAACTTCAGGTCAACGACGGGATATTGATCAACCGCATTGAAAAACGTGCGGCTGAGACGGAAGGCGGCCCGCGGGCTGACGACAATGCAGAAGCGCTGAAAAAGAGGCTTGATGTGTATCATGCCCAGACGGCGCCTTTGATCGAGTATTACGCAACGAAAGGTACGTTGCGCAGTGTTGATGGCATGGCGGAAATGGACGAAGTTACCCGTCAGATCATGGAGGTGTTGAACGGGTAGGGGTCACAAGCAACGCGATATTGGTTAAATGGTTGACGTGCCGGGGAATCCGGCATAGAAACTGCGCCAATCCGGTTGCTGACAGGCTGACCGCAAGTAGCACTATGTCTGCTTGGGGTGAGCCTTGTTGCCGTTAGGCATCAACAATCCGTTTTTTGGTTCAGTTTTGGTGCTGGCACTTCTGACAACATGTCAGGCCAGACCGTATGCAGGAGAATAGCGTCTTGGCCCGTATAGCAGGCGTCAACATTCCGACGAACAAGCGCGTAGTCATCGCGCTGCAGTATATTCATGGTATCGGCGCGAATTACGCGAAGAAAATCTGTGAAACCGTGAACATTGCTGCAGAGCGCCGTGTCAACGAGTTGACGGATGCGGAAGTCATCCAGATCCGTGAAGCCATTGATCGCGACTTCATGGTTGAAGGTGATTTGCGCCGTGAAACCGCAATGAACATCAAGCGTCTGATGGACCTTGGCTGCTACCGTGGCTTGCGCCATCGTCGTGGCTTGCCGGTTCGCGGTCAGCGCACTCATACAAACGCCCGCACCCGCAAGGGGCCTGCCAAGGCAATTGCAGGCAAGAAGAAGTAATCAGTTTCTTTCTCGGAAAGCATTATTTAAATGGCTAAAGAACCAGCACGTACGCGGCGCAAGGAACGTAAGAACATCTCCTCTGGTGTTGCTCACGTGAATTCCACGTTCAACAACACCATGATCACCATCACCGATGTGCAGGGCAACGCAATTGCCTGGTCATCAGCCGGCAAGATGAAGTTCAAGGGTTCACGCAAATCCACCCCTTATGCGGCTCAGGTTGCTGCTGAGCAGGCTGGTGAGATTGCAATGGAACATGGCATGAAGACCATCGAGGTCGAAGTCTGCGGCCCCGGTTCAGGACGTGAGTCAGCACTTCGCGCGCTGCAGGCGGTTGGTCTTCAGGTGACGTCGATCCGCGATGTTACACCAATCCCGCACAACGGCGTTCGTCCGCCCAAGCGTCGCCGCGTATAGGACAACTTTGGTTTCGGCAAATCTGCTGGATGGCCAGCGCGATCTGCCAACACGATTTGAATTTAAGGGTTCTTGATCCGATCCGCGGACACCAGATACCCATAACTGCACAGAGGTCGTCACCGTGAACACTAAAAACTGGCAAGATCTTATCAAGCCAATAAAGCTCGACGTGAATGCCGGCCGTGATCGCCGCCGCACTGCGACGCTGGTTGCCGAGCCGCTGGAACGTGGCTTTGGCATGACGCTTGGCAACAGCCTGCGCCGTGTACTGCTGTCGTCACTGCAAGGGGCCGCGGTAACTTCGGTTCAGATTGATGGCGTGCTGCACGAGTTCTCCTCAATCGCCGGTGTGCGTGAGGATGTGACGGACATCGTGCTGAACATCAAGGAAATCGCTGTCGGCATGCAGGGCGAAGGCCCCAAGCGCCTGACATTGCGCAAGCAGGGTCCAGGTGCTGTTACCGCAGGCGATATCGAAGAAAGCGGTGACATCACGATCCTGAACCCGACACTGCCAATCTGCACGCTCGATGATGGTGCAGAAGTGCGCATGGAGTTCACCGTCAATACCGGCAAGGGCTATGCTGCTGCAGAGCGCAACCGTCCCGAAGATGCACCAATCGGTCTGATCCCGGTCGACAGTCTCTACAGCCCGGTCAAGCGTGTGTCCTACAAGGTGGAAAACACCCGTGAAGGCCAGGTTCTCGATTATGACAAGCTGATCATGACCATTGAAACAGATGGGTCCATGACGCCTGAAGATGCCGTGGCCTATTCTGCGCGTATTCTGCAGGATCAGTTGCAGGTGTTCATCAACTTCGAAGAGCCGCAGCAGATTGTCACCGAGGAAGAAAAGCCGGAGCTGGAATTCAACGCAGCCCTGCTGAAGAAGGTAGATGAGCTGGAACTGTCTGTTCGCTCGGCAAACTGCCTGAAGAACGACAACATCGTTTATATCGGTGACCTGATCCAGAAGACGGAAGGCGAAATGCTGCGCACACCGAACTTTGGCCGCAAGTCGCTGAACGAAATCAAGGAAGTGCTGGCTCAGATGGGCCTGCATCTCGGCATGGACATCGAGAACTGGCCGCCGGAAAACATTGAGGAACTGGCGAAGAAGTTCGAGACCCATTACTAATTGCAATTCATCGCAGGCGGCTGTGAAGCTGCCCCGCATGTAAGTACCCAAGGAGAAGGCCAATGCGCCACGGAAAGAGCGGACGCAAGCTCAACCGCACTAGCTCGCATCGCAAAGCAATGTTTGCCAATATGGCGGCTGCGCTGATCAAGCATGAGCAGATTGTTACAACGCTGCCCAAGGCAAACATTGCTTTGCGATGCGAG
>Ga0316189_10004409_pt1 | contig 13538 bp, 11 predicted proteins | sample LowCovwburrow_MG_FD_204930 | JGI IMG/M metagenome (GOLD analysis project Ga0316189, IMG submission 204930) | Coastal sediment microbial communities from Maine, United States - Lowes Cove worm burrow | ecosystem: Environmental > Aquatic > Marine > Coastal > Sediment | place: USA: Maine...
ACAGTTTGTTCATTGTTTTGAATGGCAGCAAGGACTATTTGACCCGATATGTTATCTTTTTGGATACGTGCTATCTTACGTTCAACTTGATTGATGTTTAACTCCATATTCTCGGCAAGGTTTATAAGAGCTTTTTTTTCTGTTTCCCGATCTTTCTTAAACTCATTCCAATTATTTACTTGTAACGCCAGAAGAATACCAATCATAACCAAAATAATCTCCCCAATGGCATACCTCATGTATTTTAAAGGCTTGTTATCATCAGCGAGTTGTTTACGAATACGTCTAAAAAAATTAATCATAGATTCAATTTGTGGTTTGACTATGTCCGTCCCGAATTCTCGGGAGCTATCTCAACCAAAGGTCTACCAGACCTTTGATTTTGCAATGGCAAAATATTGTTTCGATAATTAAAGAAGTTAATCATGTGTAGTAGTGGTTGGTGGTTACCTTAACAAGGTACTGAAATATTTTATGCCAATAATTTGTATTCTATTAGACTTACTATATAAGTGATATAATCCCATAAATTGTTAGTTATATAGATGCCGTTTCCATAGCCAAATATCTGATCGTGTATATGCTCACAGGTAATGAGGAAATCAATCATCCTAAAAGCACCTATATTCATAAAACAAGTACCGGAAAATTCACCATGGGGCCCATATGGGATTTTGATTGGGGTTTTGCCTATGAAGGCTCCTTTGCCCATTTCAGTAGTTTTGATAGGCCTTTGTTTTGGCCGGCTTCAACCAGCGCTGGTACACAGTTCTTTGCAAGATTGATGTCTGACCCTAAAATTAAGGCATTTATCAAAGCACATTGGGCCGTTTTTAAGGCTGATCAGCTTCCGGACTTGATGGATTATATAGATGCATATGCTTTGAGTACGCAAGAAGCAAAGGCCAGGGATTTTGCTTTGTGGATGCATGACGATAAAGAAGTGAGCGCTCTAAAACGCTGGCTTGAAAATAGGGTCTCGTATATGGATGGCTTTATCAATAGCTTTTAAAAGCTTTGCTGCCTTTTACGATGAGCTATTTAAACATGGGCGTATGGCGTCTAGCGTTTAGGTATTTTCACCATCAACCATGAACTGCTCACTACTCACTATCAACCAACAACCATCAACTGGAGATTCGCGATTCGCGAATAGCAATTTAACCACAAAAAAAACCACGGTTTTCGCTGGTAATTTCCACGATAAATGTCAGTTATTATCAGTATCTTACTATGTCCCTTTTCTACCTACCTTAAACTTCTAGTGCCATAAGCGAAATAAATGCAATTTTTTGCATCTATATACAAGTTGGCACTCATTAAGGAATACATAGAGGAAACCGAAAATCTTTAAAAGAGTAGGGATTTGCGCATTAAAATCAATTAAAAAATGGGATATTCAAAACCAAAATTCAAAGACAAGTACGAAAATTTTATCAATGGAAAATTCGTAGCACCAGTGGGAGGACAGTATTTTGACAATACTTCACCAATAGACAATTCACTTATTGCAAAATATGCACGTTCTCAAAAAGAAGACGTAGATAATGCAGTGGCAGCGGCCAATGCAGCTAAAGATGCTTGGGGAAATACTTCCGCGGCAGAAAGAGCAGGAATGCTCAATAAGGTGGCAGACATTATTGAAGCAAATTTAGAAGAATTTGCATTGGTAGAAACTTGTGATAATGGTAAACCCATTAGAGAAACCCTAAATGCGGATATTCCTTTAAGTGTAGATCATTGGCGATATTTTGCAGCGGTTATTAGAGCAGAAGAAGGTTCGGCAACTGAATTGGATGCTAATACACTTTCAATGAATATTAAAGAACCACTTGGCGTGGTTGCCCAGATTATTCCTTGGAATTTTCCGCTATTGATGTTGTCTTGGAAATTACCCCCGGCATTGGCAGCAGGAAATTGTGTAATATTAAAACCAGCAGAACAAACACCATCAACTGCAACTTTATTAATGGAAAAAATTGCGGATGTATTTCCACCTGGAGTAATCAATATTATTCACGGATTTGGACCAGAAGCAGGCAAACCATTAGCATCACATTCAGGTGTTTCTAAAGTAGCTTTTACAGGAGAAACCACAACGGGTCAATTAATTATGCAATACGCCTCGAAAAACTTAAATCCTGTAACCATGGAGTTAGGTGGTAAATCACCAAATATATTCTTTAGTTCTGTAATGGATGAAGATGATGCGTTTTTGGATAAGGCAATTGAAGGTGCGGTTCTATTTGCTTTTAATCAAGGAGAGGTTTGTACTTGTCCGTCAAGGTTATTGGTACAAGAAGATATTTATGATGCCTTTATGAAAAGGGTTGTTGCAAGAACTAATGCAATAGTTCAGACAAATCCTTATGATTCGAGTTGTATGGTAGGTGCCCAAGCATCAAACGACCAGTACGAAAAAATTCTTTCTTATATAAAAATAGGTAAGGAAGAAGGAGCAAAAGTGCTTACTGGTGGAGAAGCTTGTAAATTGGATGGCGAATTCGCTAACGGATTTTATATACAACCAACAATATTAGAAGGACATAATAAAATGCGGATATTCCAAGAAGAAATTTTTGGACCCGTACTTTCTGTAACTAAATTTAAAGATGAAGCAGAGGCATTGGAAATTGCGAATGATACGCTTTACGGATTAGGAGCAGGAGTTTGGACAAGGGATGCACATCAATTATATCAAATACCAAGAGCAATAAAAGCAGGTAGGGTTTGGGTGAATTGTTATCACGCATACCCTGCTCACGCACCATTTGGTGGCTATAAAAAATCAGGATTTGGACGTGAAAATCATTTAATGATGATGAACCATTATCGTCAAACTAAAAATATGTTGATTTCCTATGATAAGAACAAATTAGGTTTCTTTTAGTGGATAATGAACAGTAACAGGGCTGACTGAAATTGCAGTTGGCCTTTTTCAATGCATCCTAATTATGGAATATAAAAGAGTTGCAATAACAGATAAGGCAATAGAAGTCTTAAATCAACTCAGGGAAAAGCACGGAGAATTAATATTTCACCAAAGTGGAGGTTGCTGTGATGGTTCAGCTCCAATGATCTTTGAAGAAGGTGATATGTATTTAGACGATAGCGATATATTACTTGGGCAATTAGATGGCGTAAATTATTATATGAACCAAGACCAATTTGAGTATTGGAAACACACCCATTTAACGGTTGATATAACAGCAGGAAGAGGCTCAAGTTTTTCCCTTGAAATACCACTTGGTGTACGGTTTATTATACACTCAAGGTTATTGACTGATGAAGAAAATGCTGAACTGAACAAATAACGATTTTTAACGTAGCACAAAATAGTATAGGTCTTGACCATAAAAAGTAATATCATGAAAAGACGTAATAAAATTCAAATCCTTTTACCTTTCGTATTGATCATTTTCCTTTGGCCCCTTGTTTGTACCCATGCGCAAGAATTGGCAGATGATGAAGTCTGCTCTTTTACCATCGGTGAGGGTAGTTCTTTTTCCGGAACCTATGTTGTTGAAGTCGATGAAGGCAGTGCAATTGCTTTTAATGACTTTGAAAACAGTCAATTCGTCATTGAGATAATTGGGAATAATAACATCAGCATCATGTTAATCCTTGAGAGTTTAACCGAAGGCAAACATGTTTTTTCAATGGAAATGCAGGTTGCAATCGACATTTCTAAAGACGGTGGTAACAGTTACGTCGGTTTTAGTAACTATAAGGAAGAAGGCGGGGGTTATATCCAAATTGACAAGATCGATAAAGACAATGCGAAGCTTTTAGGAGGTTTTTCAGGTATTTTCCATGAAGATACGGCCCCAGAAGGTGTAAATGTTGAATTAAGCGGGGCTTTCAATGTCATATTGGAATAGCCAACACCGATCAGCGAGTTGCGATTAGCGTCTGCAATTGTAGTAACTTTTAAAAGCTGTGCTGTATTTCTAAGCATAGATTTTTTAAAACGGCTAAATATCTTTAAAAAGTTTATTTTGCCGTATTAATTTAGTATTTGCATTTTGATCTTTATAAGAACATTTTCTAGATGTTCAAAAGCTACCGTTACTAGGCTAAAAACTCTTTACAAAAAGCGGATTTTGTAAAGAGTTTATTTTGGGGCGGGATTTTTAAGAATCTTGGCAATTAGTTTGTGTTTTTTTCAAGATCAAAAAGTGATCAGCAATGACATGGCCATAAAAGCTATTATTTCTTCTTTGCTTTTTGCTTTTTCCCCAATACCCTTTTGAATACTAGTGGCCATAGTCAAATTATTTTTATCTTTAGTACACCTTGATTTTTAAATAGGAGATGAAAAGATATCCCAGTATATTCAATGATGTCATCGGTCCGGTCATGCGGGGCCCTTCAAGTTCGCATTGTGCGGCTTCGTTACGCATTGGCCGAATGTGCCTAGATCTTATGAATGGTGATATCAAAGAAGTAGCTATTGAATTCGACCCCAATGGTTCTTTGGCCACCACCCACAAGGGGCAAGGATCCGACATGGGTCTTTTCGGGGGGTTCCTGGGATGGGAAGCCGACGAGGAGCGCCTACCCAATTACCTGCAGGCCATTGACGAGGCCGGGATTAAAATCACTATCGATATTCACCCCATTGGGGCCACACACCCCAATACCTACAAGATCACCCTAAAAAATAGCAAAGAGACCCGAAGGGTAACGGCCATTTCAACAGGAGGGGGCATGATCGAGATCATTGAAATCGACGGGGCCGCAGTCTCCATGGCCGGGGATTTTTATCAGACCCTGGTCTATATTAAATCGCCCGCCCTGCTTGTTGACCATATTAAGCGGTCTTTTGCTTGTGATGAGGTCGCGCTGCGCGAAGGCAGTGCTACTTTTATTGAAATAAAAGCGGACCAATTTATTCCCCCTAGCCTAGAGGCAGCCCTCCAAGCCATGGAGGAGGTGCTTTTTATCAAGAAAATACAGCCCGTACTACCGATAATGGCACGTAAAAATCTTGGGGTACCTTTTATTACCTGCAATGAAATGCTTGCCTACAACAGCGATAAAAATGGTGCCTTGTGGGAGCTGGCCGTAGCCTATGAAAGTATGCGGGGAAATATTCCCGAGCAGGAAGTATTTGAAAAGATGCGTGCTATTTTAAAGATCATGCAAAATGCCATCGCCCTAGGACTTAAAGGAACAAAATACGCCGATCGCATTTTAGGGCCACAGTCCTTGGAATTTCAAAAACGGATAAAGGACCATACGCTCGTCGAAGGCGATGTGCTGAACCAGGTGATTTTATACACCTCTGCGATGATGGAAGTCAAAAGCTCCATGGGCGTTGTGGTAGCGGCACCCACGGCTGGATCCTGCGGTGCCCTGCCTGGGGCGATTATTGGTATTGGCAACACCTTGGCGCTTTCAGAGGATGAAATGGTCAAAGCCCTTTTGGCAGCCGGGATCATTGGGGTTTTTATTGCGGCCCATGCCACCTTCGCCGCGGAAGTCGGCGGCTGTATGGCCGAATGCGGATCGGGATCGGGCATGGCAGCGGCAGCTATCGTGGGATTAAAAAAAGGCACGCTGAACCAAGCACTCTCAGCGGCTTCGATGGCCTTGCAATCGAGCTTGGGGATGATATGCGATATGATTGCCGATCGGGTGGAGGCCCCCTGTCTGAATAGGAATGTAATGGCGGCCACCAATGCCATCTCCTGCGCGAATATGGCCTTGTCAGATTACGATCATTTGATTCCTTTAGACGAAGTGGTCGAGACCATGAAACGGGTAGGCGATGCATTGCCCAATACCCATCGTTGCACGGGCTTGGGAGGTCTTGCCATTACAAAGACCGCCAAGGCAATTGAGGCCAAGTTGGCAAATGGGGAAATAAACAAAGACAAGACCTTTTTTAAGATTTGCTAGGGTCGGGCTGTCATTTTGAAATCCTGTTCCTAAAGGCAAAGGGCGTTTACAAGCTTTATATGCCACCTATAAAACAACTATGATTACAGTAATTTGGATTTCATTGGCCGGGCTAGCGGTCTGGTTCGGTATGGTTTTAACGAGGGACTTCATGGCCCATAGAAATGCATTGGAAGCTAGTAGTTGGCTAAAAACGGCCCTCATTGGGTTTGTGGTCAATTTTTTTGATGTCCTCGGTATTGGCGCCTTCGCTCCCCAAACAGCCCTTCTAAAATTCACCAAGCAGACCAAGGACAAGCACATTCCGGGAACAATGAACGTGGCGAATACGCTTCCCGTCTTGTTTCAGGCCTTGGTCTTTATTACCATAATAGAAGTGGAGCCCATAACCTTGATCTTGATGTTTATCGCTGCCGCCTTAGGAGCGGTCTATGGCGCGGGAGTAGTGGCAAGAATGTCCGAAAAAAAGATCCGTCTGGTCATGGGTTTTGCCTTATTGGTCACGGCATTTTTTATGCTGGCCACCAATATGGAATGGATACAAGGGGGAGGGGAAGCCATAGGTCTTAAGCCTGGTAATTTGGCGATTGCCGTAAGCGCCAACTTTGTTCTGGGCGCTTTGATGACCGCCGGCATCGGATTATATGCACCCTGTATGGCCCTGGTGTTCGCCCTGGGTATGTCGCCCCAAGTGGCTTTCCCGATCATGATGGGTTCCTGTGCTTTTTTGATGCCCCCGGCATCGTGGCGTTTTATTAAAGAAAAAGCCTATAACCGAAAAGCCGCTGTGGCCATGGCCATAACCGGGATAGTGGCCGTCGGTATCGCTGCATTTATTGTAAAGTCCTTACCCTTGAACGTACTTCGTTGGGTGGTGATCGTGGTGATACTGTATACGGCAGCGGTCATGTTGCATGCCGGGTTTACGAAGAAGGAAGAACCATTATCCGAACCAAAGCTTTAACTCCCAATAAGAAGAGCAAGCAATAACCAATGCAATTATCGCAACTAGATTTTGCTTCATTTCGACTGCGCTCAATGTGACAGCAAAATCAAAGGCCTTGCTTACCCATAGCAATTCACTTTTTCCTAAAATCAGCTTGCATCAATACCCAGAAATTGGGGTCAAGAACAATACTTTCGGGTTCGGTAGCCAAGGGAAAGACAAATACATTCGATGTTGAATTGAGCTGTACCCTTTTAATTTCCGGCTTTTGATTTTTCGATCCATAAATACCGACCTCCAATGGCATCTTGAAAAAACTGCCATCCGTCTGTACTTGATCAATCTGTATTTTGACTTCCTTTTTTCGTGCATCATATTCCCAGTCGCCCTTGTATTTTAGGGTGCCGGGTTTATAGAGCCATTGCTGAAAAAAACCGTTTAGATCTAGGCCGGAAGCTTCCTCCATTTCCCTTTGGAAATCTTCTGTTGTGGCATTTGAATCTTTGTATTTTTTATAATACACCTGAATGCCTTTCCAGAAGACATCGGTACCGACCAATCCCCGCAACATATGTAAGATCCAACTGCCTTTCTGATAGGTCTGTATGCTGGTCACTTTTGACATATCCGTAAGATTATCATGTACGATGCGATACTCCGGATTTTTCCTTTGAAATTCGTCCACTCTTTTTTTACTGGATGCGAGTCCCTTCATAAAGGCATCCTTACCATACTGGTGCTCCATAAAAAGCAAGGTAAAATAGGTGGCAAAACCTTCACTCAGCCAGACATCGTCCCAATCGTATTCGGTTACGGCATTCCCAAACCACTGATGGGCTATTTCGTGGATGACCACATTACGCCAGCGTTCATTGCGATCCCCCACCACCGAGTTTTCGCCATAAAGGATGGCCGAAGCGGCCTCCATACCGCCGCTAACACTATTCGACTGGATATTGGCCAGCTTTTCATACGAAAAGGGGCCAATGCGATCGCTGTAAAATGCCAATGCGCTTTTTGTAGGAATGGCAAAATCATAAAAGCCGGCATCCCTATCTTGATAATACACCCAAGTTTCAATTGATTTCCCATCAAACGTATCTACATACTCAACGGCAAAGCGTGCAACGCCCAAGACATATAACCAGCTTGCGATTGGCACGGATTGTTTCCAATGCGTAAGGCGTTTATTATTTGCCTGATCGGATTCCTCGATCTTTAACCCATTGGATACCACTTGGTAGTGGGCCGGCGCAGTTACGATAAACTCACAGGTGGCCTTGTCATAGGGGTGGTCAATGGTGGCCAACCAATTTCTGCCTCTATTGGGCCAATTATCACTAAAAAATGTGCGGTCGCCATATTTATTATTGGCGATCTTGAGCCCCGAAGCGGGTACCCCTTTATAGGTGACCGTATAGCTACTGCGCTGATTTAAGGTAGCCGGCTTTGGCAGGCTAATGGTCAAGGCATCATTTTCATGGGTATACGCCAAGATCTTGCCCTCGGAAAGGACTTGGTTTACCACCATGCCCTTATTTTCCAATTTTTCGGAAGCCTTGATCAAATCTAACCGTAGGGTTGTTACACCTGCCGCCAAGTAGCGCACCTCAATGGTCTCTTCGCAGGCAATTTCATCTGTAGTATCCGATAATGCTATATTGAAGGTATAGTGTATCACATCGATATTCGGGTTTTTCGGATACTTATCCGAAAGGGGTTCTACTGCGAACGTATAGAGAGGTAATACTAGGAGTATTAGTAATAGCCAATTTTTCATCATAATGTTCTTTATGGGTTTCTTAATTCAGTACCTATTTTTTGAATGGGAGGGGTGTTGCAGGATGAAATTCAATCAGGCCTTTTTCCGCAATGGTCCGCTCCACATCTGCTATGGAAGACGGTACAAAGGCACTCATGTTCTCCACCCCATCTTCGATTACCAAGGCTATATCTTCTATGCGAATGTACAAGCGTTCCTCAGGAATCCATATCATGGGATCAATGGTAAACACCATTCCTGCCTGCAAGGGCACACGGTGAACGATACCAACGTCATGTACCGCCATACCAACGGGGTGTTGAAAATGCCCCCTGAATTTCACCCCTTGCTGAACCGCCTTTAAATAGGCTGGTTTTGCGAAGGACTTGCCCACAAGATATTGCTTCATAACGGCAGCAGCCTTATCAAGTACTTCCTCTGAAGTGACTCCCGGTTTAATGAATTTGAAAAGGGCATCCCGATACGCCACTATAAAATGTACCAGCTCTTTTTGTGCTTTGTCGAAAGTCCCGTCTACAGGCCAAATACGGGTTACATCACTGGTGTAATAGCGATAATCGGGGGCATAGTCCATAAGCACCAAGTCGCCTGCTTGGAGGACATCGGTTTTATGAAAATAGTGCCCCATATATGCATTGGTACCCCCGCCGATGATCGAAGCATAGCCATCACCACGGGCACCGTTCAAGTGAAAGACGTATTTCGCGGCGGCATCGAGCTGATATTCATAAACGCCGGGTTTGGTGGATCGCATGGCCTCCATAATACCCAATCCGGCAATTTGGGTGGCCTTTCGTATGAGTTCAATTTCTTCCTTGCTTTTGATAAGCCGCATGGCATCCAGGGTGGGCGAGAGATCACGGATTTTGAATTGGGGAAATTGTGCATTGATTTTCTGCACGAACAATGCTTCCTTGGTCGGCTGCCCATCCCAAGGGTCAGCAGCGGTACGGGCCTGCCCGTATAAAATCTCATCGCGACTATCGTTTCCTGTTTCAGCCGGACTCAAAGGGGTATATAGCAGTGGTGGGGCCGCTTTGATCAATCCAGTCCCGAGCAGATCGGTCGATAAAAATTCGAGTCCTTTTACCTGATCTACGCCTGTAAGTTCTTTTACCAGATCATGGTCTTCTGCCGACAGTACTTTTCCTTGTCCGTTTTCCCTGCCTTCATCCCTATGGGGAAGGTAGAGGGTGGTGCGTTTGTTTTTTCCGTTCAGCATTAGATATGCATGATCGGTCTCTACGCCAGTTAAATAATAAAAGCTGTTTGATTGTCTAAAAACACTAAAGCCGGCATGACCGCTTGCGCCTTGGATAAGGGCGATGGCATCAGCGCCAATAGTCTCCATTATTCTCGTTCTGCGCTTAGTGAAGTTCTCGATGGAGAAATCGTTCTGGTAGTGATGATCGTCTTGCGACAACAAGGGCGCCATGGTACAACAGAGCAGGGCCACTACAAAAGATCTAAAGCTATTTCTCATGGAATAAGGGTTTTTAGTGGGAAACGAAATGCATTAATAACGCGATGCTTAGCTAAGATACTTAAAAAAAAACCCGGGAAAAGAATCCCGGGTCTTGGTTTCGAAGTATTATTTCTTTTCTCTTAAACCCAAGACAGTCCAACTACAATGGGTTTTAGATCTTTCGCCATTAGTACATAAAAAAGCATCCCGAAGCCCTGGAATCCAAAGCTTCGGGATGCTAATAACATCATAATTGTTTAAGAGTGATCAGTACGTTAGATGCCCTTCTCCATAATTGCTCCAGGTCCCATCTTCGTAAAAGGTGAAATGCAGTTCCACATAACCTTCTGCACCGATAAATCTTCCGGTACCATCGTAGTACTCAAAGTACAAGGTTCCCATATTATCACCACCAACTAATTTAACAAATAATTGGTCCCCGTTAGCAGCAGTTTGAGTGCCGAAATAAGGGGGTGGTGCAATTGGGTTGCCTCCTTTGTCAACACAATAAGATAGCTCTAAAGCGAAAAGCCCTAAATGTGTGGCATTACCTTCACCTTCATAAACAACTCTACTATTCGGAAAACAAACAGTTATATCTTGTATAGGATAGGTAGCGCCCTCAGTTCTTATTTTAATGGTCTTGGTAACATCGCGTCCGCGATTGGCCATAAGTCTTGCTTGAAGGTCGTGGTGAGCCTTGCCCCAATCATATTGATCTAAAGCATCCCAGACCAGTTTAGAGCTAAGGTTTTTTTCTTCCGAGGCTGTTAGGTCATCTTGTACGGTTTCAGTAGAACAACCGAGTAAAAATGTACCCACAAAAGCCAACATAACTATGAATAGATTTTTCATAATAAATAATTTAATGAATAGTGTTTAGAACAGTAAGTTGCATTGCGCAACAAAACATAACATATATTGAATTTTGGTCAATGGCCCTCATTGCAGTAAATGGGATCATCCTGTATAGGACCTACTTTGTTGATGGTTCACCATCCAAATTCATAACAAATCTATGGTCTAATGCATCTCGCACATTTTGAACACATTACCTATTTGCTATAAATCTCAATAATTGCAGATCAAAAAGCAATGATACTAATCATATGCGTCAATTACTGCACGCAACATCCCATCGTTTTTTTGAAGTTTGCTAAGGGAATAGTATTTGTTATTTTCCAATTAAAAATGGCATCCTAAAAAATTAAATAGAAAGATAGGAGGGCCAGTTAGCGTACCCCCAGATCCATGGCAACCAAAAAAAACCCGGGAAAATCCCGGGTCTTTATTTTTACCTATTATTTCTTCTTCGGCTTGGTTTTAGTCGCCTTCTTCACCTTATTGTCTGTTTTCTTTTTTGCCGCTTTGTCGAATTTCTTTATCAATTTTTTGATTTCGCGTTTACGGGCTTTCTTCGATTTTTTGGCCTTTTTCAACTTTTTTACAAGCGCATCCACTTTTTTGTTCGCCTTTTTGGTCGTTTTCTTCAGTTTCTTTTTTAGGGACTTGATTTTTTTCTTGTACGCTTTCATTTTTTCGGGTGTTACTTCAATAAGCTCGTTTTTCTTGGCCACTACCGCCTTTTTTGCCGTTGCTACAACTGCGGTTGCCTTTTCAGCGGCACTTTTAACAGCTGCTTTGGGTGCTGTTGCGCTTTTGGCAGGGGCTTTTCGAACGGGTGCTTTTCTCGCCGGAGCTTTGGTTGCCGTAGCCGTGCTTCTGGCAGGGGCTTTTCTCACGGGTGCTTTTCTTACCGGAGCCTTTCTTACGGGTGCCTTGGCTGCTGCAGCGGTGCTTCTGGCAGGGGCTTTTCTCACGGGTGCCTTTCTCACAGGTGCTTTTCTAACCGGTGCTTTTGTTGCTGGCTTAGCAGGGGCAGTCGGTTTCGGGGTTGGTTTTTCTTCCATGCGTATGATACTTTTTAGAGTTAGAATTAAAGAACCTAAAAATTAACACTAAATACCCAAACCTGCAACTTTAGGCCCCCTTTTAACACCCCTTTTGGGCTACTTTTACATCCCTCTTTACAATAACCCACAAAACCAATTTTGCAGCTAATTTTTAAGCCGAACAATGCCTATTACAATGCAATGGTTTTGGTTGATCTAATGGATCTGGAAGAAGACCCAAGCTGTATGGTATACATTCCCTTCGCGAAACGCCAAGCAGATGCATTGGTATGCCAATAGTTGAAGTCTGATAGCGGAATTTGGAACTTGATTTCCTGTTCTTCCTCAGGGGCTAAGCGTTTGGTTTTTAGAAATGCCTTCAATTCCTGTACCGGCCTATCATTGATTGCCGTAGGGAGTGTTACATAGACTTGAACGACCTCTTTCCCAGCCACTTTACCCACGTTTTTTACCGTGGTCATAATATGTAGGGTGTCATTCACACTATTTACCGTAAGGTCGCCATATTCAAAAGTGGTGTACGAAAGCCCGTGCCCAAAAGCATAGGATACGGCTAGTTTTGCCTTGTCAAAATGCCGATACCCCACATAAATATCTTCCTCGTATTTGGTATAATCCTTGTTTTGCACCTTTGCTGCTTCTGATACCACTTCCTTGCCCAATAGCATATCCATTACACTCATAGGCTCGCCGTCTTGCGGGAAATTTTTATGTGAAGCATGGTCGTTCAAGTCCATCGCAAAAGTTACAGGAAGCTTGCCGCTTGGGTTTATTTTGCCACTGAGGATATCTGCTACGCAATTGCCCCCTTCTTGGCCCCCTTGCCATGCCAACAGAATGGCGTTTGGTTTTTCTTTCCACGAAGCAGTTTCAATGACACCCCCAATATTGAGCACTACGATTACGGGCTTATTTACTTTTTGAAAGGCCCTACAGGCGTTAGCTATCATCTCTTGTTCCATAGCCGTTAATAGATAGTCATCCTTTGGTACCCTATCGCCACCTTCCCCAGCATTTCTCCCAATGGTCAGTATGGCCACATCGGCTTCAGCTGCCAATTGGTCAAGTTCTTCAATGGTATACCTTACCTGGGGCGGTAGATAGGGTTCAAACATGGCCTTAAACCCTTCAGGCTTTATAAATACCTTACTATTGGCATTTCTATGTTTTTCGTAAATGTCTTTTGCGTCGGTATTAATACGATATCCGGCATTCTTTAGTCCTTCTTCCAAGGAAACCGTATAGGCTTCATTTACATCGCCAGAACCTGTGCCTCCTGCAATAAAGTCATAGGAGGTAACGCCCAATAAGGCCACATTTTTGGTGTTTGCTATGGGTAAGGTATTGCTGTTTTTCAGGAGTACCACCCCTTCTGCAGCAGCCCTACGTGCAATTTGGGCATGCGCTTTTAAATCGGGATCATTGCTGAATTTATAATTTTGCATTTTCCGGGAGGCAATAACCAAGGTAAGGATCCTACGTACTGCAAGGTCGATTTCATCATCGGTTAAACGCCCTTCTTTTTGG
>Ga0316189_10004410_pt1 | contig 13538 bp, 11 predicted proteins | sample LowCovwburrow_MG_FD_204930 | JGI IMG/M metagenome (GOLD analysis project Ga0316189, IMG submission 204930) | Coastal sediment microbial communities from Maine, United States - Lowes Cove worm burrow | ecosystem: Environmental > Aquatic > Marine > Coastal > Sediment | place: USA: Maine...
GACGAACAACTCAAGCGCATCGCCGGGCGACTCATGTCACAGCACATTGATCGCACCAAGCCGATGTGGGAGATGGTCGTTGTCGAGGGCCTGGACGATGGGCGGTTCGCCCTCGTCACCAAGATTCACCACTGCATGATCGACGGCATGTCCGGCGTCGACCTGATGGCGGTGCTCATGTCGCTGGTGCCGACCGAGGAGATCACGCCCGGGCCCGCCTACGAGCCGCGGCCCATACCCAACGGGACCGAACTCCTGGTACGCGAGACGACGCGCCGCATCACGGGGTCGATCGGCGCGTTGAGGAACCTGCGCGCTGTTGCCGCGAATGCCGCCGAAGTGATCGAAGCGGTCAATGATCGGGTGCAGGCGGTCGGTGCATCGTTGTCGTCCGGATGGCTGATACCAACCGGGCGGACACCAATCAACGGAGACATCGGACCCGGCCGCCGCTTCACATGGCTTGACATGCCCCTCGCTGATGTCAAGACGATCAAGAACAAGCTCGGGGGAACCGTCAACGACGTTCTGCTGGCCATCGTCGCGGGAACCGTGCGCCGATTCCTCATCGAGCGTCGGGACCTCACTGAGCGCGACCTCGACAGACTCGACTTCCGGGTCATGGCCCCGGTCAGCGTTCGCACGAAAGCCCAGGCGGGGACGCTGGGCAACCAGGTCGCGATGTGGCTTGCAGCGCTCCCGATCGGCGAGAGCGACCCCGTGCAGCGACTTGCAGCCGTCCGCGCCGAGACGGAGCGTCTCAAGGAGACGAACCAGGCGCTTGGTGCGGCAACGCTCGTCCGGGTCTCGACCGGAGCGCCCGCAACGTTGGTCGCGCTCGGCGCGCGTCTGGCCACCAGTGCCCGCCCGTTCAACATGACGGTGACGAACGTGCCCGGCCCGCAGTTCCCGCTCTACATGCTCGATGCCAGGCTCGAATCGTCCTACCCGCTGGTGCCGTTGTGGCAGAGCCACGGTGTCGGCATCGCCATGTTCTCGTACGACGGCAGTGTCTCCTGGGGGATCAACGGCGACTTCGAGGTCATGCCAGACCTCCAGGTCTTTGGTGACACCGTGCTCGAGGAGTTCAACGAACTACTCAATGCAGCGAAGGCAGCGCCGGACCCGGACAAGGGAGCGCCGAGAGCCTCCGGCCCGCGCAAACGCCCTCCACTCGGCGGTGCGGCTCCTGCGGCTTAGCGGCTACCCGAAGAACGACGCCGCGGTGTTGTATAACGCATCTGGTACGCCCCGGATCGAGTCGACGGCCTCGCTGAGCGGCACCGGAACGATATCCGCACCCCGGAGGGCAGCCATCACGCCGGACATGCCTTCGACGGCGAAGTCGGCAGCTCCGACACCCAGACGCGTCGCGAGCACGCGGTCGAATGCGGACGGTGTGCCACCGCGCTGAACGTGCCCGAGGACCGACACGCGAGACTCGAATCCTGTGCCTTCTTCGATTGCTGCGGCAATCGGATATGCGACGCCGCCGAGACGGTCGAATCCGAACGCATCCTTCTTCTGGGAGATTGGTTCGAAGCCGGGTGGGGGTGAGACGCCTTCGCCGACGACGACGATCGAGTACTTGATGCCCTTGCGGTGACGCCGCCGCAGGGTTGCGACGATCTCGTCGATGTCATACTCGTGCTCGGGGATGATGATCGCGTCGGCACCGCCCGCGATCCCGGCGTAGGTGGCGATCCAGCCCTTGGTCCGTCCCATGACCTCGACGACGATGACCCGGTTGTGAGCCTCGGCCGTGGTCGCGAGGCGGTCGATGGCTTCGGTGGCGATGCTGACGGCCGTGTCGAAACCGAACGTGATGTCGGTGCCGCAGATGTCGTTGTCGATCGTCTTCGGGACGCCGACGACCGACATGCCCTCCTCGGAGAGCTTCAACGCAGACCGGAGGGTCCCATCTCCGCCGACGACGATGAGGCTGTCGATGCCGTTTGCCTTGATCGTGCGCTCGCAGGAGGCGTACCCGTCGCCGTGGACGTAGGGGTCCATGCGGGAGGTGCCGAGGATTGTCCCGCCACGCGTGAGGATGCCGCGAACGGCGTCACGGTCGAGGGAGACGGTCAGGCCGTTCATGAGGCCCTCCCATCCGTTCTTGATACCGAGTACCTCTGAGTCGCGCTCGTCCGCGCGAGCAACGACGCCGCGAATCACCGCGTTGAGGCCGGGACAGTCGCCACCGGCGGTCAGCACACCAATAACACTCATCGTTCCATCTCCTGCAGTCGTTGATCGAGGCCTAGTAGAGGAACATCGGCTTTCCGGTGACGTGCCTGACTTTGGGCTGATAGTTGACCGAGTCGTACAACTCGGTGATGTCGACGCGCTTGACGCCCTCGCCGGTCACGGAGATCGGTACGTGGGTGTACGTGCCGCCGCGGAGGGAGACCATCCGGCCGGATGCGCCCTCGATGGCGAGGTCGGCGGCCATGACGGCATAGTTTGTTGCGACCATGAGGTCGAGCGAGTCGGGCCGGCCCGAACGCATGAGGTAGCCCACCGTCTGGTTGATGATGCCCTGGCCCGTGCGCTCCTTGAGGAGTGCACCGGTCTCTTGGCCGATGCCGCCCAGCTTGCGATGGCCGTAGGCATCCGAGTCGCCGGACAGTGCCATCTCTCCACCCCGGATGGTGGCACCTTCGGAGATGGTGATCATGGCGTAGTGGGACGGGTTGTCGGTCTTGTCGCGCATCACGAGTTCTGCGAGGCGATCGATGTCGAACGGCACTTCTGAGATCAGGGCGCGGTCGACGCCGGCCAGGTAGGCGGTGATGAGTGAGGTCTCGCCCGAGTAGCGGCCGAAGAGTTCCACGATCGCGATGCGTTCGTGGCTGCCGGTGCTGGTCCGCAGGTTGTGGATGAATTCGACACCGCGGCTGACGGCGGTCGAGAAGCCGATGCAGTAGTCCGTGCCGTGCACGTCATTGTCCATCGTCTTCGGGATGGCGATGACGGGGACGCCCTCCTCGTGCATCCGGAGGCCGTACGACAAGGTGTCGTCGCCGCCGATGGGGATGAGCACATCGATGCGCATCGCCTCGAGGACCCGGAGTATGTGGTCGGTGACGTCGAACGGCCCGTCGCCTTCCGGTGGATCGCCGAGGAACGACGGGTATTCGCTGTGCCGTACCTTGGCGGGATTGGTGCGGCTGGTGTGGAGGAAAGTTCCGCCCGAGCGGTCAACGGTGCGGACGGTGACCGGGTCGAGGTCGACGAAGTTCTCGGCCATCGACTCCGGGTCGGCGGGGTTCGCGTTCAGGAGGCCACCCCATCCCCGACGGATTCCGACGACTTCGTGGCCCTCGTGGGCGACACGCGTCACGACCGATTTGATCGAGGGGTTGAGACCGGGAACGTCGCCGCCGCCGGTGAGGATTCCGATGCGCATAGTGCTCCTTCACGGGAAGATGGTTCGAGGATAGGCGTCGCGTGGACAGACCGTGACTCGGTGTCGCATGGTTGCGCGGGTCGTGCTTACATGTCTGTAGTTCGCGCACTGAGGAGCCCTGTTGCCACGCGACGGCTTCGCCCATCTTCATGTCCACTCCGAGTTCTCGATGCTCGATGGTGCCGCGCGCGTCAAGGACATGGTGCAGGCGGCGGCAGCGGACAACCAGCCGGCCATGGCGATCACCGACCATGGTGTCCTCTACGGCGTCATCGACTTCACCAAGGCGGCGCTCGCGGCCGGTGTGAAGCCGATCTTGGGGATCGAAGCGTACGTCACCGCCGGCTCACGCTTCGACCGGCTCCCGCGCCGGGAGGACAAGCGCTACCACCTCACGCTGCTCGCGGAGAACGAGACCGGCTATCGGAACCTCATGAAGCTTGCTTCGCGGGCATACCTCGAAGGGTTCTACTACAAGCCCAGGATGGACCGGGAGCTCCTTGCAGAGCACAGCGAGGGGATCATCGCCGCGTCGGGGTGTCTCGGTGGCCATGTTGCGCAGATGCTGGCGCCGGACGGTTCGAACGAAGAGGGGAACATCGGTCAGGTTCGTGACTATGACGGAGCCGTCGAGGTGGCGGCGATGTACCAGGACATCTTCGGCCGCGAGAACTGGTTCATCGAGGTGCAGGATCACGGCATCGAGGGCCAGCAACGGATCATGAACGATCTGATCCAGATCTCGAGCGACATCAACGCTCCGCTCCTCGCCTCCAACGACAGCCACTACACCTACGCGCACGAAGCGGATGCGCACGATGTGTTGCTGTGCATCCAGACGGGCGCGAACAAGAGTGACGCCGACCGGTTCCGTTTCTCCGGAGACCAGTTCTACATCAAGACCGCCCGGGAGATGCAGGATGTCTTCCCGGCCGATCGCTACCCCGGTGCGACTGAGAACTCGTTGCTGATCGCCGAGCGTGTCAGCACGCACCTCGAATTCGGCAAGATCCTTCTGCCGCAGTTCCCGGTCCCGGAAGGCAGGGACGAGGACGGCTACCTGCGTGAGTTGGTGATGAAGGGGGCACGGGAGCGCTACGGCACGCTCGACGACGAGGTCTCCGGACGGCTGAGCTATGAGCTTCGCGTGATCGCCGAGATGGGGTTCTCCGCCTACTTCCTCATTGTGTGGGACCTGATCCGGCACGCACGAGAGAAGGGGATCCGGACGGGACCCGGGCGGGGGAGTGCCGCCGGATCGATCGTGGCGTACTGTCTCGAGATCACCGACCTCGATCCGATCGCCTACGGGCTGATCTTCGAGCGCTTCCTGAACCCGGGCCGCCGCCAGATGCCGGACATCGACATGGACTTCGACGAGCGGTATCGCGGCGAGATGATCCAGTACTGCGCGGAGCTCTACGGGTCAGACCATGTGGCTCAGATCATCACCTTCTCGACCATCAAGGGGAAGCAGGCGATCCGGGACGCGGCCCGCGTGCTCGGTCATCCCTACGGTGTTGGCGATCGGGCGGCGAAGCTGATGCCGCCTGCAATCCTCGGCAAGGACGCGACCCTCGCGGAGTGTCTCGTTGATCCCGGGCGGGAGGGAGCCCAGGCTGAACGCGACCACTTCCAGGCCGCGGCCGGTCTTCGCGAGCTCTACGAGACCGATGCGATCACCCGTGAAGTGATCGAGGCGGCTCGCGGGCTCGAAGGGTTGCGGCGTCAGGATTCGATCCACGCCGCGGCCGTCGTCATCTCGCCGGATCCGCTCACCGATGTGGTGCCGATCCAGCGGAAGGGTGCCGACGCGGAGGTCGTGACCCAGTACGAGATGCACGGGGTGGAGGAGCTCGGTCTCCTCAAGATGGACTTCCTCGGACTCCGGAACCTCACCACCATTGAACGCTCGCTCGAGCTGATCGAGCGGAACACGGGAGAGCGTCCCGACATCGACAATGTGCCACTGGACGACCCTGTGGTGTACGAGATGCTGCAGCGTGGCGACTCGATGGGCGTCTTCCAATTCGAGGGTGGCCCGATGCGCGCCCTCATGCGGAATCTCAGGCCGGAGATCTTCGAACACCTCATCGCGCTCAACGCCCTCTACCGGCCCGGTCCGCTCGGCGCCGGCATGCATCTCGAGTACGCCGACCGGAAGAACGGCAAGACGCCGATCGAATACCCGCACCGCGACCTCGAGGATGTGCTCGGTGACACGTTCGGCATCATGGTGTTCCAGGAGCAGGTCATGCAGACCGCTCAGAAGATGGCGGGCTTCTCGATGGTCGAGGCGGACATGTTGCGCAAGGCGATGGGGAAGAAGATCCCTGCGGTCATGCAAGAGCAGGAAGCGGCGTTCGTTGCAGGCTGCATCGATAACGGACACCCGGAGGAGCTCGGCAGAGAACTGTTCGGCTTCATCGAACACTTCGCCGGCTACGGCTTCAACAAATCCCACTCGGCCGCGTATGCGCTGATCGCATATCAGACGGCCTGGCTCAAGGCTCACTACCCGGCCGAGTACATGGCGGCGCTTCTCACGGCTGTCAAACGCGACAAGGACAAGACGGCCACGTACCTGCATGAGTGCCGCATCATGGGCATCCCGGTCCATGTCCCCGATGTGAACGTCTCGGAATCCGATTTCGTGGGTGTCGACGGATCTATCGCCTTCGGACTCTCCGCAATCCGCAATGTCGGTGAGGCCGTGGTTGCGCACATCGTGGAGGAGCGCATCGAGAACGGCCCCTTCGCCGACTTCGGTGGCTTTGTCGACCGAGTGGATGTGAGTGCCCTCAACAAGCGGACGGTCGAATCGTTGATCAAAGCCGGTGGGTTCGACTCACTCGGCCACAGCCGGCGCGGCCTCCTCGAGGTCGCCCACGACACGCTGGACGCCACTATCGCGCGTCGACGTGCGGAGGAGATGGGCCAGTACAGCCTGTTCGGCGGCGAGGCCTCCGGGATCGAAGCGACGGGTCTCGTCGTTCCCGATGTCGAGTGGGACAAGAAGGTTCAGTTGGGGTTCGAGAAGGAGATGCTCGGCCTCTACGTCTCGGACCATCCCCTCCTCGGTGTCGAGAAGGCCCTCGCAACAATGTGCTCGACGTCGGTGCCCGGCATGTGGGACATGGAGGACAGGGCGACAGCAACGATCGGGGGTGTTGTCGGTTCGATCAACACCAGGTATACGAAGGCCGGCGACCCGATGTACTTCTTCAGCTTCGAGGATCTCCAGGGATCGATCGAAGTCGTGTGCTTCCCGCGGACCGTCGCGGAGTATGGGCCGATGATCCGGGAGGACGCCGTGCTCGTGATCACCGGGCGCGTCGATCACCGTGGCGACGATGTCAAGATGATTGCCCAGCAAGTCCAGGAGCCGCGGTTCGATGCCGACTCGGTGGTGCGCCTCCGGGTTCCGGCGACCAGGATGTCTCGCTCCACCGTTGAGCAACTCCGTGGCGTCCTCGCAAACCATCCCGGGGACGCCGGGGTCTACCTGCATATGGTGTCCGATGGCGACGAGCGCGTAATCCAACTCGGCAACGACCACCGCGTCGAGCCGCGAACGGCCCTCTTCGCCGAACTACGCGAACTCCTCGGCCCGTCGGTCGTCTTGTAGTCGCCGTTCGTCAGAGCAGAGAGTCGAGACCTTCGATGCCGTCGAGCATCCACGTGAGACTCTCGACGGCGGTTGGTGGCTCGGAGATCCACGGGACGGTGAGGAGCGGGACCCCGTAGCGCTCGGCGATGCCCTCCATCGATGTGGCCTGCCGTCGCGCCTCACCGCCCCACCGGGTGAGGTTGGCCTTCAGAATCCCGCGCACCTCGGCGTCCGGGATCCCCCGAATCGGACGGCGAGCGGCCTCCGCCCACTCGATCGGAAGCGCTCGATTCAGGAGCACGGCGGCCGGAGCGATCGAGACCTCGGTCAACTCCTCGAAGAACCGGAGAACCTCGGCGACTGGCGCAGGATCCGCCGTGGTGACCACCACCGTCGTTGCCCGTTGCTGATGCTGCTGGATCACCGCGGCGCGGGCCGAGATGCGGTCGTGCATGGTGCGCAAGTCGAGAAGGAACTCGGCTACGTCTTCGAGGAGTGCGCCGCCGAGAACGGTATCCGCGATCTTGAGGAGCGGGCGTCCTGTGAACCGGTAGAGGAAGCGGCGTCCCGGCAGTTGCGCCCCGGTGAGCCAATGGAGGAGCCTCCCTCCGATGAGATCGGCCGTCTGGGAGGGGGCGAGGAAGAAATCGAGGCCGCCGGCAGACGGTGGGGTGTCCACGACGATGGCGTCCCAGGTCCCCGACTCGATCATCGTCGACATCGTCTCGGTCGCTGCGAACGCCTGAGCGGCAGGGAACCGATCGGCAATCGCCCGGAAGTAGTGGTTCTCGAGAAGCCGCTTCGAGACCTCGGGATCGCTGTAGCGATGCACGACGCCCTCCCACGAGGCGGTCGCATCCAGGGTCGAAGCCCACAGCCCGGCGACTCCCGGCACCGGCGTCGGTTCGTTCGACAGGCTGTGCAGATCGAGCGCATCCGCCAGTCGGCGTGCTGGATCGACGGTCATGACGACCGTGCGGCAGTCCGGGCCGGCGAGCCGAATGGCCGTCGCCGCGGAGATGGTCGTCTTCCCGACGCCGCCGGCGCCGGTGATGATGAAGGTCCGCGTGGTGTGGGTCATGCGAACGACTCGCAGATCTCGGCGAGGCGCGCCGCGACTTCGACGGGCGTGTGGAATCCGAACAGGAACGGCAGGTGGGGATCGTCCGGCAGCGATTCGAGCCAGACCGACTGTGCCTCGACGAGTCCGGTGTGGAGCAAGCCGGCTGCGCGAGGAGGTCCGTCGGGTACGGCTTCGATCGACTCCCTGGAGAGATCCAGCGGGTCCAGAACCCGGTTCGCAACGACACCGGCGATCAACACCTGTCGGGTCGCGTCGATGTGAGCGATCGCCTCCCGCGTCTCCTGGACGGCCAACTCTTCGGGGATGGTGACCAGGAGGAGGCTGCTGATCGTCGGATCCGACAATGTGGCTTCGAGGCGGGATGCCTGCTCGCGAACAGCGCCGGTTGGGACGAGTCCGGTGATCGTCTCTGGCGCCGCCAGGTAGGACTGGAGTTGGCCGAGGGGAGGGGCGTCGGCGATCACGAGATCCCACTCTTCACGCCAGACCTCGAAGACCGGCTTTCCCATCGTCACGATTTCTCGAATGCCCGGCGCGGTATCAGCAAGCACGCTGAGGGCGTTCGAAAGTTGCCTCGTCGGCAGCGAGCGGGCAAGGCTGAGCTGCAGACCGAGGTACTCATCGAGGGCTTGCGAACGGTCGACGGAGGCTGCATACAGGCCGGGCCGGATACGGATCGGTTCGTAGGTGAGTCTTTCGACGCCAAGATGAGCTGCGAGTCCGATGCGGTCGGTCATGGCGAGAGCGAGGACGCGTTGGCCGCGTCGGGCCGCCAGGATCGCGAGGGCTGCGGTCACGGCCGACTTCCCAACACCGCCCTTGCCTGAGACGAAGAGGAGCCGTCGATCGAGCATGAGCCGAGGGTAGTCCGGCTGGGACGGCCGGAGGTTCCTCAGTGCCACCACGTTCGGGTACGCTGCCGGCGGACGATCAGAGGAGGCTGCGATGGCCCAGTTGAATGTTGATGAATTCCTTGGACGGTTCCAGGACCGGGCCGCTGCCGTGAAGGAACGCGGGATACCGCCACTCGAAGGCGAGGCGCGTCGTGTCTGGATCGAGAGCGCCGAGTTCGACTTCATGGACTACTCCCTCGTCGGCCGCGCCGAGTGGGCCGTCGAAGGCGACGCGTTGGTCCTGAGGATTCCGCTTGCTGAGTAGCCGAGCGCTGAGCCAGTCGTGGAATAGCTGAGTAGGCGAGCGATTCCTCGCCCTCAGGAGACGGAACGGGAACTGCTACTCGTCCCTGATTCCTTGCGCGGCGCGTCTTGCGGCGAGTCTGCGCTCTTCTTCGAGGCGGGCGAGGTCGTAGTCGTTGTGGTCGACGAACTTCATCGCATCGGCAATGACGGGGTGTCCGGCTTCGTCGCGGATCAGGCGGTGCATCTCTTGCGCGATCTTGCGGTACCGCGGATGTCCGGACGCCTGGCTGCGGAGTTCGAGGAGATGGAACGCCTCGCGGGCGTTCATGTCGATGTAGTAGCGGATCCGGTAGGCGAACGGCACGGCGTACTGCGCGGCGACCGGCCCGTGAGCACTCTCGATGTGATCTGCGAGGAGAGCCGTGCGCTCCATAACTTCTTCCCACGCCGCGGTCGCTCCGATATCCGCAATCGCGTCCGGCGTGATGTAGCCGTGCTGGGTCGAGAGGCGCTGCCACTCGATCGTAAGCATCCGGTGGCGTTGGAGATCGCGGAAGGCTCCGTAGTCCGACAACACGTCGAATCGATACGACGTGCGCTCCATTGCGCGGCCTGGTTTGTGCCGGCGATTCTCGCGAGTACCGACGGCGGAGCGAATCAGCGCGACCCGTTCCTCGGACGGGAGGGATCGCACGTAGGCGAGCAACTGGTCGTCCGGAAGGTCGGAGACGGCGTAGAGCGCGGCTGCCGCCACCTTCGTCTCCCCATCGGGATCCCAGTCGACGAGCGACACTTCGGACTGCTCCTCGGCACGGGGAGTGAGGTCGGCTGCTCTCGCTTCGAGGTCGGCGGACACTGAGGCGAGGTAGTCGCTCCATGCACCGCCGCGGTCGGGAAGGTCGACGCGTGTGAGGAACGAGGGGATCATTGCCCGCAACTCGGTCAGCATCATGTCGGCGTAGTCCCGGACTTCGAGGAGCGGATGGGCCCTCATCCGAAGCAGGAGCATTTCGTACGCCTGTCCACTCCCGAAGATTCCGACATTCGACGTCGTGGCGGCGGGCAACATCCCGCGGAGATCGTCGCAGGCCTTGGCGCGGATGGTCGAACGCCACACGAACGCCGAGTCGGAGTCTTGCTTCGGGAAGAGACTCTCATAGAACGGAACGGCTTTTCCGATCAGCGCGGAGTACGTGTCGAACACGGCGTCCATCGTTGACCGGAACTCAACTTCGAGTGATGATCCGAGCACTTCGCGCGGCACGTGATAGCGATAGCGATCACCGAGACGACGGTCGTAGAAGATGTAGCGGGTGGATTGCTCCAGGTAGGACGCGAGGCGGCCCCACTCGAGGACCTTCGTGAGCACGTTCGACGCCTGCTCACAAGCAATGTGTGCACCGCCGAGTTGTGCGACGGAGTCATCGCCGAACTGGGTGAAGACCTTTTCGTAGAGGCCCTGAGCCCGGCTGAGTCCGACGGGAGATGACCCATCATCGAGCGATTCGGCGATCGCGCGGACACCGAGATCCGGTTCAGCAACGAATTCGTCGAGGAACAGTCGCCGGACCGAGAGCGGCGAGCGGCTGTATCGGGCGAACAGCGCCCCTTTGACGACCTCCGGAAGGTTGATGATCCCATAGACCGGACCGTCGACGTTGGTGAAGAACCGGCCGAGGAGTCCACGTTCGTCGGCTGTGAACGATTCAACGTGATAGCCGGGAGGGAGCGGACTGGGGGAGGGGTGTGGTTCGAATGACATCGGTGGGATTTGACCGTAGCAGTGCGTCGGGAACCGGGGCAACCGGCGAACGCGGGTAGCCTTCGTCTCGTGCTGATTGCTCTGCGGATTCTGCTCGGTGTGCTGGTGGTGATCGTCGTGGCAACGGCGGTGGCTCCGCTGCTCGTTATCGCCGATCTTGCAGGGAGCGGTACGGGTTGGGGCCTCTGCCCCGACGGGATCGACACCTGCTCCACCTCCTACTTCGCCGGACCGGAGTTGCTGGCGATCCTGCTCTTCGTGCTGTTCGCAGCACTCGGTGGCATCGCGATCTGCGCTCGGCTGATCCGTCGCATCGAAGCCGGTCAGTGAGCCTCGCTCAGCCCTTCCGCCGCAACGAGGTCCGCATCCTCCGGCGGTGAGAACGCGAGCACGACGTAGATCCCGACCATGATCAACGCTGCCCCAAACCAGCCTCGCGGCGTCAGCCTCTCTGAGAGCACGACGGCTGCGGTGGCCGTGGCGAAGACCGGTTCCGCGCTGAGGACGATGGCCGTTCGGCTGGGGCCGATGACCCGCTGAGCCGAGACGTGGAGCATGAACGCCCCAGCGCTCACGACCACGCCGGTACCGATGAGGGCCGGGATGACCGGCGCCGGCGGGAGCGGGAGACCTTCGATAGCAGCGGAGAAGGCCAGTGCGAAGACGGCGACCACGATCAACTGAACTGCCGTAAACGGGACGACCGCGTGGCGTGGAGCGAGTCGTGCGAGCACCACGATGTGCGCAGCGAAGGCCACCGCGCACACGACCGTCAGCAGGTCACCGGTATTCAGGCTGAAGCCCGCAGTGACGGTGAGGAATCCGAGACCGACAACCGACAGTACGGCGCCGGAGATGGTTGAGATTGCCGGGAGCCTCCGCAGAGCGAGGGCGGCCAGAAGCGGAGTGAACACGACGTAGAGGCCCGTGATCAGCGCTGAGTTCGACGCGCTGGTGGACTCGAGTCCGGCCGTCTGGGTCGCGAATCCGATGAATAGGAGGCTGCCGGCGGCAAGGCCATCCATCCAGATGCTGCGTCCGTACGGACGGGCGAACAGAAACAGGACTCCGGCCCCGAGGAGAAAACGCCAGCCCACGAAGGCCAGGGGCGGCAGGGTGACGACCGCCTCCTTGATGACCACGAACGTTGCACCGAAGAGCGCCGCAGCGACCACCAAGCCCAGGTATGCGCGTGTCCGGGTCGTCATCAACCAGAAGGTATCAGCCGATGACCCGGTACCTTTCGTCCAGTGAGCCCTGATGAACCATTTGAGGACGAGATTCTCCCGTTCCGCGACCGCATCCCCGAGTATCTGACGGTCTTCGCCATCGGCTTCGCGATCGCACTCGGGGTTGGTGTGGCGCTCGGTCTCCTGACCGGGAGTGGGGCATGGACGGGATCGGGCTACACGATGATGGTGTTCGGCGTGGTGCTGCTGCTCGCCGGGGGGGCGACCGGCGGTGGCTACACACACCTCGGCGCCGGCGCTGTGGGGGCGATGTTCGGAGCGCGACGCGTCGATGAGGAAGCACAAGAGCACCAGGACCGCCGAAGTGGAGAAGTGCAGGATCCCATGGATCGGCTCCGCAAGGGACTCCGCCCGGAGAAGAACCCGCGGGCGTTCTGGCAGGTGGTCGCAGGGGCGGCGTATATCGCTGCCGGGATCGGAATCGTCACCCTCGCCGGCTGAGCGGAGTCAGACGTTGGCGATGACCGGCTTGCCGTCCTCGATGCCGGCGATCTCGACGAGCGACCAGACATCCCATCCATGCTCTTCGAGCAGGGCGCGGCCACCGGCGAACTGCTTCTCGATCACGAACGCATACCCGGACACCTCTCCGCCTGACTCTTCGACGATCTGACCGAGTGCCTCGGCAGTACGGCCACCCGAGAGGAAATCGTCGACAATCAGCGCCCGTCCGCCAGGTTCGAGCGCCCGACGAGCCACCTCCACGCGGTACTCGGTGCCTTTCGTGGGCGAGACCACTTCGCGGGCGAACGTGTAGCGGTCGCCAACGCCAAGGTACTTCTTGGCGTACACCACGGGGATCGGCAGGTACCGTGCGGTCGCCATCGCAGGGGGGATCCCTGAGGCTTCTGCAGTGACGATCAGGTCAAGGGCGAGATCGGCGAAGCGCTCGGCGATCTGCCGCCCGATCTCGTCGATGATGATCGGATCGACCCGGTGGTTGAGAAAGTCGTCGACCAGAACGAGGTCACCGGAGACCCGACCCCGCTCCGCAACGATTGCAGGAATGTTCATGCGGTGAGGGTACACAGACTGCAGATGCCGGGAACTGGGCTGAGGTCGCCGGTCGTCGTTCGACAGGCGTCAGTCGCCTGCAAGACGCTGCTCAGGCCTGGACCTGTTCCTCCCACTCAGGTTGAGGAACTGATTGTGGGAGGAATCGATTCGTCTACGCCGTACTCGATCGGGTTCGGGCGGGGGGTGCGTGGATTCTGGGGTTGAGGAGTCGTCTTCGTTGGGGTGGCGAGTCGGGGTCGATGCGGTGTCCGTGGCCGTGGATCATCA
>Ga0316189_10004411_pt1 | contig 13538 bp, 15 predicted proteins | sample LowCovwburrow_MG_FD_204930 | JGI IMG/M metagenome (GOLD analysis project Ga0316189, IMG submission 204930) | Coastal sediment microbial communities from Maine, United States - Lowes Cove worm burrow | ecosystem: Environmental > Aquatic > Marine > Coastal > Sediment | place: USA: Maine...
ACGGCCGGTGGCGAATTCAATCCGTTCCTTCAGCTCATATAAAAGCGGGTGCCAGAGCGTTGGCTCGAGTTGCAGGCCGCTATAGGAATAACGGGCCTCCGGGTCGCCATACCAGGCGACCAGGCGAGGTTGCAGTACCTGGCGGCCAAACAGCTGAATCCTGTCCTGCCGCCAGGCGAGCTCCTCGCGAAATCGCGCCAGCAAGCGGTCAGCCTCGCTGTTGCAGATGAAGCCGGCATGGTATTCAAAGCACTCAGGATCCAACATTTGCAATTTGACGGTCATGTAGCCTGCCAAGCACCGCCAGCGCCATCGAGGCGCCGATCAGCGCCAGCAACATGTCTGACTGAGTATCCCAGACATATCCCTGCGTACCGAGGAAAGATTCGGCCGCCTCGCTACTGAGCAAGGCTACCCACCACTCGATCAGTTCGTAAAAAGCGCTGAAAGCCAGGCAGATACTGATCACGATCAATGAAAGCCAGCCCCGGCGAGCCACCACCTGGTTCCTGACCAGGATCTCCCGAATCACGATGGCAGGGATAAAGCCCTGTGCAAAGTGACCCAGCTTGTCGTAATTGTTACGCTCTCCGCCCATCCACTGACTGACCCAGTCGCCCAGCGGAACCTCGGCATAGGTGTAATGCCCGCCCACCATCAGCACCAGGCAATGCACCAAAATCAGCCAATAGGCGAGCGGCGTCAGCGGAAAACGCTTGCGGGTAAAAACCAGGATGACAAACGCCAGCAAGGCTGGCGCTACCTCCAGCCACCAGGTCGGATAGTCATGAGGCTGCCAAGCTGACCAGGCCAGGCAGGCAAAGAAAGCGGTCAGCCAGGCAGCGTTCAATTATTCGGCATCATAAACCCGAACAGCCAGAACGTCGCAACTGGAGCCATGCAACACAGAATTCGCCGTGGCGCCGAGCAGTAACTGAACACCTTTTTGCCCGTGAGTTCCGAGCACGATCAGATCCATTGCGTGCTCTTCCGCAAACCGTCGAATTTCGCGGGCGGGCGTCCCGCTTAGAAAGTGACGGCCGGATTCGGGAATACCGACCTCTTCTCCGATGGTATCGAGTTTTTGCCGCAGCTCGGATCGCAAATTTTCCTCAACCTCATCCATGCCGACGAACACGGGCCCGTAAGGCACTACCCCCATGTACACAGAGTCCATGGGTTCCTGGACATAGAGCAAGTGAATTTCACCTTCCGGCGCGGCCACATCGAGCGCCCGTTTCAACACGGCAGTCGACTCGCTGCTCAGGTCAATCGCAACAGCAATTTTGTTGTAACCGGACATAATGTATCTCCAAGATCAAAGGGCACCCCAGTTTTCATTTTATACCAGTGTCAGCAAGATTGAATGACTACCGTCAACGGTCAACCAGATTCCCGCTATTATCATCTACATGATGGATACGCTCCCCGCCCAGATGCTTGCGATGCAAATCGTTCAGTTGGGTTCCATTAGCGCCACCCATCCGCCGTTGGAGCGGCGCTTTATTCCACTGCCACAGGTTCAGCAAAAACACTTATTGATCCGGGTGCTCGCCTGTGGTGTGTGTCACACCGAAATAGATGAAATCGAAGGTCGAACAGCACCCGTTTCACTGCCCATGACGCCGGGACACCAGGTAGTGGGCACAGTGGTTGAAGCCGGCCCTGGTTGCTCCCCGGGATGGGTAGGGAAACGCGTCGGAGTCGCCTGGATCCACTCTGCCTGCGGCGCTTGCCAGTGGTGCCTGGCGGGAACCGAGAACCTGTGCCCTGATTTTTGTGCTTGCGGGCGGGATGTCGGGGGCGGTTATGCTGAATATATGACTGCGCCCCAGGATTTTGTTCACCCGGTTCCAGATTCAATCGGCAGCCTGGAAGCAACCCCTTTGCTGTGTGCCGGCGCCGTGGGGTTTCGGTCTTTGCGGCTTTGCCGCTTGCTGAACGGCCAGCGACTGGGGCTCACCGGTTTCGGTGCTTCAGGCCACCTGGTATTGCAGATGGCCCGGCACCTCTACCCCGAGTCAGAGATTTTCGTATTCGCCCGCAGCGAGCAGGAACGCAGCTTTGCCCTGGACCTCGGCGCTACCTGGGCGGGAGACACCACGGACGTGCCCGCAAATGGACTGCATGCCATTATTGATACGACCCCGGCCTGGCTGCCTGTGCTTGCCGCGATGGAAGCCCTTGAACCGGGTGGCCGCCTGGTCATCAATGCTATTCGCAAGGAATCCGGCGACCGGGACTTAATGGCGCAACTGGACTACGACCGGCACCTGTGGCGAGAGAAAACGCTGACTACGGTGGCTAACGTTACACGCAAGGATGTACGGGAATGCCTGCGGCTGGCAGAAAAAATTCCCCTGCACCCGAGCGTCACCATTTATCCACTGGAAAAGGCAAACCAGGCACTGCTGGAATTGAAGCAGGGCCACATCCGGGGCGCCAAGGTCCTGGAAGTCAGCCGGTGACCAGGTCTGTCTGCTTCCGACGCCGGCGAAACAGACGCGTTGTTATCGCCCATAAAATGACGCCGCCCAGGGCCACCACCAATCCCAGCGCCGCAGCGACCTGCAACAGGGGATGATTGAAATTATCGCGGGTGTCAAAATCCATGATATGCAGCATCCACAGGAAATCGAATATGCGCCATTGCTGGGTTCGCCGCGCCAGCAAATCACCTGTCCACGGGTGAATATAGAGGTTGACCCGGTCAGGCTGGCTGAACGTCACTTTCCATACCGGCAGGTCCCTGCCGCGGATTTCCGGGCTCTGCGACAAGTCTTCTATCCAGTCGACTGAGTCAGGCACAGCCGCTGTCTTTAACCATTGTGCCGCACGGATTTTCGCCTGTTCCGCTGTCAGGCGCGGTTGGATCCGGGCACCATCAGCGGCGACCAGGCGCAGCAGGACTTTCTCATCGGTTTGCACTTCTACCTGCCACCGGGGCGCGCCATCCACGCTGACGAGTTCCAGCCCAAGAAGCTCCCAATCCGGGCCGAATTCGCGATCAAGCAGGACCCGGACGCGATCGGGATGCGCCAGTTCCGGTATTTGTTGCTTGACTGGTGGCGGCATCGACCGGGTCAGGTGTTCGCCACGGATTTCGGTAATCGGTATCAGACTGAAGTAAAGCCCACTGCCCATCCAGGCAACGATCTGAACGGCCATCAGCAGCCCCAGCCAGCGGTGTAATTTTCTGAAAAGTATTCTCATTGGCGCATGATAGCGAAAGTCTGGCAAGATGCGACCATGAATATACCTCTGGCCATCCAATTTGCGCTCTGCCCGCTGGTCCTGCTGAGCCTGTTGCGAATCACCGCCCCTTATGGCCGGCATTACCAGGCAGGCTGGGGTCCGAATTTACCGAACCGGGCCGCCTGGGTATTGATGGAATTACCCGCGCTGCTGGTGATTAGCTTGCTGGTATTAAGCAATCCCGCAGGCAGCAGCCCGCAGGCCCTGATCCCATTGTGTTTCTGGCTGTTTCACTACAGCTACCGCACGTTTGTTTTTCCAGCCCTGATGCAGCCATCGGATAAAACCTTTCCTGCCCTGCTGGTGCTGTTCGCGATCGCTTTCAATTCGCTGAACGGTTACAACAATGCGGAAGCCCTGCTGGATGCGGGCAGGCGGGCTGCACCGTGGTTCAATCTGCATTTTATCATCGGGGCTCTGATCTTCGCAGCCGGTTTCCTGGTGCACTTCACGGCGGACCGGACCATCAGGCGGCTGCGGAAACCGGGAGAAACCGCTTACCGCATTCCCCAGGGCGGATTGTTCCGCTGGGTCAGTTCCCCCCATTACTTCGGCGAGATTCTGCAATGGACCGGGTGGGCGATTCTGACCTGGTCACTGGCAGGAGCGGCCTTCGCTCTCTTTACGTTCTGTAATCTCGCCCCGCGCGCCATCTCCAACCATCGATGGTATCGCGAGCGATTTCCCGATTATCCGGCTAGCCGTAAAATTCTTGTGCCCGGTATTTATTAATTCTGCCGGGCCGACACCAGTCTGTTCACAATTCCTGCACCAATACCCAGGGCGCAACCACGACGGCCCAGAATTCACTGTTGCGCTGCTCCCAGCCTGAGGCGTCCTCATCCGTCGCACGATGCAAAGCACCCTTGTCGTACAGCCTGGCTATTTCATCGGCCTGGTCCCTGACCAGGCATTCAGCAATCAGAACCAGGTCCTGGCCGGCGCCGACGCAGACCACCGCACCACGGGCAAAATGCCGGGCCAGTTCCTTCCAGCTTATTTTGCCGGTCTGGGCATTCAGCAGGTGCTGCGTGTCAATATCCATCGACGTCATTTCAGCAGCGCGTCCGGAACAAATGGGTCCGGGAGATACTGCGCAGGAGTCCACTGCAACCAGTCATCGCTGTCACAACACGAGATGACCCATGAATCTTCAGCCATCAATTCATGCATGACCTGCCTGCAGGCACCACAGGGCGAATGGGCCCGGTCTCCGGGGGTATAAATCACCAGGGTTTGCAGAGTACCCGGCCGCGCACCATCACAAATTGCTGCGGTCAGTGCAGATCGCTCTGCGCATTGCGTCAACCCGAAAGAAGCATTCTCAACGTTACAGCCGCTATAGATCTTGCCGTCCTGCCCTATCACCGATGCGCCCACCGGAAAATGACTGTACGGAGCATAGGAATGTGCGGAGGCAACGACGGCCTGCTCTTTCAGCTGCAGGAAAACCGGACTAAATTCACTCATTCATGCTACTTCCTTCTATCCGTGCATGGATGACCGGCTGAAGTTCAATCGCCTCAGCACCAATTTTGCAGGCATTTCTCAGTTGATCCGCGGCACGATTCCAGTCCTCTTCCCTCGCCGCGTGGACGAATCCCAGAGGGACCTCGGCGTCAACCTGGAAGCCAATGCCGCGGATGTTCGAAATGCCGACTGAAGGATCAATGGCATCATCGACCCTTTGCCTGCCGCCACCCAGTGAGATGACCGCCATTCCGATGGCCCGGGTGTCAATGGCGTTCACGTATCCCGCGGTTACTGGAAAAACAGGCCGGGCAATGGCCGCCGCGGGCAAAAACAGCTCCGGGTTATCCAACAGGCTTGCAGGGCCTCCCTGGGCTGTAACCATAGCCGCAAACTGTTCGGCGGCACGACCGGATTCCAGAGCACCCCGAACCATCTGTCGTCCTTCCTCAATAGTGCCGGCCAGTCCGCCCAACAACAGTAATTCTGCAGACAGCTCTTCCACTACCATGGCCAGCCTGGCGTGCTGTTCTTCCCCTTTCAGAAACGCAACCGCTTCGCGAACCTCCAGGGCGTTGCCCGCCGACCAGGCCAGCGGTTGTTCCATATCGGTCACCACCGCGTTGCAAGGCAAGCCGGCTGCAGCTGCTACCCGCGAGATGTTCCGCGCCAGCTTGACAGCCTGTTCGGCTTTCGGTGTAAAGGCCCCGGAACCGTATTTGATATCCATCACCAGGGCATCCAGCCCTTCCGCCAGTTTTTTCGACAGTATCGAGGAAATGATCAGCGGCGTAGATGCAACCGTCGCAGTCACATCCCGGACCGCGTAAATTCGACGGTCTGCCGGGGCCAGGTCATCCGTCTGGCCAATTATTGCAATACCGTTTTCCCTCACCAGTTGCTGAAATCGGGCCTTGTCCGGCCGGGTGTCAAAACCGGGAATGCTGTCGAGCTTATCCAGGGTTCCTCCGGTATGCCCCAAGCCGCGGCCTGAAATCATCGGAATATACGCGCCACACGAGGCAACGATCGGCCCAAGCAGCAGGCTGACCAGGTCACCTACCCCGCCGGTAGAATGCTTATCCAGAACCGGGCCGTCCAGGTTTTCCCAGCACAGCACTTCGCCGCTGTCCCGCATCGCCAGGGTCAGGTCTTTTTCTTCGCCCAGGGTCATGCCATTAAAAAAGATGGCCATCGCAAATGCCGCAATCTGGGCATCTGATACGCTGTGGTTTGAAACACCGTCGATGAAGGCCCTGATCTCAGCCTGACTCAGCGACAAGCCATCGCGTTTTTTCAGGATAATCTCTTCGGCCAGTTGCATCGGAAGTTCCGGAAGGTAAGCTTCGATTGAATTTGGAGTATTATATTCTACGGTTTTTCGATGGGAATTAGTTGATGCACCTGGTGCACGAAAAAAATCATTTTATCTGGCTGACGATTTCAATGATCGGACTCATGCTGGCCAGCGCAGCCACCGAGGAAATGTCTGATTCATCGGCGATCAGGCTGATCGAGTTTTCCAGTGTGGCTCTGTTGCTTCTTTCCTTGCTCAGTTTGCAAACCAACCGCAAATGGGCCAGGGGATTCCTGGTTCTCATCGGCATCATGATTTTCACGATCGCGGCAAGAAACAGCACCGACTTGTATTATTTCGAGTTTTTTTATCTTAGCCTGCTGTTGATTTTTATGCTTGGCGCTGCCTGGCTGGTAGGCAGCCAGGTTTTACTCACCGGCAAAGTAGATTTCAACATCATTGTCGGCTCGGTGGCGCTGTACATCCTGATTGGGTATATTTTTTCCATTCTGTACACCTTGCTACTGGAATTTTCGCCACATGCGCTCAAGGGCGTGGAGGCGGTTGCCTGGTACGACAACCTATCGACCACCACCTACTTCAGTTTCGTCACGCTGACGACCCTGGGTTATGGCGACATCAGCCCAGCCACCCCGATGGCGAAAGTGCTGGTGGTACTGGAGGCGGTCACCGGCATGTTTTACCTCGCAGTCATCGTCGCCAGCCTGATCGGCTCGATCAAATCAGGGCGGGCTGGTTCCTGATTCACTGCTTCAATACGGACCCGCGTTCCGCCAGCGACCGGCACCTGGACAGCTCGATATCTACCCTGTCCCCATCCGGCTCGTAACAGGTACATCGCCCGGTATCTCCTGACCAGGCGCAAATCAGTGAATCCTCCCATAGCTCCTGCTCCGACTTGCGGCTGCCGTCTGGATGAAACTGTTCGGGCGACACACGCTGCTCCTGCGTTTTCGACCATAGTTCCTGCACACTCCGGATTTCATCACCGAAAGCCAGCCAGATGCCCGCCAGTAGCACGATAACCAGCAAAACATTCATCAGCACCCACCGATCGGTGCGCGAAGGTCCAGCCGGGTTGACGCGCATCTCCCCGATCATTCTTAATGCCCTTTCAGCCTGTTCCGGCTCCAGCACATGAGTACCCTTTTTACGAATATACCGGATCAGCTGTTCAGCAGGCACCAGGTGGTCGGGAGCACGGTTTCGCAGTCCCTTGTGCCCGGTCAAAACAACGATTGGATGAATCTTCGTTAAAGGCATTGCAAGCAGCCGGCCCAGGGTTTCAGCCTGTTTCACGTTATGATGCATCGGGTTATCGATTCGTTTACTGCGCCCCCAGCTTTCCTGCTTCCATCGATCCTGAAATTCACTGCCCGAAATGAAACCACTGACATGCCGGCTTTCAATGACGAATAAGCCAAAACGGGATACCACGATGTGATCAATCCCGACGGTGCCTCCGCCGGCAGGCAGAAGCACATCGTTCAGCAATGTATATCGATTTTTTTCCAGCCCGTTGGCGAGTATGCGGCGGGTGCGCCTTTCGGCGATGTCACCCCTGAAGCGGGGTGAAGCAAGAAAAGCGATGATCAGTACTAACGGTACTATCCAGGCTAGATGCAGTAACACGCGCCAGGCACTAGCCGCACTTCGAATAACCGCAGGACAGGCAAGTTGCACAGTTGTCCATGATCACGACCGCTTTGGTATGACACTTGTTGCACAACGTCGCCGAGGCTGGATACCCGGCATCGCCCTCTATATCGACCGGTTTTGGCGCTGTGGTGGTCGCTTCCGCTTCTGCCCGTTTCTGATCCAGGATGAGTTGCTGTTGCTCCGACAACTCTTCTTTTTCCATCAGTCCGATTTTTTGCAGATGGTGCTCAATGACGGCGCCGATGTCTGCGATAATTGAAGGCATGAACTTACCACCGGGCTTGAAATAGCCGCCCCTGGGGTCAAAAACAGCCTGCAGTTCTTCTGCCAGGAACGTCACATCACCGCCTTTCCGGAATACCGCAGACATCAACCGGGTCAAAGCCACGATCCATTGAAAATGATCCATGTTCTTTGAGTTGATGAATATTTCGAAAGGCCGGCGCTGCTCGTGCTCTGTACCCTGGTTCAATATGATGTCATTGATCGTAACGTACATGGCGTGATCATCGAGCGGAGTCTTGATTTTATAAGTGGATCCCTCAAGCGCCTCCATGCCTTCCGGTCGCGCTACACGCTCGGTCATACGGATGATGGTGGCTGACGGTCTTTCCTGGGAATCGACTTTCGGTTCTTCCCTTTTGGTAATTTCTTCTTCCGGCTTTACGACTTCGTAGCCGACGATTTTATTGGCGATCTTGATACCCATTGCGATATTCCTGAATCTTGTTATCTGTACTGAAGGAAAAGAGGTGTACGTCCTTGTACGCAACACCTCCATAATTTTGACGGGTTCCCAAATCCCTCGCCGTCACTTTATCCCATAATTTTTTATTATTAACTTCCGTGTACCTAAGTACACTTCCTTGTCCCGGAAACTGGCAGAACCGTTTCCATCTCTATGGCCCAGGCCACAGGCCTTTATCCTCTCCGGCTGTATCAATCATCAAGCCATATCCCTGTGCCGGCATGATCCAGCGTGTTATTAAAACTTTCCGTAGTAGCCTTCTTTCAGCGCGTCGAAGAGATTAGCTGCGGTATGAGTTTCACCGTCGTATTCGATCTCTTCGTTTCCTGCCACTTCAACCACTTCACCGTCGTCAAGAACAAACCGGTAGGTGGTGCTTTCAAGGTCTTTGTCCTTGACCAGGACACCCTGGAAAGCCTCCGGGTTGAAGCGGAAGGTGGTACAACCCTTGAGCTGTTTATGATGCGCATACGTGTAAATATCCTTGAATTCCTCGTAAGGGAAATCAGTCGGAACGTTTGCCGTTTTCGATATTGACGAGTCAATCCACTTCTGGGCTGCCGCCTGGATGTCCACGTGCTGCCTGGGCGTGACGTCTTCGGCCGTGATGAAATTTTCCGGCAACCGCGAGGCTTCGTCCTGCGCGTAGGGCATGGCATTCGCATTGATCAATGAGCGATATGCCAGCAACTCATAACTGTAAACTTCGACTTTCTCCTTGGATTTGCGCCCTTCGCGAATCACGTTCCGGCTGTAATGGTGAGCGAAACTGGGTTCAATACCATTGGACACGTTATTGGCAAGCGATAAAGAAATCGTTCCGGTTGGCGCTATAGACGTGTGGTGGGTAAAGCGAGCCCCTTCTTCGGCCAATGCGCTGACCAGGTCCGGCGCAAATTCGGCAACCCGTTGCATGTAACGACTGTACTTCGCCAGCAACACCTTACCGGTTACCATATCCCCCACGCGGTAGCCGTCCGCCTGCATTTCGGGGCGGCGGCGCAACATCTCTCCGGTCACTTCGAAGCGTTCTTCCATGATCGGCGCGGGGCCTTTTTCTCGGGACAGCTCCAGTGCTTCCTCCCAACCGGCCAGGGCCATTTCCCGGGCGACCTTCTCGGTGAATTCCAACGAATTTTCATCACCGTATTTCATGCCCATCATGGTCAGCGTCGAACCGAGGCCAAGAAAACCCATGCCGTGACGCCGTTTGCGGGCAATTTCATCCCGCTGTTTGCCCAGCGGAAGGCCGTTTATTTCCACCACGTTATCCAGCATGCGGGTAAAAATCCGAACGACTTCGCGATAGCTTTCCCAGTCAAAAGCGGCTTCATCGGTAAAAGAGTTAGCCACAAACCGGGTCAGGTTCACTGACCCGAGCAGGCAGGCTCCATAGGGTGGCAGGGGCTGTTCGCCACAGGGGTTGGTAGCCCGGATATTTTCGCAAAACCAGTTATTGTTCATCTCGTTGATCCGGTCGATCATGATGAACCCCGGCTCGGCAAAGTCATAAGTGGATGACATGATCATGTCCCACATGCGACGGGCGGGTACGGTCTTGTAGATACGGCATGCCACCAGGCCATCTTCCCGCGTGATGTAGCCACGTTTGTCCGGCCATTCACGCCAGATGACCTGCTCCGGATTATCCAGGTCTATGCCATCCGCTTCATGGTCGTTGATTGGAAACGCGAGGGCCCAGTTACCGTTTTCTTCAACCGCACGCATGAACTCGTCGGTGATCAGCAGGGAACAATTAAACTGTCGCAGCCGGCCGTCTTCCCGCTTGGCGCGAATAAAATCCATGGCGTCTGGATGTCCGACTTCGAACGTCGCCATCTGTGCACCACGCCGGCCGCCCGCGGACGAGACGGTGAAACACATCTTGTCGTAGATATCCATGAAGCTCAGCGGGCCTGAGGTATAGGCTCCTGCGCCGGATACATAGGCGCCTTTTGGCCGCAGGGTCGAAAACTCGTAACCGATTCCACAACCGGCCTTCAGCGTCAGCCCTGCCTCGTGTACCTTGTCGAGGATGCCGTCCATTGAATCCCGGATGGTTCCCGAGACCGTACAGTTGATGGTCGATGTCGCAGGTTTGTGCTGCTGGGCACCGGCATTGGAAGTAATTCTTCCTGCCGGTATGGCGCCCCGACGCAAGGCCCATAGAAAAGACTTGTACCACTGTTCCCGCTTTTGCTTATCGTCTTCGACGTCTGCGAGGGCACGCGCGACGCGCTTGTAGGTATCGTCTATATCGTTGTCGATGATTTCGCCGGTTTTTGACTTAAGCCGGTACTTTTTATCCCAGATATCCAGCGAGGCCGCCTGGAAAGGAATGTCTTTAGAATCAGTGCCAATGGCCTCAACCTGCACGCTGCTCATTAATTTTTCCGTGTAATTAGTTGGTTTTGTTACGTTATGGGCACAACTTATTGTGCTCTATTTTTTTTTAAGACACAAGATATTGTGCCCGCGGTGGTAAAAGATACGCCCCTGAAATGGCCCTGTCAAATCAAAATGAAGCCGGACATGATTTGAACCAGATGACAGATTTAATCGAAATTTCAGAGACTTAAATGACATTCAACAAAGATGAAGCTGCTACTGCTGCACCCGAAAGCGGCTGAAATGCGCCAAAACAGGGGATTTCGCTTCGTCGCAAATACTCGATTCAATCACCCTGGCCTGCTCAAATAGCAACGTTTCCCGGCCAGGAGGCCCTATGCTGCACGTCGTTTTGTACCAACCGGAGATACCTCCGAACACCGGAAATATCATCCGCCTTTGTGCCAATGCCGGGGCTGCGCTGCACCTGGTCGGCCCCCTCGGTTTCGTGCTCGATGATGCCCGCCTGAGGAGAGCTGGATTGGACTACGACGAACTAACCATGGTGAAGACCTACGTCAACTGGGAAGCTTTCGGGGAGCAGTCGGGCATACAGCGGCTGTGGGCTTATTCCACCAGGGGAGTCCGGCTGTATCACGACGCCGACTACCGGGATGGCGACGGGCTGTTGTTCGGGCCTGAAACCCGTGGACTTCCTGCTGAAGTGCTTGCATGGATCGGACAGGACCGTATTCTGCGCCTGCCGATGCAGCAACAAAGCCGTAGCCTGAATCTGTCGAATACCGTCGCGGTCGGCCTGTACGAAGCGTCACGCCGACTCGGTTTTCCGGGCTTGAGTTAAACCGCCTTGATCAGACCGTTTCCTTCTTCTGTTCACGTGACAGCAGATTTCTGACACAGGCCTCGGGGTCACGGCCTTCATGCAGTATTCCAAATACTTGCTCGGCGATGGGCATTTCAACGTTGTATCGACCCGCCAGCCTCCAGACCTCCTCGGCCGTTTTCACTCCCTCGACGACCTGTCCGATATCGTCCAGCGCCTGTTCGATGGATTGACCCGCACCCAGTGCCAGCCCCAGCCGACGGTTGCGGGAAAGATCGCCTGTGCAGGTCAGCACCAGGTCACCCATTCCGGTAAGCCCTGTCAAAGTCTGGTCACGCGCACCCAGCGCGCGGCCCAGCCGCATCATCTCGGCCAGCCCCCGCGTCACCAGCGCAGCCCTGGCGTTGTCTCCCAGGCCCATCCCGTCGCAAATGCCGGTGGCGATAGCGAGCACGTTCTTGACCGAACCGCCCAGCTCAGCACCCACGATATCGTCGCTGGTATAGGCCCTGAAATTGCCTCCATGCAGGGCACCGGCAATCTTTTTGCAGTATTCAGGCTGCGTTCCTGCAACCGTCACGGCTGTTGGCAGGTTAGCGGCAACCTCTTTCGCAAAAGACGGCCCGGTAACCACCGCCAGTGGACGCTCGTCACCAAACAGGGCCTGCGCCGGTTCGTGCAGAAACCGGCCAGTCCCGGGTTCCAGGCCTTTGCAGGCCCAGCATATCCCCTGCCCCGGCTTCAACCAGGGAGAAATCTGTTGCAGGACACCGGCAAAGGCATGTGATGGAACGACGATGAGAATTTCATCAGCTGCGCGAACAGCGGTCTCGAGGTCTGGCTCCACCAGCATACCTTCCGGTAACGGATGATCCGGCAGGAACCGCTCATTGCAGCGGGCTGCGCCTATCGCCTCGATGTGTTCGCGATCCCAGTCCCAGAGGATGACCCCGGAGCCCGATCGCATCAGCTGCATGGCCAGCGCCGTTCCCCAGGAACCCGCGCCAAGTACGGCGAACACCGTCCGGTCGCTCAATCGTTTGTCGGAAACTCGGTAGCACCTGCCTCGCCGTTGCCGGGTGAAGCTGCGCCGCTATTCTGTTCTTCCATCATTTGCTGCATACGCTGGGCATACAACTGGTCAAAATTCACCGGCTGCAGCACCAGCGGCGGGAAACCACCTTCGCCTACCAGCGTCGAAATCAGCTGCCGGGCATAGGGAAACAGCGTATTGGGGCACATGGTATTGATGACCGCGTGCGACGCCTGCTCGTTGAATCCGGACATCATGAATATTCCGGCCTGGGCCACCTCGGCCAGGTAGGCTGTTTTTTCATCGACAGTTGCGGTTACCGTTACTGTAAGCACGACTTCGTGAACACCCTCTCCCAGGTCTTCCACGCGTTGAGCGAGGCTCATTTTCACATCGGCCTGGCCCTGCTCCTGGAATACCTGCGGCGCATTGGGCAACTCGAATGAGACATCCTTGGTGTATATCTTCTGAATCTGAAACTGTGCCGTTGCATTCTCTTCCGGTGTCATGACCGGAGTCGGGTTCTGTTCTTCTGCCATCGTTTTATCACTCTGTTTAAGTTGGACCGCTTCCCTGGACGGGATGCGGTAAAAGGGGAATTATCTCACTATTTCGTGGTTACGGGGAACTGATCACCCTGCCATTGCGCCATGCCACCTTTCAGCACAGCCACTTCGGCCGCACCCATTTTTCGCAGATTGGCCGCCGCGCTGACCGCAGTCTGGCCCGACCGGCATACCACCAGCAGCTTTTTATCCTTCAATTTCTCGATCTCTGCATCGGGCTTGGCCAGCCGGGAAGCCTGCAGGTTCCGGGCATTGACGATGTGGCCCTTGTTGAAGTCCGCCACCGGCGATATGTCCACAACCACCGTTGATGGATC